>Ga0316207_10000696_pt1 | contig 49345 bp, 25 predicted proteins | sample 6weekpyrite_MG_FD_204943 | JGI IMG/M metagenome (GOLD analysis project Ga0316207, IMG submission 204943) | Microbial mat bacterial communities from mineral coupon in-situ incubated in ocean water Damariscotta River, Maine, United States -... | ecosystem: Environmental > Aquatic > Marine >... | reverse complement strand
AACTTTACGACATAAATTGCATCTTAGCTTTACATAAGCTTTTCAATACCTTATAACTGTACAGCTTATTAACGCCGACAAAGGCAGAACATTAACCTTTGCTAATAGAAATTGCAAAAATGTATAAATCCCTTAAGGAATAACTATAAAATGGCGTCGGAAGATATATTACAGCTGGATAGTTTATTGCAACCGATATCTGATGATAACCCGGTTGGCGATGATATTCGCAATGACCCCTCCCCCACATCTCCTTATTACACTATAAAAGATGCACGTAAAGCGGCTCGCGCTGCGGAACGCAACAATATGTTTGATGGTGATAGTAGTGAAGCGGATGATCAATGGCGTATAATAATTAACACAGCACCTGACATTTTACAAAATCACGCCAAAGACCTGGAGGTAGCTAGCTGGTATACTGAAGCACTCATTCGACAACACGGCTTTCAGGGGCTACGTGATGGCTTCAAATTAATCCACAGTCTAATTGATAAATACTGGGATAATTTATACCCTTTACCCGATGAAGACGGCGTTGAAACGCGGGTTTCATCCCTTACAGGATTAAATGGCGAGGGTGCTGAAGGCGTCATCATTGCACCTATTCGCAATGTATTCATCACTGAGGGTTATGACCCCGCACCATTCAGCTTCTGGAAATACCAGCAAGCACTGGAAATAGAAAAAATACTCGATGAAGAAATCAAAGCTGATAAAGCGGCCAAATTAGGCTTTAGCAACGAAGATGTTGAGCGAGCTGTTGCTGAATCTAGCGAGGCTTTCTTCATCAATATCAGAGACGATATCAGCATATCCATCGATACATTTAAAGAAGTGGGTCGTATGCTGGATGAATACTGCGGCATTAATGATGCCCCTCCTATCAGTAATATCGTCAATATTCTTCAGGACTGCCTGGGTGCGGTAAACCATATAGGCAAATACAAAATACCATCAGACGAGGCTGAAGAAGGCGCGACAGATGAGTCTGGTGAACCATCTGCAGCTTCGGCTGATGCAGCAGCACCAGCAGCCCAGGCAGCAGGACCCGTAAGATCCCGGGAAGACGCGTTTAAGAAGCTGATAGAAATTTCTGAGTTTTTCCGTAAAACAGAACCTCATTCGCCAATTTCATATATACTCCAACGAGCGGTTAAATGGGGCGATATGCCACTGGATGACCTGATGAGAGAATTAATACCAGACTCTTCTGCAAGAGACTTCTATGGTTCTTTAACAGGCGTTAAAACTGAAGACGAATAATAATTAATTAAATTTAAGAGGACTTAAGCATGTCTGAAAGTATTCATGACAAACTAAAACGAGTAAGGAAGCCCCGTGTTCACATCACCTATGATGTAGAAACCAATGGTGCCGTACAAAACAAAGAAATCCCATTCGTTATGGGCGTAATGGGTGATTATTCCGGTGACAATACCGAAAATAAAAAAGCCCTGAAGGATCGTAAATTTTCACAGGTTGATCGTGATAACTTCAATGAAGTTATGAATAATGTTGCACCCCAGGTCAATATGAAAGTTGAAAACACGCTTCAGGACGATGGCAGCGAAATGTCTGTAGAGCTCGACTTTAAAAACATGGAAGACTTTGAGCCGCAAAATATTGTAGAAAAAGTTGACCCGTTGAAAAAGTTAATGGAAACACGCAACAAACTGCGTGATCTGCTTACGAAAGCTGACCGTTCAGAAGATCTTGAAAATTTACTCGAAGAAGTACTAAGCAACTCAGATGCACTCGCCTCGTTGCAGGGTGAACTTGGAACAGACGATGAAAAGAAAGAAGGTGACGAATAATGGCCGATACAGATACAGAATCACAAGCACAGGAAGCCGATGCACAGGAAGAAGTCAGTTTTCTTGAGCAGGCTATCTCTGCTACCAAACAAACCTCCCGCGATGAAACTGAAGAGCTGCTTAAAACACTTACCAAAGAAGCGATGGATGGCACTATCAAATGGGATAAAAACCTGACGGTTACCATTAATAGCGCAATCGCTGCCATTGATAAAGTAATGTCTAAGCAATTATCCTCGATAATGCAACACGAAAAATTCCAGAAACTGGAAGGTTCATGGCGTGGACTTAATCACCTGGTAATGAACTCAGAAACCAGCACTGATTTAAAAATTCGCGTAATGAATATCAACAAAAAAGAACTTTCAAAAGATCTTGAAAAAGCGGTTGAGTTTGATCAAAGCCAGATTTTCAAGAAAATTTACGAAAGTGAATTTGGTACCGCAGGTGGTGAACCTTATGCCGCGTTAATTGGTGACTTCGAATTCTCTGGTCATCCAGATGATTTAGATATGCTTTCGAGCATGTCCAATGTAGCTGCTGCTGGTTTCTGTCCATTTGTATCAGCAGCCGACCCAAAAATGTTCGGTTTTGATAGCTTTACAGAATTATCGAAGCCTCGGGATCTTGAAAAAATCTTTGATTCAGCAGAATACACTAAATGGCGCAGTTTCCGCGATAGTGAAGACTCACGTTTCGTTACCTTAACGATGCCTCGTGTACTAGCTCGCCTACCCTATGGTGCCGCTACCAAACCCGTTGAAGCGTTTAATTTTGAAGAAGCAAAACTTGATTCGGATGGTCGTCAGTTGGAAAGTGAGCATGATGAGTATTGCTGGATGAATGCGGCTTATGCAATGGGCACTACTTTAACCCAGTCTTACGCAGAGTATGGCTGGTGCACCAGCATTCGTGGTGCTGAAGGCGGCGGTAAAGTTGAAGGCCTGCCTAGCCACACATTTGTTAGTGATGATGGTGATGTTGATGCTAAATGTCCAACTGAAATTGGTATTACTGATCGACGTGAAGCTGAACTAAGCAAACTAGGCTTCCTGCCTCTATGTCATTATAAAAATACTGATTACGCAGTATTTTTTGGTGCACAAACCACACAGAAGCCTAAAAAGTTCGATGACCCAGCTGCAACAGCTAATGCAGAAATCTCTGCACGCCTGCCTTATATAATGGCAACGTCTCGCATTGCCCACTTCCTTAAAGTAATGGCACGTGACAAGATCGGCTCATTTATGGAAGCCAGTGATGCTGAGGAATGGCTAAATCGCTGGATCTCTGGTTATGTAAATGCCAGCCCAGGTGCAAGTGCAGATATGAAAGCACGTTTCCCTCTGGCTGAAGCCAATATAGAAGTTAAAGAAATCCCTGGTCAACCAGGTGCTTACAGTGCAGTTGCCTGGATGCGCCCATGGTTACAAATGGAAGAACTTAGTGCCTCTATGCGCATGGTAGCGAGTATTCCTAAAGCAGGTTAATACTTAACATCATATGTTGTCAGAAACCGTGTCTAGTCATTAGATGCGGTTTCTGTTTCTTACAGAACTGGAAAATTAAATTCAAATCGGTAAATGAATGCTCAGGGAAAAGTCGACAGAATCTACAATCAATCTAGATAGCCTCTGTTCAAGGTCGGCTTATATTACCAATGTCCAGGAATTTTTAAATGAAAGAAATCATTTAAAAGCACTTAATTACTGGTTAACAGAATTCACTCCCGTAGAAAGCCTTAAAAAACCTGAAGATATAATTGATGCAATTCATCGGTCAATTTCAGATATTGATCATATGATTAATGATCAGGTTAATGCCATTATTCATCATAAATGTTTTCAAAAACTTGAAGCTTCCTGGCGTGGGCTCTGGTATTTAGCAGTACAGGCCGATGGCTCTAAAAATATAAAAATAAAATTATTTGACGTCACCTGGGCAGAACTGGCCCGTGACATATCCCGTTCAATGGAATTTGATCAAAGCCAGCTTTTTCAAAAAGTTTATAACGAAGAATATGGCACCCCTGGTGGCGAACCCTATGGTGTTTTAATAGGTGATTATGAAATTAGTCACAAACCTTCACAAAAACATAAACAAGATGACATAGCAACATTAGAGGGTATTTCTCAAGTTGCTGCGGCTGCCTTCGCTCCCTTTATAACTGGAGCCTCACCAGAATTATTTGGCCTCGATGACTTTTCGACACTGGGCAACCCAATAAATTTACACAGCATTTTTGCACAAAAAGAATATATTAAATGGCGCGCATTTAGAGATAAAATTGATTCCCAGTTTGTTGGCTTAACAATGCCACATATTTTAATGCGCTTACCCTACCGTAAAAAGCCTGGCACTTATAAGGGTATTTTTTTCTACGAACAGGTTGCAAGTAATGGACGTGAAAATTACTGTTGGGGAAATGCGGCTTTTGGCTTTGCAGCCATAATGGTTCGTGAATTTGCCAATGTAGGCTGGTTTGGACATATTAGAGGGGTGCCTCGTAACCAGATTGGTGGCGGGCTGCTCACTAACCTGCCCTGTGACTGTTTTGAAACAGATGCGAATGATGTAGCAATGAAACCTGTTACAGATGTCATTATTACCGACATCAGGGAACGCGAACTGAGCGACCTTGGTTTAATTCCTCTTTGCCAGTGTTATGACACACCCTTTGCCGCATTTTATGGAAATCAGTCTGCTCATAAACCCAAACGGCAGGCTAGCCGTGAAAGTGAAGTTAATGCACGTTTATCTGCAATGCTACAACATGTTTTATGTGGTGCTAGAGTTGCCCACTATATTAAGGTTATGATTCGAGACAAAGTTGGCTCATTTATCACTGCTGAAGAGTGCGAAGATTTTTTACGCGACTGGTTATTTAAATACACTACGGGGCGTGAAGATTTAGAATGGGATGAACAGGCCCGTTACCCATTAAGAGAGGCCGCAGTAAAAGTTAAGGAACACCCGGAAAAACCCGGTGACTTTGTATGTGTAATACACCTTCGCCCACATTACCAGTTAGACCATATGGTTTCTGAATTAGAACTGGTCACTGAACTGGCACAATCAGCGTAATAATAATGAAAAATATAAAATCATATAAAATGATTAAAGTATTATAAATAGCAATGGTACGAGTAGACAAAAAGAAAAAACTTCGCCCTTCCATTCTGGATCGTTTGCTCGATAACGACCCAGGTAATAATGCGGAAGTTGACCCGGATCAACACCAGAAATTAAAAGAACTTCGCAACAGTGTTCGTCGAGATCTGGAAAATTTACTTAACACTCGATTTAGAATGATAGAACCTGATGATGATTTTATAGAAATTCAAAATTCTCTACTCAATTATGGTTTACCTGATCTAGCGACAGTAAACATCTCAGATAAAGATAAACGTAACCAGTTTATTCAACATCTGGAAACCATTCTCATTGAATATGAACCTAGATTTAAATCAGTAAAAGTAAGATATATGGATAACGCAGATTCACTAGACCGCACCTTAAGATTCAGAATAGATGCAACTTTATATGCAGACCCATCTCCGGAAGTCGTGGTTTTTGACTCTGTTCTTGAACCTGTTACACGTAACGTAAATGTAGAGGAAACCAGTCATGGCTGATGAACTACTCCCCTACTATGAAAAAGAGCTGGCATTCATCAGGCAAATGGGTTCAGAATTTGCCACTGAACACCCTAAAATAGCAGGACGTTTAGGTATAAATGCAGAAACTATTGAAGATCCACATGTATCACGTTTAATTGAGGGATTCGCTTATTTAAATGCGCGTATTCAACATAAACTCGATGATGATTTTCCCGAATTAAGCGATGCATTACTAGACGTATTGTTCCCCCACTACCAACGCCCAATTCCCTCTATGACGATTGTGCAATTTGTAGCAGATGAGGAAAAATTAGAAGACACATTTAAACTTCCAGAAAATACATTACTTGAAACTGAACAATTTGGTGGTGAAACCTGCCGATTCTCTGCTATTTATGAAACTCAGCTACACCCCTTTAAATTAACAGAAGCAACTTTATTAGGGCGTCCCTTCACTACACCTGGCTCACAAAATTTAAAGGGCTCTGGTGGCGTATTAAAATTATCACTACAAACTTTTAATGAAGATATCTCTTTTTCAGAAGTTAAACCCGAGCGTATTCGTTTTTATTTAAAAGGACAACCACAGCATATAAACCCTTTGTATGAACTGTTACTTAATAATTGCCAGGCTATTTTTATGGCAACATCTGAAACAGATGCTAAGCCAATAAAATTACCCCCCAACATCATCAAACCCGTTGGTTTTACAACCGATGAAGGCTTATTACCTTACCCCGACTCGTCTTTTATGGGTTATAGATTACTCACGGAATACTTTACCTTTCCGGAAAAATTTATGTTTCTGGATTTAGAAGGCTTCGCAGAAAAAATTCCCGACTATACAGAAGGCACTTTGGAATTTTATATTTACCTTGGTGAGTCTGATGTAGAACTTGAGCACAACATATCTGCCGAAACTTTTCAAACAGGTTGCTCACCTGCTGTAAATTTATTTGAACATAGAACTGACCCAATTAAACTGGATCATACTTCAACAGAATATCAAATTATCCCTGATGCAAGACGCCCAGTTGGATATGAAGTTTATTCAGTAAATAAAGTAACCGCGTCAACTTCTGACGGAGACAGAGAGGAATATCTTCCTTTATATGGAACTAACCATGAACATCAGGATTCAGAAAATCACGCTTACTGGTTCGCTCAACGTAGAAATGCAAAAATGGGAACCTATTTACGAGATGATGGCAGTGATGTATTTCTGAGTCTGGTCGACTTATATTTTAACCCTAATAACCCAGATGATCGCACGTTATCTATTGCGACAACCTGTAGCAACCGAGACCAACCATCCAAACTACCATTCTCATCTGATCAACCAAAATTGCAATGCATGGATAGCGCCCCACCCTGTGAGCGAATACGTTGTGTTATACAACCTAGCTCAACTGTAAGACCTTCTATGAGAAACAATGCTCGCTGGCGTTTGATTTCTCACTTAAGCCTTAATCACTTATCGATAACCGGAAGAAATAATGCAACAAAGGCTTTAAAAGAAATACTTCGTTTATATGATTTTAAAGAATCATCAATTAACAGGGCACAAATAGAATCAATTATACATGTCAATACACGCCCTATCAGCGCCCCGCTTACTATTGATGGGCATGCGACATTATGTAGAGGCATGGAAATTGAAATTATGTTAGATGACTCACAACTAACCGGTAGCAGTAGTTATCTATTTGCTACCGTACTTGAACATTTTTTTGCATTATATAGCTCGTTAAATTCATTCACTCGAGTTCTTGTTAAACTAAAAAGTAAAGAAGGTTACCTTAAAAAATGTCCTCCAAGGGCTGGCGAAAAAATACTTCTGTAACACGTAAAGTTACTGAATCACCCTATGATTTTCAATTTCTACAGGCAGTACGCCTGTTGGAACGCTCAACCCTGTTTGAAAAAGAAAGCTCGCAATCAAATATTGCCAGTAATCCTATAGCACGTTTCACACCTCCTGCTAGTGAATCAATTCGTTTTAAAACCAATCAATCTTTAGCTTTTCCATCATCTGAAGTTGATAAAATTAACCGTATTGATAAAAATTCTGGCACAGCCCAATGGCAAATGATTGTAAATATAATGGGCTTAACCAGTGCAGTAGGTGTTTTACCATTTCATTACACTGAATTAATTCTGAAGCGACAAAAGCAAAAAGATGAAACAATGGAGCAGTTTTTTGATTTATTTAATCACAGAACTTTATCCTTATTTTTTCAGGCATCTGTAAAATATAATCTGCCTCTTCACTACGAACGAAACAAACTACATAATTCGTTAAAAAACCAGCATGAGCCACAAACCAGGGCGCTATTATCACTTATAGGCATGGGCACTAGTGGCTTACAAAACCGCCTGTACACCAAAGATGAGTCACTCATTTATTACAGTGGATTATTAAGCCAGAAAGTAAGAACCTCCTCTGGATTAAAACAAATACTTCGCTCACACTTTAATATCCCGGTAGAAATTGATCAGTTCATAGGTCAATGGCAAAATTTAATTGATGATGTGCGAACTAAGTTACCCGAGTTTATTAACCCTGAGGGTAGAAATGCCTCCCTGGGTCGATCAGCCATGCTCGGGAAAAAAGGCTGGTTTGCTCAGGGAAAGATCCACATCATTCTCAGGCCATTAAACAAGCAACAACTACAGGCATTTGCACCTGGAACCCATACCCTGAAAGCACTCAACGAACTAGTGAGAATGTATGTTGGTATGGAAAATGATTATGATTTCATTATTAGAATTAAAAAAGCCGATATTCCTGATAAAATTCAGTTAGGAAAAAAACAACCCGCTATAATGGGTTGGAACACCTTGTTATCTAATAAACCTGCTAACTTAAACGATAAGAATCAAACTTTAGACATTAGTGTGTCTGCTAGTAGATTGGTATAAACAAATTATAAGCTTAAGTAACGAACTATAAAAATCAGATAAAGCAAAATAGAGTCAAAGGAAAACAATATGATTACAATAGACTTAAAATCATTAGTCGGAAAGCTAAATGATTCATGCAGAACCGCACTTGAAGGTGCTGCGGGTATTTGCATGGCGCGCAGCCATTACAATATTGAAATTGAACACTGGCTTATAAAATTACTTGAAATGCCTGATAGCGATATAACTGCGCTGCTAGAAAAATTTGAAATAAATCCGGGCAAATTAATGGCCGATTTAAATAAAGAGTTAGATAAATTTAAAAACGGCAATACCAGGGCACCCGCTTTATCACCTACGGTTGTAGACCTCGCAAAAAATGCCTGGATGCTTGCCTCAATTGAATACGGTCATCCACAGGCTACTTCTGCACATATTCTTGCAGCATTAATGCTCGATGAAAATTTGCGTCGCTCAACAGAAATATCATCTGGTGAGCTCAAGAAAATTGCACCCGAATCTTTACGCGCAGTTTTACCTAGTATAGTTGGCAGCACATCAGAATCTGTTAGTGCAGCCGTTGGTGATACTAATGTTTCTCAAAGTGGAACTCCAGCAGGGCCAACTAATACACCTTCACTTGATAAATTTACGGTTAACCTTACTGAAGATGCTAAAAATGGAAAAATTGATGCTGTATTAGGTCGTGATGAAGAAGTAAGGCAAATCGTCGATATATTAACACGACGTCGTCAAAACAATCCCATCCTCACCGGTGAAGCTGGCGTTGGTAAAACGGCTGTGGTTGAGGGATTTGCGCTTCGAATAGCATCCGGTGATGTACCCGATACTCTAAAAGGTGTTTCTGTTCGTTGCCTTGACCTTGGATTATTACAGGCTGGTGCCAGTGTTAAGGGTGAATTTGAAAATCGCCTTAAATCAGTTATTGCCGAAGTTAAAGCCTCACCTGAGCCTATCATTATGTTTATTGATGAAGCCCATACTTTAATCGGAGCTGGTGGAAAAGAGGGTCAGGGAGATGCGGCTAATTTATTAAAACCTGCACTTGCGCGTGGCGAATTACGCACTATTGCAGCAACGACCTGGGCAGAATATAAAAAATATTTCGAACGTGACCCTGCCCTGACCCGTCGCTTTCAAGTAGTTAAAATCGAAGAACCTGATGAAACAAAAGCCATTAATATGATGCGCTCTATTTCCGTGATGCTCGCAAACCATCACGGTGTACGTATTATGGATGAGGCGATTATTGACTCTGTTAAATTATCCAGTCGTTATATTACAGCGCGTCAGTTACCCGATAAGTCGGTTAGCTTATTAGATACCGCATGTGCCCGGGTTTCACTTAGCCAAAGCACAACCCCTGCAGCCATTGAAGATACGCGCAGGCAAATAACCCAGCACGAAACTAATATCACATCATTAGAACGTGAAAACGCAACACTAGGAAATTGTGATGAACGTATTGCTGCAATTAATGAAGAAAAAGCACAACTAGAAAGTGAATTAGAAATTCAAACGGCTCAATGGGATAAAGAGAGAGCAATAGTAGATGAAATTCATATGCTTCAGGGAAAAATTGAAGACGATTTCCATGCGCAGAATTTATCTGAAGAAGAACTAAAAGAAAATGATGCACCTAATAAGCTGGATGATGCAGAACGCGAAACGATAAAAAATGATCTGCATGAAAAAATGAATGAGTTAACTGAATTACAGGGGGAAACTCCTCTAATACAGGTTAATGTAGATAGTCAGGCAATTGCTGAAGTGGTTGCCAACTGGACAGGTATACCCGTTGGAAAAATGGTTTCCGATGAAATAAATAATGTTCTTGATCTTACCAATGTGCTGGGACAACGGGTCATAGGACAGAAACATGGTCTCGATGCCATAGCCCAGGCAATTCGTACTTCGCGTGCCGGTTTAACCGATCCTCGCAAACCCATAGGTGTGTTCTTTTTAGTCGGCTCTAGTGGTGTAGGTAAAACTGAAACAGCGCTTGCACTTGCTGATTTACTTTATGGCGGTGAACAAAACATCACCACTATCAACATGTCTGAGTTTAAAGAAGAGCATAAAGTGTCTATGTTATTAGGCTCTCCTCCAGGATATGTAGGCTTTGGTGAAGGAGGTGTGTTAACCGAAGCGGTACGTAGAAAACCATACAGTGTTATTTTATTAGATGAAATGGAAAAGGCACACCAGGGTGTACAGGACATTTTCTATAACCTGTTAGACAAGGGCACCATTAAAGATGGTGAGGGTCGTGATATCGATTTCCGTAACACGGTTATTATTATGACCTCTAATGCAGGTGAAGAACATATTCGCGCCATGTGTGCCGCAGGGGAAGAACTGCCAGAACCCGACGTATTACTAGATAACTTTCGACCACAACTTCTACAATACTTTAAGCCTGCTTTTCTTGGCAGAACGACGGTGATCCCCTATTACCCACTAAGCGATGAAGATTTATTAGAAATTTGTAAAATTAATATGAATCGCATCGATAAGCGGATTAGTGAACATTATGGTGCCGAATTCTCTTATGACGAAGATCTGATGTTGCACATACTCGCAAGAAGCCAGGAAGTTGATACAGGTGCCAGAAATATTGAAAATATTCTCACTCGTACCATGTTGCCTGAAATGGCATCTGAATGCTTAACCCGTATTGCAAATAATGAAGATATTAATACTATTCATGTTACGGTTGATGAAGAAGGCAGGTTTGGATATGAGATTAACTAATTATCAAACTTCATTCTAAACTGGACCAAGCATAGTTATGCACTCTTGACTCTTGAAGAACAATCTTCTCAAGAGCAGGGTGTTTAACTAGCGATCTGGATGAATACTAATTTTATAAGCTTAATCAAAAAACAGCTGCTGAAGACAAACAAACCAATTTTCACTTCTGCACTTATTACAGAAAAATTGAAAATGAAACACTATAGAATAAATAGCAGATAAATTTAAATTTCAGATCAACTATACCACAGGTACCAGGTAGTAATAATTTACTCGGATAAACATTATTCCACCATAACCCACTTCTCATAAACCCAGTGTTTATTTGCCAGGCATCCTCTCAAATGGTATATTTTGCTCTTTAAAATAATTTATATTACCTAAACAACTTGTTGATTTTACTATTAAATAGAACCAAAGTAGTGAGAATGGATTTAATGAAATGAACAATTGGTTCAAATGTAGTTTAAGCACCTTCAGCTTGATCTGCCTCAGTATATATTTGAGCCTTCCAGTATATGCTGCCGACTACAGAGCAATAAATAAAAAAATTCGGCTACTTGAGAGTGAGTTTAAAAGCCTTTCTTCTGAATTTTATCAGGAATCTTCCAGTTACTCAGATGAAACCCTGAAAAGAATAACAGATATTGAGCAACTACTCAGTAGTGTAGAAAAATTAATCAATGCGAGCAATTCTATCGCTGCCATTCAATTAATTTATTTTAACATTGAAACTTTGAATGACAATCTGGATACAAAAGCTATTTTTAAATTTATAAACTTGTTACTTGATAAAAATGAATGGCATTTGGCCAACACACTATTTAATTCCATTAAAAATGAAGGTGACAAATCACTTCTGGCGACCGTACAGTTTATATTTGCTAAATACCATGCACAGCGCAATGAGTGGCCCGAAGTTAATAAGTTACTCGAGGGTAATTTCACCGAGCTTTCAGAAGAGAATGCCGCCTATGCTTACCTGCTGAATGGCTCAGCCTTACAGCATCGAAAAAAGCATCGTCTGGCGATAAAGAACTACAACAAAATTAAAAAATCATCCCAATATTATGGTTATGCTCAACTCAATACTGCTATAGCCAATATCAGGCAAGGATGGTGGACAGATGCACAGACTAAAATTCAAAATTTATTAAAACTGTCTAAAAAAACTAATCAAGATGAGTTAACCAACAGGCTGTATCTAGTGCTAGGGTATGCGTTACTTCAGCGAGAATTTTACCGTGATGCACGTGATGCATTCAGGCATATTGGTTTAAAAAGCCGTTATACAAACAGGGCTTTATTAGGTATAGGTTTAACAGCTACCAGTCAGGGCGACTATGTTGGTGGTTTAAATGCACTTACTATATTAAAAAATAAAAAAACGTTTGATTTATCTGTCGATGAATCATATCTGCTAGTACCTTACGTATATGAAAAATTACAACAGGAAAAATCTGTTACGACAACCTACACAGAAGGCATAAATTACTATCAACGACGTATAAAAAAATTAGAAGAGATTTCTACTCAACACGCAGACTTTAAAAACTTGAACTATAACCAGACAACTTCTAGCCTCATCATACAGAATAATAGTTTTAATTTTGGCAACCAATATCCTGAAGCATTTATCAGAAATTTCCAGAGGCTCAATGAATTTAATCATGCTACTAATAACAGTAAGATTAAAAATAAAATATCCAGGCTAATAATTAAATTTGATTCCGTTTATCAAAATATAATTATAGGGCTGGCCAAGCAGAGGAAAAGCTTCTTAAAAAGCTACCTCAATCAATCCAGATATGGCCTGGCACGCTTATATGACAAAACCAATGAGTTGAGCAACTGAATATGTACATTAAGTTTAAAAGAGTTGTAGTAATTGCAATAATGTTAATGCTCTCAGCCTGCAAATTCTCAGATGAGCCATCCAGCTTAGGTGATATAGATGTTTCTACAACTCAGAAAACTCAAAGTAAAGTTTTTATTAAGCCAAAATCAGATGAAGAAATTCGTAACGCTTACGCTGATTATTTACAAAATGCGGGGGCAGATGATAGATCCAGATTAGATGCATTGAGTAGGCTTGCAGAACTTGAATTTAATTATGGAAATAAATTATTGCAACAGGAAAACGCAAGCAGTGAAGAAAAAGATAAAATCGCTGATAAACGCTTTAATAAACGTTTAGATAAAACAATAAAACTGCTCAAAACCTCACTCAAAGATTATCCAAATTCAAAAGATAATGACACCCTTCTCTACCAGCTAGCGAAGGCATATGACCAACGGGGTGAGCACCAGAAATCGATAAAAGCCTTAACCAAACTAATTGAAAAACATCCCAAAAGTCCATTTTATGTTGAAGCACAATTTAGAATAGCTGAAAATGCATTTTCATATCGTGATTATAGCACTGCTGAATTTTCATATACTGAAGTCATTATTTCAAAAGATAATGATATTTTTTACGAAAAATCCTTATTTAAACGTGGCTGGGCCAGATTCAAACAACAATATTACACTGATGCGGTAGATGACTTTCTAGAAGCTGTTTTAAAGCATAAATTTGATGAATTCGAAAAACTAAATAAAGCTGATCGTGAGCAATTTGATGAATATTTCAGGGCAATCGGTCTTGCCTTCTCATATCTGGGTGGTTCTGAACCTCTTCATGATTATTTTAAAGATAAACATAATTTTATCTACACCTTCCACACCTACTCAATGGTTGCGGAGATATATTTAAAACAGGAACGTTTTACTGATGCGGTAGACACACACCAGCAATTTATTAAATACTATCCAAAATCAGACAATATCCCATACTCTCATCTTAAAATTATTGAAATCTGGAAAAACAGTGGCTTTACCAACAAAGTATATAACGCAATAGAAGGTTTTTATCTTCAATATAATCCATCCAGTAAATACTGGAAAAACCAGAATGAAAACTCGAGTATTAATCGTGCAATCAGACGATCTTTAAAAGAATATGTCATTTTAATGTCCGGTTACTATCACAACAAATATCAAAAAACAGCTAAAGCCAATGACTACAAATCAACTGAAATCTGGTACAAGCGCTATTTAAAACATTACGCTGCCTATGCTCAAAAAGACAACGTGTACTTTTTATATGCAGAATTATTATCACAAAATCACAATATTAAAGACGCATTAAAATACTACGAACTGGCTGCATATGATAATGACTTAATCATTCATCAAAAGGCGGCTTATGCATCAATAATCATTAGTGACAAATTATCAACCCAAAAAAGCAAAAAAAATATCTACCTTAAAAAACATATTGCCTACGCTTTAAAATATGCACAAAAATACCCAACAGACAAAGAAACACTGAAAATAACACAACATGCAGCTGAATTAGCCTATAAATCTGCAAATTATAAAACAACTATCGAACTAGCTGATATTTTGATTAACAATCATCAAAATTTAAACAATACTTATATTAAAAGCCTCAAAGCTGAATCATATTTTAAGCTCAAAGAATATGCTGAGTCAGAGTCTCTATTTAACAAACTCATACAGTCAAATAAAACAAACAAGAAACAAAAGATTAAATTTACTGATAAATTAGCACTGTCTATTTATAAACAGGGTGAAGTTGCGCTAAGCAATAAAGACACACCACAAGCTATAAACCATTACTCTAGAATATCTAGTGTGGCCAGGTATTCTAAAATAGCGGCCACAGGCCTGTATGATGCAATTGCCCTTAATATGCAACATAAGCAGTGGAGTAGCGCAATAAGCGATATTAAACGATTTCAAAAATTATACCCTGGCAACAAACTACAGTCGAATGTATCGAAAAAATTATCTGTAGCATACCTTAGTTCAAACCAGGGTATAAAGGCTGCTGCTGAATTTGAAAAAATTTCTTCGATGGATGGAAATATTGCTATACAGTCTGCGGCCCTGTGGCAAGCTGCAGAACTATATGCTGAAAAAAACAAGCTTAATGATGCGATCAGGTCATATGAGGAGTACGCTAGAAAGTTTAAAAAACCTTTTCCTCAATATATAGAATCAATGAATAAACTAACTGAGCTTTACGGTAAACAGGGCAATCAAAGTAAAGAGATAAAATGGCAAAAAAATATAACAAAAGCAGACGAACAGGCTTTGAACAATGTTAAAACCGATAGAACGCGTTTTGTAACATCTTTTGCCTATCTGGGATTGGCACGTAACGAAAAAGCCCGTTTTGACAAAATAAGGCTATCATTACCTTTAAAACGCAGTTTAAGAAAGAAAAAGTCAGCCATGCAAAGCTCTGTTAAATATTATGGTAATGCGTCAAAATATAAAATATATGATGCAGCAACTGAAGCCACTTATTCAATTGCTCAAATATATAAAGATTTCAGCGTTTCATTACTTAAATCTGACAGACCTAAAAAACTTAATGCTGAAGAATTAGATCAATATGAAATATTACTTGAAGATCAGGCATTTCCTTTTGAAGACAAATCGATAGAGTTCTTTGAAATTAACTTATCTCGAATTAAGGATGGACTGTTTAACAAATGGATCAAAAAGAGCCATAGCGAGCTGATTACACTCTTCCCTACCCGGTATAAAAGGGCACCTAAAGTTGATCCTTATATAAATGTACTACATTAAAGTTAATGAACTTACAATGAAACCAATAAATTTACTTAAACTAAAACTCAGTCTAATAACGATAATATTTTCTATATTAATTACATCCTGCTCACAGGATGCTGTAAAACCTCAGACTGCTGAACAAAAACCTAAACCAACGCAAACAGCCTCAAAATTCGAGCGTGAAAAATACCGTAGCGCAATTACAGCCTTAAACAGTAATGATCTTGCAAGTGCCCAGCGATTATTCAATGAATTTATTCGCCACAAACCAAACCTTGCAGGCGCTTACTCTAACCTTGCACTTGTGCATTTTAAAAAAAATGAATTAGAGAAATCGTTGACACTAGTTAATAAGGCATTAAAACTCAACCCTAAACAGGCCCAGGCATTAAATCTACGTGCACAACTTTATGTCAAGAAAGGAAAAATACACCAAGCTAAAGATGACTATTTATTAGCCGTGGCAGCAAAACCAAAATATATGAATGCACAATATAACCTGGCACTTTTATATGACATTTACCTGCAGGACATTAATCTAGCAATCAAGCACTACAAAATATATATGTCACTATTAAAGAAACCTGACCAGCTTACACAGGAATGGGTAACTCATTTAGAAGGCACACTGAAAAATGAATAAAAGATCACTATTACTACTAACCCTATTAGTATCACCAGTATTATCTGCCGAAGATACTATTGAACTTAGAACTACGACAATTAAAGGAAATAAAGAACTACCGAAGATACTTTACGTGGTCCCCTGGAAAGACATAAAAAAGAACACCAAAGCGGAAAGAAAACTGGTATTACACAGTTTATTTGGTGATTTGTTTGACCCCGTATTACCTCAACAAACTAAATAAGTTAACACGTAATAATCTATCCCCCCCTTAAACCTGACCTGACAGTAAAAAAGACTGATCTTAATACAGTATGGAAATGGTTAATGCTTTAGAATATGTAAAGTAGAAGTTTCGATACAATCTGACAATTGATAAAACCTCAAATGGGCAGTAGTATAGCTCTAAGTTTGTTTGAGTTACAGCAATAGCAAACTTTTTCAGTTTAATTTACTGTGATAGACACACAGACATCCCCAACTCATGTCTCGATCAGAGTGAAACGTTCGTTAATCACATAACAATACGCTTTAAACATAAACTAATTTCTTTTAACGGGACAGCAGTGATTTCTCAACTAAAATGACAATACGAAAATATTCTTTAATATTTTTGGTTAACCCCAAAAAAACAATTTGGAAAAAGCAGTGAGGTGAGCCCTGATTAGTTGGGTCTGTTTAATGAGCCAGTTAAAAAATTGTTAGCTATATACAAGGTATTAACGTTTTATTCAAATACAGTTTTTTACAGGAGTTGATTATTTTACTAACAGATTTTTGATCAAACATTATGGTCATATGGTTTCCAGCATCGACGTCAATCATATTAAAATTTTTCATTTCGCGTTGCCAGTCTTGCCAATAATTGACATGGTCTAGAGAAAACGAATCTCCCGGAAGTTGTAAATAAGGGGCCAGGTCTCCAAAAAATAATCCTTCCTTATTCCTGAAATAATAACAGGTAACACCATCAGCATCACTCAAAGGTTGTATCACATACTCTGTTAATTGATAAGATATTTGTACTGCTACGTTCTGTTTGATAAAAGATACAGTATTGCTATGAGCCATAAGAAGGCCATGATTTTCCGCTAACAACGCAAGCTGATTAATAAATTGATCATCGTCAAGACCGATATCTAATTCATCTTGATGAATCATATTGGCCGAAATTTTCGAATGCTCAATTACATTCGGAACCCATAAAAGCATATTAATAACTTGCAATGCGGCATTTTTCAATGGGATGTTGGTGGAATCTGCAGCACTTTCAAATGCTGTATTATCTGGTGAGTCAACCATAACTAAGGATTTGACTTCTTGCCCCTGTAGCTGTAGTTGCCTGGTGATTTCATAAGCAATAATCCCCCCTAAGCAAAAACCACCTAAATCGTAAGGACCTGATTGTTGAATAGATTGAATTATTTCAATGTAGTATGCGGCCATTTCGCTAATGCCTTCTATAGGGCTATCATCTGTCATAAAGCCGCGTGCCTGTATAGCATAGAATGGGCGCTCACAATTGCTAGCTATAGACTGGAATGTTTCCACACTTCCCAGTGCACCATGAATCCAGAAAACAGGTTCGCCCTGGGTAACAGTATTTAAGTGCTGTAACTCAGGATAGATAGAATCTGAAACATGATTACTTTCATCTGACTCCTGGTGATGCATAGTCGATAAATAATTACGAATATCTTCTAAGCTATTCTGAGGCTGTAACCACGAAGGATCAAACAAATCATTCGCCTTGTGTATTTTGGTAAGTATGCTTGTTAACAATAATGAATTAAGCCCATAATCCTGTAGTGGAACATGATTGTTTATTTCTTCTTTGCTAATACCTAAACCAGAGATAATAATATCTAAAATAGAATTAGTATCTTTTATCGTAGATGAGCTTTGTTGATTCACTAAATGTTCTTGCTTAGATTGCTTACCTATATTTTGAATCGATTCGGAATCATGATAACAATTGATTTTTTTAAAGGGATAAGCAGGTATGGGTATTTTTTTAACGCTTCGCCCAACATACAACAACGACCAGTTAATGTCTGTACCTTCTAACCAGCATCGTAATATTTCACTGTGTTTTTTCTCTTCTATATATTTCTCAATTGTTAATTTTTCCTCAGAATTTTGATAACCTGAATCAGTTTCACAATGTCTTTTATCAGGGTCGCTGTAATTTAATGTAGGAGCGATTCCGTTACAGTCTATATAATCTTGTAATTGAGAAATAAGATGATCAATAGTAGTAACAATAAGTGCCAGACGATATTCCATGTGTTTACGACCAATCTGTAAGGTATATGCAATAGACTCGAGGTCTAATGTAATATCAGAATGGATAAATTGAAACAGATCGTGTACTCGCTGGGTCAATTGTTCTTTTGCCCGAGCAGAAAGTACAATAATTTGCTCGCCTGTATTAACCTGAGGTTGGTTGTTAGTGTTAACAGGTATACTGTGTTCAGCTTTAGGGGGTTCCTCAAGAATCATATAAGCATTAATTCCACCGACACCAAAACTGTTGATGCTCGCACGTCGAGGCATGGATTCACCCTGCTTATCGAGAAATGCATCCCATATAATATTTTCATTAGCAATAGTCAATGGACTATCAGCCAGTGAAATAGAAGTATTCAATTTTTCAAAGCCTGGAATTGAAGGAATTTTCTTATGCTGTATAGCGAAAATTACTTTGAATATAGCCGCCATACCTGAAACTGTTTCCGCATGGCCTATACAAGGCTTTATACTACTGATATAAGTTTTTCTATCAGTATAGTTTGCTGCATCATCGCCTGTAGACGCAAAACTGGACTTTAATGCGGTAATTTCTGCACTATCTGCTAATGTCGAAGCCATCCCGTGTGCTTCAATGTAAGAGACGCTATTAGGATCTATAGTTGTTTTATTATATGCTTGTGCTATCGCAGATTTCATACCCTGAATATTAGGTGCAGTTAGTGACAGGCCCTTACCTCCATGAGCAACTCCACTACCTTTCACAACTGCATAAATAAAATCATTATCTGCCAAAGCCTGGTGCAGAGGTTTTACCAACATGGCACCGACTCCTTCACTACGTACTGTGCCGTCAGCGCTATCCTGAAAAGGACAAACCTTGCCATTATGACTAAGCATACCCACTGCATCCATATTTAAAAAGCCCATTGGTGATGAAATCAGATTAACACCACCTACGATTGCCTGTTTGCATTCGCCGTGTCTTATGGATTGTAAAGCCCGGTGAAGTGCAACGATTGATGATGAGCAAGTGGTATCACAAAACTCACTAGGCCCCTGAAAATTAAAATGATACGAAATACGATTAGGCACTGCCGATGCAGAAGGTGAACTTAGTAAACCCGCATTATCCAGTGAATCTGGAGAAAAATTGACTGAATGATAATCGCTAGGGCCTACTGCAATAAAAACACCAGTGGGATGTTGAGATAATATTTTTGGAGTGTAGCCCCCATCCTCAATGGCATTCCATACGCACATTAATATCAAGCGTTGTTCTGGAGTCATTTGTACAGCTTCTGCAGGAGCAATATCAAAAAATAAAGGATCAAAATCATGAATATTGTCTAAAAAACCACCCCATTTATCATTAAGATTGAATATTTCAGACAATGCCTCACTATTGTAAAGCTGCCAATCTTGCCTTTGCTGAGGAATTTTAGTAATACTACACTCACCTTTTTCAATAATCGTCCAAAAGTCGTTCAGATTATCAGCGCCAGGGAAGCGCCCATTAATTCCAACAATTGCTATATCCTCGTTATTGTTTATGGAGTCTGAAAATTTCTTCTCTTCCTGAACCGCCTCAGCATTACTTAATGAGGTTATGGGCACAGCGTCAACATCCTTAGCAAGTGCAGTTTCAGTATTAGGTGTAATCTCTGCAGAAATATTTTCTGATTTTAATATATCGGTTAATTTTTCTTGAAAATTCAGGATGATATAATCACTAAGTTGACCAATAGTGGCATACTCAAACATCACTGTAATATCCATATCAATGGATAGTTTTTCATTGATACTTCGAGTGAAATTAACGGCTAAAATAGAATCAAGACCATAGCTGGATAAAGGTTCGTCAACATCGATTTTCTCTTTATCTATACGCAGTGAAGTTGATAACTCCTCGACAAGCTCCACCTCAATTTTATCAGCACCAACTTGTTGCTCACGAGTCGTGTTGACATCATTATCCATAGCGGGTGAAGTCGCTGCCGAAGCGGTTACCTGATTCTCTTGTGGCAACCTAAAAACACCATCACTTTCAGCAATAATAATTTGCTGTTCTACACCTTGTTCGTTAGCACATGGGAAAGCAATAGATCTGAAGCCTTCACTTTCTAATGTATTTTTCCAGGCATCACCATACAGACCAGGACAACCTGGAATACGTATCTCAGGATCATTATATAACCACCACCCTTCTAGTAAACCAAACGTCATATGGCTAAACAAACTGTTAATTGCTATTTCGTTAAGAAATAGTAGACCATTTTTCATCAGTAAGCTTTTAGTATGGCGAAGTGTCTCAGATATATTTGTTGTAGCGTGTAAAACATTAGCTGCAATAACAACATCGAATCCAGAAACACTAAACTTATCTCTGTTGATAGGCTCTTCGATATTAAGTATCTTATACGTTAAAAAAGGATTATCAGGCCCATACAGTTTTTCTGCATGATTTAAAAAGGCATTAGAGACATCGGTATAGCAGTATTCTTGTATAGCATCATGATTATTTGCTAACTTTTTTAACAAAAGAGCCGTTGTCGCACCAGTACCGGCGCCAATTTCGAGTATTCGAATATTTGGGGAACTTTCTCTATCCTGGCGACAGTTAATATATTCTATCACTTTGTCAGTTAATACCTGGTTAAAATGATCGGCCATGGGATTATTTTTATAGACTGCTTCAACTAATTCTAACGAAGAATTGGGAAAAATTATTTCAGTCGATAACTTATCCCCTATTAACACTGATGGTAACTCATGAATTATCTTATCCAACAAAACAACTTGAGCACGTAGATGGTGATTTTTAAGCCAAGCATTCTTTTCTTGATCCCATTGGATGAACAATTCATCCATATTTTCTTCTGGTTGAGAAACTACAATAACTTTATTATTTTCTTGTTTCAGATAGCCTACACTTTTAAAAATTCTTACCCATTCCTGTAGCCATCGTTCATAGATGGGCAATATTTTTCCATGTTTATACAAATCTTCAAAAATACAACCATCCAAACTAAAGACACCCAACTCATATAAATGATGCCAAACCAAATCAATTAATAATTTTCTCATAGCGAATGCCTTTTCAAATTTCGATTAAAAGATCATTTTGTTTTTGAACAGCTTTCCTGTAATCAGAAGAATTGTTATTTTCATGATCAAATTTTTCTGCCATTTCCTTAATATCATTAATAGCAGAAAAATTATCACTGTCTGATATAAAACATTCATCATCTCCAAGAATAATACCTCTAGTGCTCCATTTAGGGCTAAATTTCATGAATGTTACCTGTTTCATATCACTTGATAGAAGCGTTTCCAAACTATTATAAAAATCATCGCGTTCAATAAAATCAATCATCTCATTTTTATCGAAACTACCATCTTCGTTTTCTATATTATTAAAACAGTAACCCATATTGACCACTTTAACAGGACACATAAGCTCGTGGTCCAAGCGAAGTGAAAATCCATCTTTAAATGTACAGGCAGCACTGTAATTACTCTGCCCCATAGCTTTCAGGTAAGAATTAATAGTTGACATTAACAATACAAAATCAAGCTGGTTATCCTTAAACTCCTCAACCAATCTTGCACTAACATCGACTTTTGCAGCCAGAACATCATGAAATTGTTGCTCTGTCATTTTATCGAGACTTGCGGAATCCAAGATCATTGCCGACTGAATCAATCCATTAATATTGTCAAAGTGCTGCCTGATTTCAGTATGAGCCTTGGCTAAAGAATCTGCGGAGGTGGCATCAGCCTGGACATACATTGGTACAGAGCCAAACTTCGATAATAACTGGATATTTTTCTCAATTGATGAATCTTTTTGTCTACGTCCAAGCCAGATAATTTGAGCCTGATAAGTTTTTATTAAATATTCACTTATCGCAACACCAAGCCCTCCAGCACCACCAACAATAATGTATACGCCTTGTTTGACGAACAAGGATGGTTTATCTTGCAGTAATTTAGGAAAAGCGAGTAGTACCTGACTATGCCATTGATTTTGACGATATAAAAAGGTATTGCCTAATGGGTCTGACGGTAGTGCTAACGTAGCTTCCAGAGTATGTTCATTTATCTCTAGCAAATCTACAGCTCTAACTTGCCAGTTTGGATACTCCTTGGCTATGCTTCCGAGCATACCACTAATACTTGAATGAGTCGGGTCACCTTTCTCTTGATTGTTTATTGTTTGTACACCATTAGTAATTAAGGTTAAGCCCAACGCCTGTGAACCATAGCCCAACTGAATAAGAGCCTTAATAATGCGGAAGACCTTGATTGCACCAAGGTACTGACCATCAGCAAGCTCATTCGCAGAAGGAAATTTTTGCGTGGCAACTGGAGCACACCAAATAATATGATCAATACCACCTGGTTGTGTTAATTTTTCAACGATTTCAATTGAATTGCTTTTAGAGTCTAATTGAATTATTTCTGCCGAACGATAATATTTTTGAAATATTTTTTGAGTATTTTTACTACAGTCAATAATGACTAATTTAGACTCTTTTGTCGGCCAGATGTCTCCTTCTACATTGCTCATTTTATCCCATTTAGGTACAAGAAATACTGGGGGATATTGCTGTATCGTAGAGGTTGAATTATCTGGCGCGATTACGGGACGGGTCGAAATCCCCTCTATTCTTGCACAAACAATATTCTCTTGATTGATAATATCAACATTAATTTTTTTAGACAAACTATCGGAGTACCTTATCCAGGCCCACATATCATTCGTGAATGGTGACAATGCTTGTATTTTCTGAATAGCAAATAATAGTTGGGCCTGACCATCGTCATCTCCAGTAGATAAACACTTAAGACACTGCATAGCACAATCGACTATGATCGGATGCATACTATAATCATCTAAAGTATGCTCTATTATATCAGGTAGTCTTAACTTGGCTAAAACTGCACCTGGTTTACTATAAAGAGTTCTGAAACCTTGAAATGCAGGACCATAGTTAATATCTAAAGCACTAAAGTCTGAATAGAAGTCTTCTATATCTAACTCTTTTTCCTGGTATTCTTCACGTATATCATCGAGCAATATGTGAGATAACTCTGGTCTGGAAAAATATTGAATTTCGCCACGACAATGTACCAAATGTTCTTCATCGGATGAATCAACGTTTTCGGTGAAAATTTCAAATGAATTAACTTCTCCGTCTGTCATACTAATATGTGCTTGTATAGAACCATTAGTAACAGATAATGGACGTAAAAGCACAATATTATTTAAACATATAATCGATTTTTCCGGTGATTCCAATGGTATTTTTTTTCTATAGGCACGACTTGCTAGCTCTAAATAAATTGAACCCGGAAGAATGAGGTCACCCTGAATTCTATGATCTTTAAGGAAAAAGTCTTTGTTAGTGAAAGTGACTTCGTAACCCGACTCATTATTTTTGGCTGATGACTGTTTGAGTAGAAACTCAGTTTTATTACAAACTGTATCAACTTCAATTTTACCCGTATTATAGTGATTAGTAATTAACAGATTACTATCATTTTCTAGCCAGTACCGATTCCGTTCAAATGGATATGTCGGTAATGATATACGTCTATATTGGTCTTCGTTAAATAAATGTTTTACATCAATTTCATTTCCCTTAAGAAAATTTTCAGCTAAGGCAGTTAAATCAGGGTCTATAATAGAAGCTACTGTATCTATATTACCTGTTAACCAGGTTTTTAACATCTTGCTTAAAGATTGAAGGTTATTAGCAATAAAAGTTTGTCTTTTACTAAAGTGTTTACGACCTGATAAAAGTGTATAACTTAAATTTACGATATCAGTTTCAGTATTTACCCGGCAAAATTTTTCTAATTGTTCAATTTGAATTTTTAATTGAATTTCAGTTCGAGCTGATATCACAATCAATCGAGGCCGTAAAATCCTTTCAACCTGCTGTACTTCAGGGGCTTCTTCGATTACAGCATGAGCATTAGTGCCGCTAAAACCAAATGAGCTAACAGCCGCACAACGCTTAATACCATTCTTAACTTTCCAATCTTGTAACTCGGTATTAATATAAAAAGGACTACCATCTAAAGTGATATTTTCATTCGTATTTTGGTAGTGTAGAGTCGGTGGTATTTTTTTATGTTTCAGAGATAACAAAACTTTTATGATACTTGTAACACCTGCTGCCATCTGGGGATGACCAATCGAAGATTTGCTTGATCCCAATGCACAGAATGATTGCTCATTTGTATAGTGCCTGAAAGCTTTATTCAATGCCTTGAACTCAATTGGGTCACCCAGTTTAGTGCCCGTACCATGAGCATCAATCATTTGAATATCTTCACATTTAATATGAAAATCATCATAAACTTTTTGCAATAGGTGTTGCTGAGAATTCGCACTGGGAGCTGTAATCCCATTACTTGCGCCATCCTGATTAATGCCTATACCACGAATCACTCCATGAATATTATCACCAGCGGATTGTGCGTCACTAAGCCGTTTTAGTACTAGTACACCGACACCTTCAGCAGGTACAAAACCATCCGCATTATCATCAAAAGTGTGACAATGACCCGTAGGGGATAACATGCCTGTACCTGCGCCTGCAACATATAATTTAGGAGAACATTGCACATAAATACCACCACTTAAGGCCATATCAACATCGTTATTCCACAATGCCTGACAAGCCATTTGTACAGCAACTAAAGAACTTGAACATGCAGTATCAATGGCTATCGCAGGTCCTTGCAAATTTAAAAGATACGATATGCGTGTGGGTACTAGAGAATTCATATTCCCCCAAAGAGCCTGAGCGGGATAACCTTCGGGGTTATTTAAATCAAGATAATCGCCAGCAGCACAACCAACATAAACACCGCAGTATTGTTCATCAATAGCATTACCAGCATAACCTGCATCTTCTAAAGCTTTCCACGATTCTTCAAGAAAAATGCGTTGCTGAGGCTCCATATTTACTGCCTCAATACCAGAAATACTGAAAAATAATGAATCAAATGTATCAATGGAATTAAGAAAACCACCCTGCTCACAAGATCCGTCTAAGCCAGATATGTCCCAACGCTTTACTTTATCAACTAAATCATCACCTGATGCTAAGTGTTGCCAGAATTCATGAATATCATCTGATTTAGGAAACCGGCCACTCATACCTATAATTGCAATGGGCTCCTTACCTAATGTCATTCCAGGGGCGGTTTTATTTGAAACAATATTATCATTTTGAACAGTCTCAGTATCTTGCTTACAATCTACTGACGATGATACAAATTCTTTATTTGGCAATGAAAGTCGAAGCTGTTGATAACTCTTCATGATATATTCAACCAGGCGCGTAATAGTTGGATAATCGTATAGAATTATCATTTCCAGATCTATATTTAAACGTTTGTTAAGTATTTGTGTTAGTTCAACTCCTGCGATTGATTCTAAACCATAATTAGAAAACGTCTTATTAGTGTCAATTTCATCAATGCTAATTTTCAAAACTTTAGCCAGCTCTTCGCTGATTGTACTTTTTACATGCGTTTTAATTTGGCTCAGATTTAATGAATTTATTTCTTTTTTATCTAAAACTGAATGCTTAATACCATGATCCTGATCTACTTTTATTTGTGGAGACGTTTCGACATTTTTTACAACAAATTCATTTGAATCTAATGTCTCCTTTTTACTGTCAAAATTGAAGGAGCTATTGATCCAATAGGATTCATTTGCAAAGCAGTAAGTGGGTAAACTAACTCTTTTTAATTTGATATTTCGATAATATTTTTCCCAATCTATATAAAAACCATTAACCCATAATTTAGCAATTTTACTCCAATGTCTGGTATCCAGCCAGTTAGTTATAGCTTCATCCATCTCATTGGTATCCAGAAATAGTGAGACCAGGTCATTATCATGATCTTTAACTTTACCCAAAAAGCAATCATGTGCTAACGGCTTATCGGCTAAGAATGTTGATATCCCTTCTTCTAAAGTAGTAAGGTCATCAATTAAAAAAGCGATTCTATAAAACATCGCTACTCGACCAACCTGTAGTGTATAAGCTAGCGAAGCTAAGTCTTCTTTTCCTTGTCTATATCTTGGAATAAAATCTAACAACGCCTGCGCATTTATCTTAAGCTGTGCTTCTGTCTTAGCTGAGAGAACGACTAAAAAGGGAGGAGAAATATATTCATGGTTGCGATTATCACTCTCCCGGATATATTTATAATGTTCAAAGATTGCGTGAGCATTGGTACCACCAATACCAAAAGAGCTTAAGGCAGCGCGATGAGGCGTACTTAAATTATTAAATGACTGATTTTCTTCTACAACGTAAAATGGAGAACTTTCAAAATCAATATTTTCATTAGGTGTTTTGTAATTTATAGTTTTTGGTATTTGCCCATGATAAAGACTTAAAACAACTTTTATTAAACCTGCCAAGCCGGCTGCAGTATCTAAGTGCCCAATATTTGATTTGACGGAACCGATACCACAAAATTGTCTTCGTTTTGTATAAAGTCGGTAAGCATCTGAAAGTGCCGCTACTTCAATAGGATCCCCTATTTTAGTGCCTGTTCCATGAGCTTCTACATAACTAATAGTTTCAGGATCAACCTGTGTTTTGGCTAGTGTTTTTGCAATAACGTCCGTTTGCCCTTTAACGCTAGGTGCATAAAAGCCAGCTTTATCTGAGCCATCATTGTTAATGCTAACACCACGCATTATGGCATAAATATTATCACCATCGCGAATAGCATCTTTTAAACGCTTGAGCATAATAACTGCAACACCTTCTGCTCCAACCATGCCATCCGCATCATCATCAAATGCTCTACAATGTCCATCACTGGAAAAGTTTAAGCCTGGTTTATGTACATAACCTATACTTTTTGCAGGGAATATAGTTGACGCACCAACCAATGCATTATCAACTTCATTAGTTAACAGACTCTGACTTGCCAAATGAATGCCACTTAGTGAGGATGAGCAGTTGCTATTGATGGAAATACTAGGGCCTGTAAATCCTAGCTTATTAGACACCATCGTAGGAACACTTCCTCCCTGAGCAAGTAACCATGCAACATATTCATCAGAACTTTCCATGACTCGCGTTTGTGTCATATTTTCTGCAAACCCAGGTAATAATGACTGATAAAAATTATTACTTGTTGACATAAATACACTAGTATTAGAAATTTCACTGACAGAATAACCTGCGTCTTCTACAGCCCTCCATGAGTTTTGTAATAACAATCGAGACTGCGGATCCATAAGTTCAGCATCATGTGGTGATATATTGAAAAACGCAGGATCAAACTTATCTTTATCTTCTATAGAGCCTTGAAGAGGAACATACCTTTCATTATTTTTTAACCTGTCGTATGAGCCAAATTCATATAGTTCGTCTGAACTTAAAATTTGTAAACTTTCTACCCCATTTAAAAGATTCTGCCAATAATCCATGTGATTCTGTGCGCCAGGCATCTGGCAAGAAATTCCAACAATAGCTAATGAATTAGCGTAATATTCAGGAAACTCTTCATCTTCTTCAATATTTATTGATGATGAAATTGGAGATTTATCTATAGATGAATTAGATATTTTAGTATTAAACTGTGGTAACTCATCATTATTAGTGAGAATACTATTTATATAAGAACTAAGGGTGTAAACTGATGGGTATTTAAAAAGAGAGGTGACTTTAAAATCAGTAAATAATTGTTTATTAATTTTTTCAATAATTGTAATTGCAATAAATGAATCTCCACCAATATCAAAAAAGCCATCATTAATATCTATATTTTTTCGATTTAATACCTCTTGAAAAATATTTAAAATCTTGTTTTCAACATTATTATGATTATTAGAATTTACGGGATAAGATTTTTTTTGCATTTCAGGATCAACAGGAATAGAAGACTTTATTAAAAGTTCAGATATTTTCTTCCTGTCTACTTTTCCGTTTAGAGTCCGGGGAAAATTGGGCACACAAAGAAATGATTCTGGCATCATATAGTCAGGTAGCTTTTTTGACAAATAGAAGCGTAAATCGTCTACATTTATTTTTTCATGAAATAAATGTTTTTTAGTAAAATAAGCCAGTATTTTTTTCGATGTTTCATCACCTTTTATGATTACAACACTATCTTCAATATGTTCATAATTATTGATATTATTCTCAATATCACTCAATTCAATACGATAACCCTTAATTTTTACCTGATCATCACACCGCCCTATTAACTCGATTTCTCCATTTTCAAGTAATCGTCCTAAGTCACCAGTATTATAGATTTTTTCATTCTTTTTAAATGGATGAGGAATAAATTTTTCATCTGTTAAATTTATATTTTTATAATAGCCTTTTGCTAATCCTTTGCCTGAAATATACAACTTTCCAACAGTGTTTTCTGGCATTAATCTTGTGTTATCATCTAGAATATATAATTGTGTATTGGCAATAGGCTTTCCAATAGTTATCTGATCCTTAGCAGTTATTTTTTTCATACTGGACCATATTGTTGTTTCAGTAGGGCCATACATATTCCATACTTCACAATCGACATCTAAAAACAATTGTTTCAGGCTGGGTGATAGTGCCTCGCCCCCACACAAAATCTTAACATTTTCCTGGTTTTTCCAGCCTACTTTAAACAACATCTGCCATGTTAAAGGAGTTGCCTGCATAAAAGTAGGTTGATATTCAGCTATCATTTCTTTTAATAAATTAGCGTCTCGGTTAACGTTATCATGAGAAATGATGCAGCAACCACCTGAAATAATGGGTAAAAAAAGCTCCAATGCTGAAATATCAAAGCAGTGTGTAGTTACTGCCAATATTGTATCTTTGTTATTAAAGCTGAGAGAATCTTTCATCGACAGGATAAAATTTGTTAATGCTCGATGAGGAATCATTACTCCCTTAGGGTTACCTGTGCTACCAGAGGTATAGATAATATATGCAAGCGAAGTCGCTTTAGTTCTTGAAGATCGACTTGGAAATTTAACCAGGTCAAATAAAGTAGTCTCTAAATCCTCTATTATAAAAATATCCTCAACAGAATTACTTAAAGATAGTAATTTATCTTGTAATATAGATTGACTCAAAAGGAAGCGACAATCGCTATTTTCTAGCATGTAAGAAAGTCGATCAATAGGGTACTGTGGATCTAATGGAATATATACTGCTCCCAGTTTCATCACTGATAATAAACCAACCAACAAATCTACTGATCGAGTAACACAAATACCAATGTGGTCATCTAACCTGACCCCTCTCTTGTATAGCTGAGATGCCATATTAGAGACCTGCATATCGAGTTGCTGATATGTAAGTACTGTATCCCCGCAGATGACGGCTTTAGCTTTAGCATTGCCCACTACTTGTTCAGAAAATAAATCATAGCAGGTTTTATTCTGAGGATATGACTTACGAGAATACTGGTATTGTTGTATTAATCGTTTTTCTTCAGTAGCATTAAACAGTGAAAACATTGCCATTTTTTCATCAGGATTGTTAAGCACAACTTTTATTAGGTTAACAAAATGATCAGATATAGATTTAATAATATTACGGCTATACTTTGTTGGATTATATTTGAAATTTAATAAGTGATTTACACCCGGTATGACATCCAATGTAAGGTCATACTCCCCCACCTGAGAAAATTCATTTACTACTTCAAAATCAAAGCTGTCTTTCATACTTTCTTTTAGTAAATTCAAATTGTAGTTTAAAGAAAAATTTTGATAGTTATAACTTATTTCAAATACAGGTGATTGGTTTCCTCGATTGCTTAGCTCTAAATCACGCACCTGATGTCTAAATGGGTAATATCCATTATCTAGTGCTTCAAAAATATGATGATGTAACTGGTTCAGGTAATCAGAAAAACTAGAGTTAACGTCAAGTTCAGACCGAATAGGTATCATATTCACAAAATGCCCAACAATACTATCAAACCTCTCTTGTGGCCTAATTGTGACAGGCATGCCAACTATTATATCTGATAATCCTGTATAACGAGTCAAAAGCAACCTGAAAATAGCAAATAGAAAAACCCCTATGCTCACCTCACGTTCGTTAACATAATTCTTTATTTTAGTCTCTATAAGTGGAGTTAATGATTGACTATAAACGTCTCCACCCTGGTTGTCCTCATCACTATTTAAATAATTCATTGGCATGCCACTAAGAACAGGCAAGTTAGATAGTTTATTTTTCCAATAATTTCTGGCTATGTGAGCATCTTTATCTATAATATTTTTTTCCCATTCAAAAAAATCGTCATAAGTTGTCGATATCGGACTTATAGAAATTGGTTCTTTATTAATCAAAGAAAGGTAAGTATTAAAAAGATAGTTAAAAATTATAACTGTAGAACTTCCATCCAATATAATATGGTGTGCAACAAACAACAAGTAAATTTCATCGTGATATTTAACAGTATAAAATTTAATTAATTGACCACCATGAAAATCAAATGGTATTTTAATTTTGTTCCATAAATAGTCTTCAATTGAATTACCCTGAAGACTCGCTGTTACATCTATATTTTCAATATCAAAAAAATTTTCACTAGAATATTTAAAAACAGGAATTATCCCATCTTGATGAAGACATGAAGTTAACAGTGGATACTGCTTTAATAAATGTTTGTAAGAATCTCTCAATTTAGGGAGATCCAATTGTTTGAATTTAAAACATATTGGTACATTATACGCATACATTGAAGGCTCCATTTTTTGTAACGCCCAGAGTCCTTTTTGCCCTTCTGAGAGTGATCGATTACACTCCCTTTCTAGTTCATTTAACACTTCATGTGTAGAAATAGATCCCGACTCATATTCTTTCAATATGTCGTTTTTAATAAGCATTTAAATTCTCTCCTTAATAAGACCTATTGTTCTAGTAGTTGTTATGTGCCCTAAAGACCACTGCCTTAGAATGTCAACGAGAGATTTATCCTGATAGGGCAGCCAATGTGACGGCGCATGATTAGTTTCAGGTATATTTAAAGAGCCCGTAATCTTCAAAAAATTTTCCAATTTTTTACAGTTATCATATTTAAACAGCATACCTGGCTTAAATTTAACATCAAAATACTCTTCTATTCTTCGAGAAATTAAAATATAGGAAATTGAATCGATGCCCATACTGCTTAAAGGATCTTCATCTTTTAATAGATCTACCTTAGCTCCTAGTAATGGATAAAATATTTTGTCTTTAATAAAACTAGTATCTATATTAGTAATAGACTCTAATTTAATAGAAGGAGTATCATGCAATTCATCATCCTGACAATAACGCCAAATATATGAAATTTCATTATTTAAAAACTGATTTTTAATAGTTTTCCTGCGTACTTTTTTACTACCAGTTATAGGAATAACGCCTTTATTTACAATTAATATTTGATGCACTTCGAGCTGATGTTTTTCTGATAAAACACTTATTGCTTTAAGCTTAATATTTTGAAAATCACTTTCATTAAGGGCATCATTAACCTCCTGAATAAGGATTATTTTTTCTATATCATCAACATCATAAGAAAAGACAACATTAGTTAATATCTGCTCCTCGAATACATCTTTAAGAGATAGTTCTATATCGGAAAAGTAATAATTTTTCCCATTAATAATTGCGAGGTCTTTTTCTCTTCCAACTATATAAAGTTGGCTATCAAGCATAAATCCCAAATCACCAGTACGTAAATACCCTCCCTTCCCCTCTTGATTAATCCTGGCATCAAAAGTATCTTTTGTAGTTTTATTATCATTTAAATACCCTTTACCCTGGCACGGTGACTTAAGCCATATTTCACCTACAACATCTTGTGGGCATACCTCAGATCTGTCTGGATTAACTATAACAATTTCGGTAGAATCATCTACTTCTCCACTACTTAATATGCACTTACCTTGATTGCTATTAGTAATCTTAACGTGCTTTTGTTCTAGTGACTGTCTACACAAATTTATAGAAACAATGGGCTGGCCTTTTTGTTTTAAAGAAATCGGACCAGCCTCTGACAATCCATAATTAGGTGTTAATACGCTTTTACCTAATCCAATATCAGTAAATCGATTGAAAAATTTATCATATGATTTTTTATGGATAATATCTCCACCACTTATAAGTGACTGCAATGAACTTAATGATATATTATTGAGTTCATTATTTGATATGGAAAAATAGCAGTAGTTAAATGCAAAATTAGGCGCTCCAGTGTGAGTGGCCTGGTACTTATTAATATGTTGAAACCAACTGTGTGGCTCTTCAATAAAATGCTCAGGTGAGTCAATTACATTCAAGGCCCCTTTAACAAGAGGTGCTAATAAACCAAAACTAATTCCAAATGCATGAAATTGCGGCAGCCAGGTTACTACACGACTCTCTTGAGTGAGACACCACAAAGGAGAGTTTGCAGTATGTAAAAGTGCATTATGGCTTAACATAACACCTTTAGGTTGTGATGTTGACCCTGATGTATAAAGTACGAGTGCTATATTATCGGGCTCAACATGGCGTGCTGATACTATTTCCTCGTCTAAAGACCCAAACAGTTTATCAATATTTATTACATCAACATTATACTCGCTCTGCCACTGCTCAATTTGTGCTTCAAAAATATTACTTGTAACAATATAGTTTGCACCACAGTTCTTTAGTATTGCGTCTAACATTGACTTTTTATGTGATAACTGAGAAATATCCGTCAGAGGTGTTGGAATTACTACGCAGTTAGCATACCAACAGGCTAATAATGAGGTTGTAAATTGTGGTCCCTGTGGAAGAATAAGTACAACCCTGTATTTGCTTTTAAATATGGAAATAAAAGTACTACCTAACTTCCTTACATTAGAAGATAGTTCTCCACCTTTAATTGCCTTTATTCCACTATTTGTATGAAATATTTGCAGGTTTTTATTTGAATAATTTTGACAATTATCTAATATTTTATCTAGCAGTAACGGCTCACTCAAAGAATGACCTTCTTCTTTAAAAGGTAACACCGATTTAACATTAAAAGAATTTAACTTTTTAAAATCATCTAGTGAAAAATTATCTTTTATCTTTTTAATTAAATTAGTTAATACAGTCGACCCACCGATCTCTTCAAAATTATTCACTCCCAATGAAAGTAAATATTCAACACAATCTACCCATTTAACCGGGTTATCAATCTGCTTAGCCAATAGATTTATTATATCGCAATTCTGGTAATAGCTAGCGGTAACATTAGAAATCACAGGTATAGATAAATCTGAAAATTTAAAATTTTTCAAATATTCATAAAACTCTACTTTGGCCGCAGTCATAGCTTTAGAATGAAAAGCGCCACTTGTGTTAAGCTCGAGAAACAAGTCAACATCATCTATATCTTCAAATGTAGATTTAACTGTTTGTATATTTTGTCTATCCCCAGAAATAACTACCTGAGTTGGAGAATTGTAGTTTGCTATAACCACATTTTCTATATTGTTTTTTATTAAGATATTGTTAACAGCATCAGCACTCAACCCTGATACTACAGCCATACCCCCACCTTTAGGCTGGCTCATTAGTTCACCACGCCTTTTTACCAGTTTGAGTCCTGTAATAAAGTCAAATGCCCCTGCAGCAAATAGTGCATTATATTCTCCCAGACTATGCCCCATCAGGTAGTCAGGTTTTACTTGTGTTTTCTGTAGTCGATTTAAGTAACTTAATGAATTTACTACGTAAATTGCAGGTTGAGAATATTCAGTCGAGTTCAAATTAGTACCAGTATCATTTAAACAGAGATCTTTAATTGAATAACCCAGAACTTCACTAGCCAGATTTGTTAATTCAGGAAATTGGCTGAATAAATTTTCACCCATTCCTTTTTTTTGTACACCTTGACCTGGAAAAATATATGCGCGCATAAACCCTCTTTAAAACTATATTCAGTCTTTCGTCTTAAATACTGTTATCAAATAAGCTTGTCGTCATGAAGCAGAATCTTCAAAGAAATTAAAGATCGCAGATAGGAACGTACTCTTTTAAATTATTTTATCAAGACGATATTGTTGTTAAATTCAATAATGTGAACTAATTATCAAAACAGAAGCAATCTATTATATTAAAATATTTTTGAATAATTGATTAAAGTTAAAACATAAATACAATAGATTAACTTATTCATTCTCACCAAAAATAATCTATACACTATTAAAAATTTATTAAGGACTTATTTATTACGGATTTATTAAGGATTTATTATAATAATTATTTTTTTTGAAAACTTAGTGATTAAATTTAAAAACCACAACGGATATTTATTATGGATACGACCACTAAAGTATATCAAATAATATCATCTGGAAAAGATTTTAGCATTCTTGATGACAATAAAAATTCAGAAAACAAAACCACTTATATTTTTCATAAATTACATAAATACTGTATTGCTAATACACCTGGTGAAGTTGATACTCAACTAAAAGAGATAGAAAAATATAGCCAACTTGGGTTCTATGCGGCAGGGTATTTTTCTTACGAACTTGGTTACTTATTTAGTTCTAGAACATACAAATTACTCAATAAGGAAAACCCTGCACCTTTATTGTATATGGGTATATATGAAGAGAAATTAGAAGTTGATGATGACAAATTTGAAGCTGCCCTAGAGAATTTTACTCATCAAAAACATTCAAATATAACAAATTGTTATCTTAATATGTCTAAAAACCACTACCTTGAACAATTAGAAAAGGTAAAACAACATATTTTCGATGGTAATACTTATCAAATAAATTACACCTTAAAATACAAATTTGAACATAGCGGCACTTCCTTAAAACTTTATGCAGACCTAAGAAAGCGTCAAAAAGTTGAATACGGCGCTTTTCTTAATTTCCCTAATATAACAATAATGTCCAGGTCTCCTGAGTTGTTTGTTAAAAAACAGGGTGAGTATATATATACAAAGCCAATGAAAGGCACTTGTCGACGTGGGAGTACACCGGAACAAGATCAGGTTAATTTCGAATTTCTTTCAAGCGATGAAAAATCACGAGCAGAAAACGTTATGATAGTAGATCTACTGCGCAATGACCTTTCACGAATATGCCAGAAAAATTCTGTTAAAACCACAGATTTATTTGAAGTACAAACATACGAAACTTTACATCAGATGGTATCTACTGTCTCAGCGAAAATTGATAGAGAACTGCCTCTTTCCAAATTATTGAAAGAGATATTCCCTTGTGGATCTATCACTGGCGCACCAAAAATAAGAACAATGGAAATCATTCATGACCTGGAGGTAGAAGCTCGAGGCGTATATACAGGCGCTATTGGATATATTAATCCTGATAATAATTTATGCTTTAATGTTCCCATTCGCACCCTGATGCTAACCGGTGATGGTAACGGTGAAATGGGTATTGGCAGTGGTGTTATTGCCGATTCAGACCTCGAATCTGAATACGATGAATGTTTATTAAAAGGTAAATTTTTCACTCAAAATTCAGACAGTTTTAGCCTTATTGAATGTTTCTTACATGATAACAATGGTTATCAGTACCTGGAACAACATCTACAACGTCTTAGCTATAGTGCCAATAAACTTGATTTTAGATTAAACAGTCAAGAACTTGAAGAAAAATTGATTGAGAAGTCAAATCACCTAAAAGGGTCATTTAAAATTCGTGTGATTCTCCATAAATCCGGCGCATATAATATTGAACACATGCCTATAGAAGTAGATAATAAAGCTAGATTAATCACACTATCAAAAAATAAAGTTTTTTCTGATAATTGGATGTTAAAATATAAATCAACTAAACGTTCCTTTTATAATGAAGAGTATCAGAAATACAACAGTCAGGGGTACTATGATGTTATATTCACAAATGAAAAAAATGAGATAACGGAAGGTAGTTTTAATAATATATTTATTCGCAAAAAAAATATATGGTACACACCACCTGTAGAATGTGGATTACTTCCCGGCATTAAACGTCAACAGCTACTGAGCTCTACCTCCATTAACGCCCAGGAGAAGATACTATTTATTGGTGATTTAGAAACAGCTGATGAAATTTTTCTTACCAATTCAGTAAGAGGCACAGTAAAAACTCAACTAGAATTACTCGGAGAGGAATCATCATGTTATGTTTAATCGATAATTATGACTCTTTTACTTATAATATAGTACACTATTTACATGAACTCGGTGTTAATGTAAAAGTTATACTCAATGATTCTATGACTGCTCAGTCAGTATTAAACTTAAACCCATCTCATATACTTCTGTCTCCAGGACCAGGAGCTCCTTATGAATCTGGAATTTCTAAAGAGCTTCTTTTATTAGCTGCTTCAAATAAAATTCCTGTATTAGGTATTTGCCTGGGTCATGAAATCATAAGTGAAACATTTGGTGGAACGGTTATACATGCAAATAAAATTATGCATGGTAAAACAAGTTTGATAAAACATAAAGATCAGAATATTTATTCAAATATACCACAGTCATTTAAGGCAGCAAGATATCACTCTCTCATTGTAGATAAAAAAAAGTTTCCTAACTGCCTGGAAGTTACCGCCTGGACGGAGACTCAAGGAACTGAAGAAAATGAGATAATGGGTTTAAAACATAGAACACTACCTATTCATGGAATACAGTTTCACCCAGAATCAATACTGACGGAGCATGGGCACAAAATGCTATCTAATTTTTTAAACCTACAGCTTTTATCTTCTAACGATCCAATAACTGTTAAATCTGACACCCCTATTTTGGAGAATTAAAATGTATACCAACATTAAATTTAATAACATAGATGCTAAAGAAGATCATATTAGTAAGTTGTTATCAGATTCCTGGGCTAATAGAGTTGCAGTTAAGACAAGTGACCTGGACATATCAAGCTATTATGATACAAACATTCCCGATTACCCCCCAGGACTGGTTCCTTTTATTGAGGATTATCGTTATCAAAATTTAAATGAATCAACCAGGAAGAAAGTTTTAGCTGGCGCCTGGATTTCTTATAATGAAAAAACCATCAACATTGAAGTTTCTATTGTAGCACCTGTTTGTGCCTTTTTACTGAAAGGTGAGTTTTCTGGATTGGATACTGAAACATTAAAAAGAGTTGTTGCTCAAACGCAAATTGACGAACAGTTTCATATACTTATGTGCTTAGATGCCTGCCTTATTACAAGAAAGTCACATAATCTCGAAGAGTTAAAAATTCCTGAATCGATAGTAGTCAGAAAATTACATCAAGCTTTAGAAGAGATAGAACAAGATCGTGATAAAAAGATAGTTCAACTTTCATTTGCTTGTGTGGCGGAAGTTACTATAAATGCATATCTTAATTTACTTGCTAATGATAAAGATATTCAGCCATTTAATAAAGAAACAACCAACCTTCATCGTAAAGATGAGTCTGCCCACCATAAAATATTTAAAGACATAGCTAAAAATGTTTTTGCTGGACTAAATTTTCAGGAAAAAAAAGTATTTATCGAAGGTTTAACGCAGGGTTTGAATGCTTTTACTACAATAGATTTTACCGCATGGAGAGAAATTCTATTATTTTTAAATATAGACGCGGCAAATGATATCGTAGACCAATGCCTGCTTTCTATGGAAAATAAACGCATAGTAAGAGATTATTCTGGTATTAAAGGCTTACTCAACGAGTTAGGCATTAGTGAAAATGAGCTTGACTTTAATTTCGATGACAATTGATACACTATAGATAGTTAAAAACTCAATAATTATTTTCAAGGAGAATATACTTGCAAGGCTTACAAAAACACTTATTTTTAACCTATGCAACATCATTGTCAGTATTGGGATTATTTGCCTCTGATATGTATATTCCTGCTTTATCATCCATTCGAAATCACTATGAAACCACATCTGGTATGGTAGGCCTGTCATTAAGTTTATACATGGTAGGCTTTGGTGTTGCGCAATTATTTTATGGGGCACTCTCGGATCAAATTGGCAGGAAGAAGCCGTTATTAGCTGGATTGGGTTTGTTTTTAATTAGTACTATCGGATGTATATATGCGAATACTATAGAAACATTCATAGTGTTTCGTTTATTGCAGTCTATCGGTGTTGGTGCAGCTTATGTACTCTGGCAGCCTATGATTATTGATATTTTCAAAAAAGAAGATGTACAGAAAATATTTACGTTACTAATGGCACTCGGCAGCATATCACCAGCAGTGGCGCCATTAGTAGGTGGGTATTTAAGCAAATGGAATGGCTGGCAAACGGTATTCTGGTTCATAAGCATTATGACTATGGTTTTAATAGTGTGGACTACATTAGCATATCGAGAATCTCTTAATATACATGCCAGGCAAAAATTTTCTCTACCCAAAATAATTAGTACATATGGCTATTTTTTAAAAGATCATTTTTTTATAGGTTATTCTATGACAATTGCTTGTGGGATTACGCTCTATTTTGTTTTTTTAACTATGCTGCCTTTTATTCTGTCTGACATAGGCTATGACAGTGCATCTATTGGTTTAATGTATATTCCTATTGTCTGTGCATTTATTATTGGAGCTCAAGTATGTAAAAAAAGATATCATCTTAATGGCGATAGCAACAGTATATTTATGGGGAGTAATTTTGCAGTATTCGGGGCTGGGCTATTGTTTTGTACGTCAATATTTATAGAAATAACCAGTGCATGGCAGATTATATTGCCAGTTAGTTTTATAGCCTTTGGAAATGGCTTTATAGTTCCTACGGGTACTGCTTTTCTTATGAAATGTTATAGCGATAAATCAGGTAGCTGCGCAAGTTTAATTGGTTTTTTAACCGCAATTACAGCATTTCTTTCTACCTCTATGGCATCGTCTATGATAGATACTCTAGGCATTCATTCAATGGCTATTACAATACTAATTTTTGCAGTACTTATGATCATTAGTTTGTATATTGGTAGAAAATACACTCCCATAGCTCATAGTTTAGCTTGATGCTATCTATAATTTATAGTAAATATATTATTTTCATTCAAGCCAATCACTAAATTATTATTTTCACACACAAGGCTAATAATTATGCAGTTATCCCACTATAAATTATTGCCTTTTCCCCTTTAGTATCACCGAGACCCGTCTGGGATCGAAACAAGCTAACGTGTCTGTTAAGCAAAATTCAGATTCCAGTCTAGTATATATCTATATTGTATAAAATCTCTCTCAAGCTCCTCATCTCCCGGAAGATAATAGCGATGCGTATTGTAAAACACTCAAAAGAGCTGACGAAACTCAAGGAGAGGCACCAATTGCATATTATAAGTGAACCTGGCTATTATATTGTCCCTGACATGTAGACTGCTGACAATGGAATATTAACCTGTAATAGCAAAAATTAAATGTGCCCGATACTGCAGGTTGAGTCTGAGCTATACATGAAAATACAGATAAATATAAACAGAGATTACTATTTTTATTGTAAATGAACTTAAATAGAAGCATACTTATAAATTAATAACATCAAAAATAAATCAATAACATCAAAAAGTTATTTAGGAGAAATTCTGTGACAGAGAATGAAAAAAATTCAGACACAAGCTTGTCAAAGAGCACAAGATTAGTCGATCATATGATAGATGCTAGAAAAGTATTTATTACAGGTGAAGTAGATCATAAAATGGCAACAGAAGTCGTTTACCAACTTCACGCTCTCGCTCATATTAATAACAACCCTATATATATCTTTATAAGCTCTCCCGGAGGCCACGTAGAGTCTGGCGACATGATTTATGATGCTATAAAATTTATAACGCCTAAAGTAATTATCATAGGATCAGGATGGGTAGCTAGTGCGGGAGCACTTATCTATGTTGCTGCTGATAAGGAAAATCGTTACTCTCTACCTAACACAAGGTTTATGTTACATCAACCTTCAGGAGGTGCTCAAGGCCCCGCTTCTAATTTAGAGATATATATGAATGAAATTATTAAGATGAAAGAACGTTTAAATCAGATCTTTGCTAACTCCACAGGCCAGCCTATTGAAAAAATCCGCGAAGACATGGAACGTGATTTTTGGTTAAGTGCAGAAGAATCAATAAATTACGGGTTAGTTAGTAAAATCATCACTTCAGAACGAGATATAATAGACACTGTCAGTGAATAACTACCTGGAAAATAAAAATTCTCTCACACAAAATCGAGTCTTGAACACCACTACCCTCTATTCTGTATTCAACCATAGGGGGCTCTCATTTGAGCTAAAGACAGATAAAACAAAACATAAATAATGTATAGCGCTAAACGATGAGCCGACAAGTATGGGGTTATACTGGAAGTCCCCTCCGGGAGCCGTCTCAGAATTGGACTATAGAACGATCTGTAGCATTTGCCGGGGCTCTCCTATACCTCGATGAGGTGCGAGAGCAAAAAAGTGGCCATTACAATTAGCCCTGTCTTTTATCTCTACCCGTTTCCTGTCGGCCCGCAGCCCGTATCACAAAACTTTGACCGAAATACCCTGTATCAAAATCAAGTAGACTTTGTTTGACGATAGGAAGATGTAATTTCATTAGCAAAGTAAATTTGATATTCCCCACCCATTTATCTTTACCGGAGTAATAGCACGTATCATATTTTGATCGATCTTTAGTAGCTTGCGCATTTTTATTTCTGTACAACGCACTTATAAGTGACTTTTATTTTTCATTTGATAGAGGGAAATTAGTAATCTACGACCAGATAAACATTTTATTAAAGAAAGCTTAATAATAAAAGCACGCCTACGTTTTCGATCATAAATACGGCGTCTTGCATGAACTCTTCTTAAGCAATTTTCATAATACGCAAGTTAATTTTATAGTGAACAAAAAAACTTTCTGCTACAGCATTTTCCAGACATTCATTTCTGCGACTATGCTAACTATGCTGCAGTGAAACGGGTTATCAGTTAGCTGCTGATGATAATATCCTAACGATAGGTACTACCCCCTATCTGAGTGTACGATAACGCCCTTATTTTCACCTCAATACAGATTAACCATAGTTGATGCAACTTGCACTAATTCGGTATTGTTTTTAGTACTCATTGACCTGCCAATAATTTGCCTGGAAAACAGATCTTAAATACTGACAGAGAGATTGATGATGTACATCCATGTGCATGACTAATTCAAATATCAATAAAACCTGTAAGACTATTTACTTAATCTACTTTCCCTTCGGGGCGCGTAAAAGCTTCGCATCAAAAAGTGTTTTCCTGCACTTTTTTCGAAACTGCTTCTCTTCACATACTCGCTCTCCGCCACATAAAAAAGGCCCCCCCTGGAAACAGGGGGGGCCTTTTTTATGTGGCGGAGAGCGAGGGATTCGAACCCTCGATACTGTTTCCAATATACACCCTTAGCAGGGGTGCGCCTTCAGCCACTCGGCCAGCTCTCCAGTTTTTTTAAACAGCACAGCATGCTGTTAATGCTAATAGACTTTATCCTGAACAGGCTATCTAAACCCCATCAAGGCCATGATAATTAAAGTGCTATAAAACTTTTACCATGTTTAAACTTTGTTAGATTAAGTGAGCCAGATAATTCGACCATCACCTATCCTGTATCTTTACTTTTATTCAAACAAAACCGCCGCAATAGCGGCGGTTTTGAGGTGGCATAGAATACCCTTGATTTTGTCTCAGGTAAAGCCTAAATTTGCTAAAAGTTTAGCTTACAGTATTACCCGTATTCTGACCTTCCTGCTCTCTCTGGATACGCTCGTAAATTTCTTCACGGTGAACAGAAACCTCTTTAGGCGCATTTATACCAATACGTACCTGGTTTCCTTTTACTCCCAGAACTGTAACCGATACATCATCACCAATCATCAGTGTTTCGCCTACTCGGCGGGTTAAAATTAACATTTTTACTACTCCTATTTTCAATCACCAATGGCCGACAGAGTCCTATGTCCCCGCACCCTGTCACCGTTCTGTAATATTAACACAGCTGCTACATGACTGCGTTTACTTTTTAAGTTGTTTTTTGCTCTAATTCAAATTCACTGTGTAGAGTTCTTACACCCAACTCTAAATATTTTTCATCAACCACAACAGAAATCTTTATTTCTGAAGTAGAGATCATTAATATATTGATACCTTCTCTGGCCAATGCAGCAAACATGCTTGATGCGATACCCGCATGGGAGCGCATGCCTACACCTACCAGTGATATTTTAACTATAGCATCATTACCCTTAACTTTTTTTGCACCGAGCTTTTTACCCGTTTTTTCAAGCAAATCAATCGCTATAACATAATCATTACGATGCACAGTAAAGGTAAAGTCAGTTGTGCCATCTTCACCTACGTTCTGTACAATCATATCTATTTCAATATTAGCTTCTGTTATTGGGCCCAATATATCAGAGGCCACACCAGGTTTATCCGGCACACCGGAAATGGTTAGCTGGGCTTCGTCCCGATTAAAAGCGATACCGGAAATTACGGCCTGTTCCATTTCTTCATCCTCTGTTGTTATTAATGTACCCATTCCCTCACCCTCTTCAAAAGAAGACAATACGCGTAAAGGAACATTATATTTGCCCGCAAATTCTACGGAACGAATCTGCAATACCTTGGAACCTAAGCTGGCCATTTCCAGCATCTCTTCGAAGGTAATTCTGTCTAGTTTTCGGGCTTTCGGCTCAACTCTTGGGTCAGTAGTGTAAACCCCATCAACATCTGTATATATCTGGCATTCTTTTGCTTTCAGTGCTGCCGCCATCGCTACGGCGGTAGTATCTGAACCGCCCCGCCCCAGGGTGGTGATATTACCCTGCTCATCCACGCCCTGAAAACCGGCAACGACAATTATATTTCCATCATCCAGATCTTTTTGCATTTTACCGCACTGGATATCCTTAATACGCGCTTTGCTATGGACACCATCCGTAAGCATTTTGATTTGTCCGCCGGTATAAGATTTCGCACCTGCACCTTTTCCATGCAGGGCCATGGTCAGCAAGGCAATCGTTACCTGCTCACCGGTTGAAACCAGTACGTCCATTTCACGTGAGGAAAGTTTCTTATCTATTTGATTTGCAAGGCCAATGAGTCGGTTGGTTTCACCACTCATAGCTGAAACAACCACTACAACCTGGTTGCCCTTATCGCGTGTTGCGATAACACGCTCAGCGACTGCTTGAATACGCTCGATTGTGCCGACTGAGGTACCGCCGTATTTTTGTACGATTAAAGCCATGTTTTTCTATCTGTTATAAAGCCATCATAAAATTTGGTGGCAAATTATGTCATATGCCAATTAAGATTGCGAATAAATGGGGCTTGATAACGTAGTAAAGACTTAAAACAAAAGATTACCCCAAATAAAGCAAAAGCTTAATTCAGTGATAGTGCGCCGAAGGCGCACACCCCTAAAACATTTGCGTGCATTTGCGGTAATCTTTTCTTTATGGTTTTATAATGCAAGATTAAAGCTGCTGCTCAACCCACTCTTTAACAGAAGCCAGGGCCGCCTCAAGGTTCTCAGGCTGACTTCCACCAGCCATCGCCATATCAGGCCGTCCGCCGCCTTTACCCCCCACCTGGGTGGCAACCATATTAACCAGGTCACCCGCCTTTAAACGACTGGTTTGATCTTTAGTTACCCCTGCACATAGGCTGACTTTTTTATCATCCGCAGTAGCCAGAACAATGGCCGCTGAACCCAGCTTATTTTTAAGCTGATCCATGGTGTCGCGTAAGGATTTACTATCAACTCCTTCAAGCTTAACCGCCAGTACTTTTATACCATCTAGCTCTACCGCATCTGCGGTTAAGTCCTTACCGGTTTGTGTTGCCATCTTTGATTTAAGCTGTGCAATTTCCTTTTCCTGTGCTCGTAGCTTACTCAATACCTGTGAAAGTTTATCTTCAATTTCATCATTACTTGCTTTAAGTAATGATGATATCTTATTGATTTTATTAGATTGTTGATTTGAAAATTCTACAGCCGTCACACCGGTTACCGCTTCAATACGCCTCACACCCGATGCAATACCTGTTTCAGCAATAATTTTAAACGAGCCAATATCACCACTGCGATTTACATGAACGCCGCCACATAACTCGACTGAAAAATCCCCCATCGAAACAACACGCACTTCGTCTCCATACTTTTCACCAAACAATGCCATAGCGCCTTTTGCCTTGGCATCGGCTATTGCCATTTCTTCAGATTCAGCCCCCAGGTTATTGCGTATCTGCTGATTAACCATGCACTCTATTTCAAATAACTGCTCAGGGCTAACCGCCGCATTGTGAGAAAAATCAAATCTCAATCGCTCATTATTAACCAGTGAGCCTTTTTGCTGAACATGCTCACCTAAGATATTCCGTAATGCGGCATGCATTAAATGGGTAGCAGAGTGATTACGAATAGTTGCATCACGTCGCACCGCATCAATTTCTGCGCTAAGCAAATCCCCTACCGCCAGGCTGCCTTTTGAAACCGAGCCGATATGAATAAAAGCCTTGGCCTGCTTTTGGGTGTCCATAACCTCAAAGTTACAAGCTGCATTTTTCAGCAAACCTGTGTCGCCTACCTGGCCACCGGACTCGGCATAAAAAGGCGTTTTATTTAAAACCACTACGGCCTCATCACCGGCAGAAATCACTTTCACCGATTCACCATCTTTAAATAAAGCCTCAACCTGAGACTCATCCTGTAAATGATCGTAGCCGGTAAAATCCGTTACCGCATCTGTATCAATTGAATCATTATAATCAATACCAAATTTACTCGCCGACCTTGCCCGCTCACGCTGCGCTTCCATGGCTTTTTCATAACCCTGCATATCAAGACCAAGCTCACGCTCACGGGCAATATCAGCAGTTAAATCAACCGGGAAACCAAAGGTATCATATAGTTTAAACACCATTTCACCAGGGATCTGCCCGTCTTTAATGGCCCCAATTCCCTCTTCCAGCACTTTCATGCCATGATCAAGGGTTTCGGCAAAACGCTGCTCTTCTAGCTTTAGCGCCTTTTCAACTTCTTTCTGGGCTTTTGCAAGCTCCGGATAGGCTTCTCCCATCTGCTCTACCAGTGGCTGCACCAGCTTGTAGAAAAACAAACCATTCTGACCCAATTTGTGACCGTGTCTTAATGCCCGACGAATAATGCGTCGCAACACATACCCTCGACCTTCGTTTGAAGGTAACACACCATCTACCACTAAAAATGAACAGGAGCGAATGTGGTCAGCAATGACCTTAAGTGAACTGTGGGTTAAATCTTTAAAACCCGTTTCCTTCGCTGCGGCTGTTATTAATGCCTGAAAGAGATCAATGTCATAATTACTATGGCCGTTTTGTAAAATAGCCGCCAGTCGCTCAAGCCCCATACCCGTATCAACAGAGGGTTTTGGTAATGGGTGCATGGTTCCAGACTTATCCCGGTTAAACTGCATAAACACCAGGTTCCAGATTTCTATATACCGGTCACCATCTTCTTCAGGAGTGCCTGGCGGCCCACCGGGAATCTCTTCCCCATGATCATAAAAAATTTCCGTACAGGGTCCACAGGGTCCCGTATCCCCCATCGACCAGAAGTTATCACTTTCATTCTTTTTGCCACCGGGTTTATCACCTATACGGGAAAAACTGTTTTTATCTACACCAATTTCTTCCAGCCAGATTTTTGCCGCTTCATCATCATCCGCATAAACCGTGACCCAGAGTTTCTCTTCAGGTAAACCACAAACCTCTGTCAAAAACTCCCAGGCATATTTAATTGCATCACGCTTAAAATACTCACCAAAACTAAAATTACCCAGCATTTCAAAAAACGTATGATGACGCGCCGTATACCCCACATTTTCCAGGTCATTATGCTTACCGCCGGCACGCACACATCGCTGACTACTAGTGGCCGTTGTGTAACTGCGCTGATCCTGCCCAAGAAACACATCCTTAAACTGCACCATGCCCGCATTGGTAAATAACAGGGTCGGGTCATTACCTGGAACCAGTGAGCTTGAGGCAACGACCTCATGCTTCTTCTGTTTGAAAAAATCAAGGAACTGCTGTCGAATTTCGGCTGTTGTCGTCATATTAAATTACATTAACTAGTTGTATTAAATAATTGATTTAAATAAGCTTAATACTCATCTAAATCCATAGAATTCAGTTTAAATATCCAATCTAAGGGAAAACCGCGAGATTGCAAATGTTTGGCGCGCTTAAGCTTTTCAGCATAATCTTCAGCAAGCTCATTACCGTATTTTTTACAGTATTGCCGCCGCATCACATCATGCCAATCAGGGTTACCAGGGTCCAGAAAAGCATCGAACTGAACCTCATCGACACCCCTTTCCCGCAGCTCCTGGGCAATTCGCCCGGGACCATAACCACGCCGCTTGCGCATATTAATATAACTTTCAGTAAAACGCTCTTCTGAGAGCAAATTATTATTAATTAACTTATCAATGCAGACGTCAATTTCATCTTCTTCGAAGGATTTAAGCCTGAGTTTACGACGCATTTCCAGAATGGAATGCTCACGTCGTGAGAGTGTGGCGATGGCGACTTCGTTGATTGAGCGTGACATATTTAATCCTTCTAACTAAAGGTTGTTCGCAAATGAACGCAAATTTTGATTTTGTGCGCCTACGACACACAACCCCATATTTATTAATACTTTTGATTTTATTTGCGTTCGTTTGCGGACAATACACCTTTACTCCTCTACGATTTCCGGCGCTTCTACCTCCGGAGCCGCTTCAGCCTTTATAGCCGCTTCAACTTGCTCCTCTTTACTCGGCATCAACTCCGCACGAATCCTCGCTTCAATCTCATCCGCAACGGCCGGGTTATCCTTCATGAACATGCGCACCTTGTCTTTACCCTGACCAATGCGATCGCCATTATACGAATACCAGGCCCCTGCCTTATCGATAATCTTGCAGTTCACGCCCATATCAATAATCTCACCCTCATGGGAAATACCCTCACCATAAAGTATCTCAAAGTTGATGGTTTTGAATGGGGGTGCCACTTTATTCTTAACCACCTTCACCTTGGTTTCATTACCAATAATTTCTTCACCTCGTTTAATTGCACCGGTTCTGCGAATATCCAGTCGCACAGATGAGTAGAACTTCAGGGCATTACCACCGGTAGTCGTTTCAGGGTTACCAAACATAACCCCAATTTTCATACGTAGCTGGTTAATAAAGATAACCAGGGTATTTGAACGCTTAATATTTCCGGTTAATTTACGTAAAGCCTGGCTTAACAAACGAGCCTGCAAACCCATGTGGGAATCACCCATATCACCTTCAATTTCAGCTTTAGGCGTTAACGCAGCAACCGAGTCAACCACCAGTACACTCACCGCACCCGAGCGCACCAGCATGTCAGTAATTTCCAGCGCCTGCTCACCCGTATCCGGCTGTGACACCAGCAACTCATCAACATTCACCCCCAGTTTTTCAGCATAGGCCGGATCTAAGGCATGCTCAGCATCCACAAATGCGCAGGTCCCACCCGCTTTTTGTGCCTCAGCAATCACCTGCAAGGTAAGGGTTGTTTTACCTGAAGACTCAGGACCATATATTTCAACCACACGCCCTTTTGGCAATCCGCCTATACCTAACGCAACATCCAGCGCAATAGAGCCTGTAGATATAGCTTCAATATTTGCGCTAACCGAGTCCCCCATGCGCATAACCGAACCTTTACCAAACTGTTTTTCAATTTGACTTAATGCCGCACTAAGCGCTTTTTTCTTGTTGTCATCCATCGGTATTCCCCTGTTCAATTTATTTAATGTTACGAAATTCAATTTGCATTACGCGATTACTGCGTTGCGATGTAGTTGTAGATTAGTGGATACATTTTACTATGTCAATACTTTTTATCATGTTGATAAAAAGTATTAGCTAGATTATATTTATCATCATGAAACAGGTAATATATGTCCATGCTATTCACGCACCGGTAGAACAGCTTTAAATTATGAGGGACCCATGGCTGAAAACGTCAAAATGCTACACGAAATAAAATTTGCTACCCGCCAGCGATTACAGTTCATAGAGATAATGGCTTACTACATTGGCCATATAAGCCGTAGCATGCTGGCAAAAGCCTATGGCATATCCGACCCTGCCGCGACTAAAGACCTGAAACTCTACAATGACCTGGCACCCGACAATCTGGAATACAACCCCAGCCTGTTCAGTTTCGTACCCAGTGAAAAATTTGATGAGGTATTTGCAGACTTAAGCCCACAAAATGTTTTACCCATGTTTGCTCAAAATATATTATCGGCTGACAATCCGTCGGGTGATGAACCTATATACGGTATTAGTGTAGAAGATATGCCCTTTCCAGTACGGCTACCACAAAAGCCCGTATTAGCACAGTTAATTCGGGCAATGAAAAACAAACGCCAGTTAAAAGTAAAATACCATTCTTTAAGTCAACGAGACGAAGAACAACAAAGTCGAATTATTGAACCCCATGCATTAGTCAATAACGGTCTGCGCTGGCATGTACGTGCTTATGATCATGAGCACTATGATTTCAGGGACTTTGTTTTATCGCGCATAACTGAAGCAAAAAAACTGGATACAGAAGCTGAATCAAGCCAGAACTATGACGATGACTGGATCGAGCTGGTGCCATTAAAACTACAGGCCCACCCCAAGCTTGGT
>Ga0316207_10000695_pt1 | contig 49347 bp, 41 predicted proteins | sample 6weekpyrite_MG_FD_204943 | JGI IMG/M metagenome (GOLD analysis project Ga0316207, IMG submission 204943) | Microbial mat bacterial communities from mineral coupon in-situ incubated in ocean water Damariscotta River, Maine, United States -... | ecosystem: Environmental > Aquatic > Marine >... | reverse complement strand
ACCGCCTGGATCGTGCTGGGTCATGCCAGTTTTGAACTGGCTGAATTCAAACAGGCCGAAGGCGCTTACAGCCAGGCGCTCAAATACCTCTCGCAAAAAAATAAACATAAATCCAAACATAAACAGAAGCCGGGCAAAACACAGAAAAAAGACATCCAGGATCGGCTTGCCGCCAGTATCTACAAACAGGGCGAAGCCGCGCAAAAACAGGACCAGATAGAACTGGCGATCTTTCACTTCTCCCGTATCAGAGAACTGGCGCCGACCTCCAAAATCCGCCTGACTGCTGACTATGACGCTGCTTCCCTGCTGATCCAGTCCAACAAGCCTGGCGATGCCCAGCTATTACTGGAAGATCTGCATCGGCGTCATCCGAAACAGAGCAGCCTGCAGGCTGGCATTAGCACCAAGCTCGCCTTTATCTATTCGCAAACCGGTCAGTCACTGAAAGCGGCGCGGGAACTTGAAAAGCTGGCCTTCAGCGGCACGGGCAGCAGTAAAAAAGAAAAACGCGATATGCTCTGGCAGTCAGCCGAACTTTACGCCAAAGCGGGACAGCAGAAAAACGCAGCACGCCTGTATAAAAAATATATCAAACTTTACCCACAACCTTTTACCCCGGCGCTTGAAGCGCGCCAGAGTCTGGTCGAGTATTATCAGAAACAGAAAAATCACAAAGCCGCCTGGTACTGGATGAATGAAATCATCAGGGCGGACCGAACTGCCGGGGCGCAACGCAGCGATCGCAGCCGCTATCTGGCCGCCCGCGCCAGCCTGCAATTCGCGGCGCCATCCCGGCGTGCCTATCAGAAAGCACGGCTAAGTGTTCCGCTGAAAAAAAGCCTGAAAAAGAAAAAGAGGCTGATGAAGAAATCGCTCAAGGCTTATCAGCAGGCCATGGCCTATCAGGTGGCGGAAGTCAGCACCCAGGCCACCTATGAAGTCGCCGAAATTTACAATGATTTTTCCCGCGCCCTGATGAAGTCACAGCGTCCCAAAGGACTGTCCGCTGATGCGCTGGAACAATATGACATTCTGCTGGAAGAACAGGCTTTTCCCTTCGAGGAAAAAGCCATCGATATTCATCAGGCCAACCTTAAACATCTGCAACAGGGCATCTATGACGAATGGATAAAAAAGAGCCTGCAACAATTGCAGAAACTACAACCCATCCGCTATGCCAAAAGCGAAAGAGTCGACAGCTATGTATCCAGTCTTTATTAATCTGAAAAAAGGCGCTATCACGCTCCTGCTGCTGGCAACCTCATTGCTGGCGGCCTGTAGCTATGCGCCTGAAAAAAAGATGCCGACTCAAAATCCGCAGCAGGCTACAGCCGTCGAGATGGAATTTCGCCAGGCGCTGGCGCTGATGCAGGCAAAAAATATGCAGGGGGCTGCAGAAAAATTTCATAACCTGATCGAGCACTATCCGCAGATGACCGGCGCCTGGGCCAATCTCGGACTCATCCATATGAAAGCCGGTGAGTGGGAAAAAGCGCAGCACAGCCTGCAACAGGCGATTAGCCTCAACCCGAATCATGCTCCAGCGTACAATTATCTCGGTGTGGTCTATCGTAACCTGGGCCAGTTCAGGAAATCCGAGCAGGCCTATAAAAAAGCTATCGACATTGACCCCGGCTATACCATTGTCTGGCTGAACCTCGGCATTCTTTACGATATTTACCTGGATAAACCGGCTCAGGCGCTGCCGCAGTACGAACAATATCAGCACCTCAATGCCAGTGCCGACAGCAAGGTGAAAAAATGGATCGTCGAACTGAAACGCCGGATTCCGAAAAAACCGAACTCCCCAGACACAACTGGAGGCACACACAGTGGTTAACATCCTCAGCCGCATGGCACCTCAAACTACACTGGCGCTGGCACTGATATTCGCTGCGCTAACGGTGCGGGCTGAAACGCGCATCGAAATGCAGGGCACAGCCGTTATCGGCAACCAGGAACTGCCGCAGATCCTCTACATCGTGCCGTGGAAAAAATCCGCCCTGCCCGATATGGGACGGCCACCGATCAGCCAGTTGGTCAATGAAGTGCTGGCGCCACTGGATCGCGAAGAATTTCGTCGTGAAATCTATTATCGTCGGGTGTTTTTTGAGAACCAGTATTAAGAACGGGAAATTGGTTCCCATCAGATTCAGGCATCTGCATTAGAATCAGTCATGCAGGCTATCCACATTTGAAGAGAAGAGGAGACGGGAATGTACGCAAGTGTAGTAGGTTTTTTTCAGGAGGGTGGCACCTTTATGTATCCGATCATGGTCGTGCTGGCCATTGGTCTGGCTATCACCATCGAGCGCTATATCTATCTGACCGCGGCCAGACGCGGCAACAGCAAACAACTCAACCAGCTCCTGCCGCTGTTGCAAAGCGGCGATTTCAAACAGGCCTATAATCTCGCCAGCAAATCCAGTCATGCCGTCAACCGCATGCTGTCACAGGGACTGGCCCGCTTTAACTCGGCCAACAACCGTGACGATATTGAAACCGCCATGGAAGAAAGCATGCTCGAAGCCATTCCCCGTCTCGAGCGCCGCACCCATTATCTGGCCATGCTCGCCAACATCGCCACCCTGCTTGGCCTGCTCGGCACCATTATCGGCCTGATCAAGGCCTTTACTGCCGTAGCTGCCGTTGACCCATCACTGAAAGCCGAAATCCTGTCTACCAGTATTTCCGTCGCCATGAACACCACCGCCTTCGGCCTGATGGTCGCCATTCCCCTGCTGTTGTTCTTTACTGTACTGCAGACCAAAACCACCCAGGTCGTGGACAGTCTGGAAATGGCCACAGTCAAGTTCACCAACCTGATGATGCAGCGCAAGAACATCGCTGACGCATGAGCCGTATTCGCCACCGCCACCGACGCAAACCCACCGGCGTCGAACTGAATATCACCGCCTTCATGAACCTGATGGTGGTGCTGGTTCCCTTTCTGCTGATGACAGCCGTGTTCTCGCACCTGACTATTCTGGAACTGAACCTGCCCGATAGCGCCAGCAAACCGGGTAATAACAAACCGGGCTTCCAGATCCAGATCATCATTAACAAAGACGCATTGCTGGTTGCTGACAGCAAGGGCGGTCTGATCAAGCGCATCCCGGCCAGCAATACAGACAACCCCAGCGCCACGAACTCATCAGGCCAACAATACATCGTCCTGCGCGAAACACTAAAACAGATCAAGGCGCGCCTGCCGGACAAGACTGATATAACCATTCTGTCCCAGGCCGACACATCCTATGAGACCCTGGTGAACGTCATGGACGCAGTTCGCGTCTATCCAGCGCTGGTGGATGGCAAGACCGTCAGCGCTGAACTGTTTCCCGATATTTCCATTGGCGATGCGCCGAAGAAAAAATAACGAGTGACTGCATGAACGACTCCCGCCGCATCAAGCGTATCATCCGCCACCACAAACGTGGCCAGAACAGCAGCGCTTCGCTAAACATGGTCTCATTGATGGACATCTTCACCATCCTGGTCTTTTTCCTGCTGGTAACATCCAGTGATTCGCAGATCCTGCCAACCCCCAAAGCGGTCAGTCTGCCTGAATCCAGCGCCGAAAAATTTCCCCGGAAAACGCTTGTGATCATGGTCAATGACATCGACATCCGTATCAACGACAAACATATTGCCCCGGTCAGCCAGGTGATGGCAGACAAAAAGAGCACCATTCCCGCCCTGCAGCAGGCGCTCAGCAACTACCGTAAGGGCAGCACCTCCCGCAATATAAAGATCAACCGCCAGGCCGTTACCATCATGGGCGACAGGCGCATACCCTATAAGCTTCTGAAAAAAATCATGCTCACCTGTGCAGGCAGCAAGTTCACCAATATTTCACTGGCAGTGACAAAAAAATCTGCCGGAGGAGCCTGAATATGGTGCTGGTGAACGTCTACCCCCATACGCCGCTGTTGCCCTGGTCTGAGACGGATAATGATCGGCGTTTCCGCCGCATCCTGAAATTCACCCTGCTGCTGTTTATCATTGTTGGCGCCATCGTACCTTATCTGCCAAAACCGGAAATCCAGCAGCAGGAACTACAACAGGTCGCGCCAAGGCTGGCCAAGCTTATCCTGCAGAAAAAACAGGAACCCAAACCCAGGCCGGCGATCCCGGAAATCAAAAAACAGAAAAAGGCTGAAAAGAAAAAGCCGGCTGAGAAGAAAGCGAAAAAGAAGAAAAAAACCGTCGATAAAACCGCAAAGGCGCGCAAAAAAGCACAGCGCAGCGGCCTGCTGGCGATGCAGGATGAACTCGCCGATCTACGTGAAAGTTTCGATGTTGCCGCCCTGAAAAATTACGCACCCCAGCAGAACAGGGGTAAAACCCGCAGCCAGCCGCAGCCGGCTGCTGTCCTCTCGGCTGCCGCCGGCAAAGGCAGCAGCGGCATCAACACCCGTAACCTCAGCCGTAGCACCGGCGGCCAGGCACTGGCCAGCCGACGTAGCAGCAAGGTTGAAAGCAAGCTGGAAAACATTGAAGACCGCCCACAACCACGGGCTGGGCATAAACTTGCCCGCAGCAAAGAGGAAATCGAACTGATATTTCAGAAAAACAAGGGCGCCATCTACAGCCTCTATAACCGCGCCCTGCGCCGGGATCCGACTTTGCAGGGTAAGGTGCTGCTGGAACTGACCATCTCACCTGCCGGCCAGATCACCCGCGCACGCATTCTCAGCAGCGAACTGGAAGCACCGAAGCTGGAAAAACGCCTGCTCAGCCGAATTAAGCTGTTCCGCTTCGCCAGTCGGGATGTGGATACGGTTACGGTCACCTACCCGATCGAGTTCCTGCCCTCATAGCAGAGAACCATCAGTGGGATATCAATGATGGGTTTCGCTTTGCTCTACCCATCCTACGGTATACGGTAAAAAAGAGTAGGATGGGTAGAGCAAAGCGAAACCCATCATCACTACAAAGTGCTCAACCTGCACATTAAAATATAACGTATCTCTAATATGGTTATTTGTCACACGTCACAAATTCACGTGTTTTCAGATATATAGCCATGCCTGTAGTCCAACGATGTGCGTTAATTCACACCCCATATCCGCTGCATCGGCTAATATTTAACCTAATCGCATCCCGCTTCGGTAACTCTCTACAAAATTTAAAGTTCCGCCGGGGATATCCGCTTAAAGAGTGTCAGACTCCGGTTTGGCGAACAGATCATCAAGACTGAGTAAAACACGCGCCCATGGCTGCAAGTAAAATCATCCTCGACAAGAAACTGCTAAAGACGCTGGAGCCCCTGCGTGACCTGAGTTTTGACAAGCTCGACGAGCTGGTCAACAAATCCAGTATCGAGGATATGACTGCCGGCCGAATGCTGTTCAAACAGGGTGAACGGGACACCCGCACCCTGTTCCTGCTCGCCGGTCAGGTTGAGCTGACCAGCACCGGTAACTCCCGTAGTAAAGTTATCCGCGCCAAATCCCGTGAAGCACTGAAGCCACTGGCGGAGGAACTGCCTCGCAGCCACACCTGCCGCAGCAAAACCGATGCCACCATCCTCATCATCGATTCGGATCTTCTCGAAATCCTGCTGGATGACAATCCTTCCGGCACCTATGAAGTCAATGAGCTGGACGGGGATGACAGTAGCTACTGGATGATGCGTTTTCTACAATCGCGCGCCTTCCTCAACCTGCCCACAGAAAACATCCAGGCGCTGCTCATGGCGCTGGAAGAAATGCCGGTAGAAAAAGGTCAGACCATCATTCGACAGGGCGAGAACGATGATTACTACTACATAGTACAAAAGGGAAAATGTGCCGTCAGCCGGCGCCCGGCGCCCCGGGCTGCCGAAATGCAGCTGGCTATTCTCTCCGAAGGAGATGGCTTTGGCGAAGAAGCCCTGATCACCAACGGCAGGCGCAATGCCAACATCACCATGCTTGAAGACGGCATGCTGATGCGGCTGAAAAAGAACGATTTCCTGCAATACCTGGCCCAGCCTCTGATCAAATACACGGCTGAAAAGGATGTGCTTGCTGAAATCAGCAAGGGTAGCCTGCTCATCGATGTGCGTAGCAATGATGAATACCAGTCGGCTCACGTCGAGGGTTCGGTCAATATTCCGCTATCCATGCTGCGCCTGAAACTGGAAGGCATGAACAACACGCGCAACTATATTCTCTGCTGTGCGGATGGCACGCACAGCGCCGCTGCCGCCTTCCTCCTGACCCAACACGGCCTTACCTGTCATGTACTTCGAGGCGGTCTGGACAAGGCCAATATCAAACTCCCCGAAGCCAACCTCTCAGTTTCGATCGCACCCAGAGTCGAAACCCATAAGACCCAGGTTGCCGATCGTAACTTTAAAGCAGCGGAAGAAAAGGCGGAAAAACTCAAACAGCAGGCGGAAAGCGCCCGCAACGAGGCTCGCAAGATCGCCCAGCGCATGGAACAGGCCGAGGCAGCCCGGCGCAAAGCGGCGGAAGAAGTCGAACGCCAGCAGAAAGAAGAACTCAGTCAGCGTGATGCGGCCATCCGCTCTGCCAAAATGCGCGTCGAAGAACAGGCCCAACGCGCCCGTAAGGCTGAAGAAAAAGCCGCCAAACTCAAGCTCGAAGCCAGGGCCGTCAACCAGAAAGCAGAAATAGAACTGCAACGCATCAAAAAAGAAGCCGAGGCGGTTAATAAACGGCAGCAGGCGCTGGACGATGCCCTGAGTCGCGCTGAAGAAATCACCGTTGAAGCGGATAAAGCCGCACACGAAGCTCGTCGACAGGCAGAAAAGGAAGCAGCCGAAATTCGTCGCGAAGCCGAAGAAGAAGCTCAGCGGCTACGTGAGGAAATGGAAGCGACCACGCAAAAAATTCTCGCAGAAACCAGAGCCGCACGCAAAAAAGAGGAAGCCGAACGCCAGGCCGCTATGGCGACGGTGCGTCTGAGGGAAAAAGAGGCTGACGAAATCCGCAGGCAGGCCAAACTCGAAGCACAGAAAATGCGTGAAAAAATGCAATCTGAACATTCGAAACTGCTACAGCAGGCCGAACAGGAGCGCCGGCAGAAAGAGGCCGAACGCCAGGCTGCCATGGAGCTGGCGCGTCGCAAAGCCAGCGAAGCCGAAAAGATTCGTCGTCAGGCTGAACTGGAGGCAGACAAAATACGCTCTACGCTTTCTGAACAGGAAGCGTCCCTGCATGCCGCCAAAGAAAGCAGTATCCGTGAACGCCAACGCATGCTGGAAGATGCGCAACTGCAGGCACAGAGGGTTATAGAAGAAACCAGCCGCAGGGCGGAAGCCGATGCTCAGGCCATCCGCCGCCGCGCCGATGAGGAAGCCGGGCAGCTGCAGCGTGAACTGGAAGAAGCCCGGCAACAGCTGGATGCATCAAGAAACAGCATTGCAGAAACAGAACGCCTGCAACATGAAGCCCTGCTGGATGAATCACGCAAGCAGGCAGAAGAACTGATCAAACAAAGCAGCCTGAGCGCTGAAATCGAAGCCGAGGCCATACGCCAACAGGCGCGTCAGGAAGCAGAACAGCTGCGCGCTGAACTCGCACGCGCCCGCGCACAAATTGAGGAAACCGTTGTCCAGGCTAAAGATGCCGGCAGCCAGCAACGCGAGACCATTATCAGCGACGCCCAGCAACACGCCCAGCAGGTAATCCTCGAAGCCAGCCGCAAAGCAGAAGAAGAAGCCGACCGCATTCGTATCAGCGCCGAACTGGAAGCGCAACGCGTACGTGCCGAACTGGAACAGTCACGCCTGCAGCTTGCGCAACAGGCGGCTAACATTAAGAAGGTACAGGCAATCAATGCCCGTATCGAAAAAGAAAAACAACAAAAAGAACTGCTCAACAAAAAACAGAAAAGTGCTGCTATCAGCCATAAGAAACAGACCCAGGCTCGGAGGATGGCCGAGCAAATCAAGGCGCGTCTGGAAAAAGCCGAACAGCAGCGTCAAACTGATGAAATACAGACCAGCGATGAAGGTATTTCACTGGCCGAAGTCACTGTCAGGCGGGTCAAAGATCGGATCATTCTTGAAGGCGCCCATGATATTTTTGTCTTCAAGGAGCCCACGCCAGAGACTGAAAAAGATCGCATCCCGGAACTCCACACCGCCGTAAATCGAGATGAAGATGAGCTTCCCTCCTTTACTGTGGATAACCAGAATGATCCGGTTGCAACACCCTTTAACAGTCAGGAATTTGAAAAGGCCATGCGCGAGCGGGATGAGATGCTCAACCAGGCGCACAGAAAAAAACGCAAGGGACTGTTCACTATTGCCGCCAGCCTTGTTCTGACGCTTGCCGCCGCCGGTGCATTCCTGTTTTATGAACCTGATTTGCAGCAGGAGTTGCAACTCAGCGAAAATTCACCCAGCCCGGAACTCAAGGCCAAAGCCGCCATTAATCCTGTCAGCAATCTGAAACAGGTGATGGATATTCCCTCAGCACTGGCAACAACTGCTGAAGAGTCACGCCTGCGCCAGGAAGCGGAAACCACCTTTAACGCCCTGGTTGAAAAATGGAAAGTGCTAATGGCAAGCGCCCCGGCTGAGGAGCAGGCCCTCCCGCTCATGGACGCGCCGATTATAGAGGAAGAACCCCTGCCTGCAACTTCAGCGCAGCAACTGGATACAGGCGAGAATAGCTCGGTTGGGGAAACAGTAACAGAAACCCGTGCCGCAGAAGAAACACTGCCATAAACAACCCCGCAGCAAGCTGTCGGGAATTAAACCCGTGCTCATTACCCTTGGCGCCTAATTTTCTGACAACGGCAGAATCATGCTCATTTCATCCGCAGCTCGGTCAACATAGCGGAAAACAGCAACGCTAAGTGGCCAGCCTCGATCATCCCGGAGAATCACTGTCCACTTGCCCGTCATTGACGGATCCAGTTTCTTCTGCGAATAAACCCGCCAGCGTGGTCCCTTGATAGTGAACTCTTTTTTTGAAATCAGCTGACCTTCATATTCCCAGCTATGGCTAACGGTTTGACCTTCCATATGCCGCACATCGGTAAAAAAATACAGGGTGGTTATACTGTTATCCAGTACCAGAACCTGATCGACGGGTTCACGATCTTCAATTCGGGTAGTAAACTGTGAGCGTGCAACACTGCCGTTATTCTCTGCATAGGCGGGGATAATGGACAATAGCGTAAACAGCAGCAGCCATTTTTTATCCATTAAAACATGGAACATAAACGCGCGCATTTTTTATACATAAACCTCTATTCAGGGTGATAAAAATTTACTGTCTCAGCTATGGGTGCTCTGTGCGCATGTTCACAATTTAAATCTAATTCCCCGCTGCCTGCAAGGCCCTGACAAAGCCCCTGAATATGGCTGAGTCAGGCTTACCGGCAGGTTAACAGACTTCACCTTTTGCCCGACAGCGGGCAAGAATAAAGTCCGAATGACGAATATAAAGCAGCTCGGCTATCTGTCTGACCAGATGCTCCTCGTACCTGTCCAGTTCATCATCGGAAAACACGACTCGCCATATCTGTTCCAGCAATGTCAACTTCTCTGCAGGCTCCAGAGTCCTGTTAAGTATAGATGTATATTGCTGTAATGAAATCATATCTTTTGCGCGCTCTTCCGCAATTTTAAACACATCTTTTGCTTCTTCATCGGTCAACTCAAAGATCTTCTTTAATCCAGCCATAACTGCATCTTTTTCTCGATCATCGATTTCGTGATCCGCATGCATCACCTCAATTAGCAACAGTGCGGCAGCCAGTCGAATATCATCGACAGCATGCAAAGTCGTTCCGGGGTCATTCAATATTCTATCAAAAAATGATTTTACCCTGGTCAACATAATCAGGCCTCAGGTTGAATTTTGTTTTTAATTTCCTTCCAGGCAGCCAGAAGTTCCGCTGTTACCTGCTTATCATGCGCGCCGGCAAACCGCTGTTTCGCTTCATCCATGGAAATAACGTTGTCGGGCTTACCCTTTGGAAAATTCACGTCAGCAGAGAAAATAAGAATGCCGATAGTGTTTATTTTTGGTAAATGTGCTCTCACAGCTGCAATATCCTGCTCAAGCTTAAGCAATGGATTACTAAACTTGTAACTTCGTTGACCGACTACCTGGGTCCAGATATCAATATTTTCCGAAGCGAACACCGCTCCCTGATAACGCCCAACTGAGACAACCATAATCCCGTCAGGCATCAATACAAGGTTATCAATATAGACGGTTCCATCCATGCCGTCAGCAAGAATAATGTTTTGCATGACCTCATGCCCGAGCTTCTTAACTGTCTGAAATAAGCGCCAGTCAGCATAGCCTCGTTTTATTTTGCTGAAAAAAAGAATACCGGCGACTGCAGCCAGTAACAACAGGACTAACAGTCCATAGCTGATCGTTTGGTTGAATGCCATTTTATTGTCTATCTATTATCATGGAATTTATAAATAAATCAAAACCTGCCCAGGTGAATTCGCAATACCTGCCAGGCAGGCTCAACAATAGCAAAACCCATCAGGCAAAATCAATTAACCCTGATTTTAATCATGCCTGAATCAGTAACTGCTGCTGTATTTATAAAAATGGAAAATGCGCTCTATTGGCTGGCACAAACGGCAACGAGGATCAAACCGTCAAGCTCAATGTGAAAATAATTGTTTCAGAATTTTCAGGCTCGTTTTTCATTATGTTTGCAATCCGGAAATTCCCTCTACCGATGAAACCTGTTCACGTGCATGTATGCTTTTCAGGACTTCTTCAACCTCATTGAAATCAAGACAGACAATACGCACCGTATCGCGTTTGCCCTTGACCTTGATGTGCTGTTTCTTATCTTTGATAAAATCATCCGGCAAATGCCGGTAAGCTGTTTCACTCATTACTACATCGGTACCCAGCACCTTGGTCGCGCTCTCCAGCCGAAAGGCCACGTTTACCGCATCACCCAACGCTGTATTATCCTGCCCAATACCTAATGAAGCGGCGCCCGTGTTGATGCCAACCCCGATCCTCACTTCTTCGGATACTTCAGAATAGGTGCGTTCCAGTTCATTGGTAATACGATTGATATGATAGGCGGCCGTCAATGCCTGAATTACTGTTTTTTTCTGATTCACCTCCGACTCCCAGCAGGCAAATACACAGTCACCGATAAATTTGTCCACTACCCCGCCATTGTTGAAAATGGCATTACTGACTTTATGAAACCAGCTGTTCATCAATTTGGTCAGGGTCCGAATATTCACCCGCTCAGAAAGCGAGGTAAAACCACGGATGTCCGCCACCAGAATAGTGATTTGTTTAATCTCGGGTGTATCCGAAATCAGGGTATCCTGCAATGAAGCTGTATCGACATGTTTTGCCGTCTTTGCATCCTGGGTAAATAGAATCTGCGCCCGGCCAATGCTGATGCAGTCGCCATTGCGCAATAGCCTGGGCGTTGCGATACGTTTTTTGTTCACGTAACTGCCATTGGAACTGCCGCTGTCGATTAAATAGTAATCCCCCTGGCCCACACAGCGAATAATGGCGTGATTGCGGGAGACATGTAGATCATTGAGCACTACATCATTATTTTTATCCCGCCCAAACGTCAGCGCCATTTCGCATGGCACCTTCTTGATAGTTCCGCCGTATTTTAATGTGATTACTGCAGCCATAGCGCTAAACATACTATCCTTATTATTGATAAGGATATTAATCCCTCTGTTTGACTTTGAGATCTGAGTTATCCCCACAAAATGTTGATCAAAATCAATATGTTAACGCAAAAATTTAACACTCACCGTCATTCCGGCATGGTTTTAGCCGGAATGACGAAGGATTTGATTTTAGATATAAATTCGTGGGGATCCCTCAGCTTTGATATAATACTCTATCCGAGCGTCAGTTTTAATATATGGTTTCTGTGTGGCTATGCCGATATTCCACTTCCAGTTTCCGTAGGCAAAAAAAAGCCGCGAAACAGCGGCTGACGGGGAAAGGAATATATTAGTATTCTGTTATATTACAGCTTTGACGGGCAAAGCCGAACAGGTAAGCTCTGACATGGAGCGGTAAAGCGCCACCTCTTCCGCTGCCTTCATTCCAGAGAGAATATCTTCATAATCAGCGGACTCGGGCGCAACCGGATCCTGAACAAATTCGACCGTATCCCCAAACTGCTCCTTCACGTAGCGGTTAATCGCCGCACGGGTAGCCGGATTGACCACAAACTTCGCCACTTTGGCTGCCACCCGAAATAACCAGGCCTGGGCAAACACATCGCCGCGACGGGCATTTTCCACCTCATCCTTGCCTGTATTGTCCTGCATAAACGCCGTACGCGCCTGTTCCAGCTTGCGATAAAGCACGGTAAAGGTATAAGTGGCAATGGATGGCGAACAATCCATACCGATAAAACGGTATTCCGGTTGCCGGCCAAAACGGCGGGCGATGAGTACCCTGCAGTCAAAGGCGCGGGAAACAATATCCGACAGCGCCAGCGCCCAGAAAGGCGGGTTAAACTCACAGCCATGATAAGCCGAAGCTTCTTCCACCAGCAATGAATGGATCTGAACATCGGTAACATGATATTTTTTCATCAGGTTACGTGCCTGACGCAAGGCGGACGCCGCCTCATTGGGATTGCAGGATGCCGACAGGCGCAGACACTTGCTGATTTTATCGAGAACTTTTTGCCGATCCATGCCGCCTCACAGGAATAACGGGTATCTTAATGGATAATACTACAAAATCATAAAGTTACAAGGTGCATTTAATGATCAACCTTAAGTGTATAACGCACTACCTGCGCCACAGCCCCTACCCCACTGCCTACCTAACAAGAGTAGCTATGCAAAAAATGAGGCTTGTTTTACACTACACCCGTTCATACGTATAAACAACAAGCTAGCCGTGACACAATATCCAGTTTGGCAACTATTGGCCTGAGTAAGGCTCCTGCAATCTATGAATACAGCTCATCCCTCCATCATTATCGATGACAGCGAAATCCGCCAGCGGGCGCTAGCCGTTCCTCGCCCGCGGCCGCTGGCAGAAGAAGAACGTCAGGCACTGATGGCGCGCATCAAACAGCTGCTGCAGGAAAAAAATGCGGTTCTGGTGGCTCACTATTACACCGAAGATGATTTGCAGTTGCTCGCCGATGAAACCGGCGGCTGTGTTTCCGACTCACTGGAAATGGCGCGCTTCAGCCACACCCATCCGGCTTCGACCATTGTCGTCGCCGGCGTGCGTTTCATGGGCGAAACCGCCAAGATCCTGAATCCGGAAAAAAGGGTGCTAATGCCCACCCTGGAGGCGGAATGCTCGCTGGATCTCAGCTGCCCAGCCGACAGCTTCAATGCTTTTTGCGATGAACATCCCGATCGCACCGTGGTGGTCTACGCCAACACCAGCGCCGAGGTCAAAGCCCGCGCCGACTGGGTGGTCACCTCCAGCATTGCCACAAAAATCGTCCGCCACCTGCATGAAAAAGGCGAGAAAATTCTCTGGGCCCCGGATCGCTACCTCGGCGGCTATATCCAGAAAGTCACCGGCGCCGACATGTTGCTGTGGCAGGGCTCCTGTATCGTACATGACGAATTCAAGGCGCGGGAACTGGTTAAACTGCATAGCAAGCACCCCGATGCCGCCGTACTGGTGCATCCGGAATCACCCATGGATGTCATCAACCAGGCCGATCTGGTGGGCTCGACCACCGAAATTATCCGCGCAGCAAAGGAAATGAAAAACGACACCTTTATCGTCGCCACCGATCGCGGCATTTTCTACAAAATGAAACAGGCCGCGCCCGACAAACATTTCATTATCGCGCCCACCGGCGGCATCGGCGCCAGCTGCGGCAGTTGCGCACACTGCCCCTGGATGGCCATGAACAGCCTGGAAAACCTGGCCCAGACACTGGAAAGCAGTGACAACGAAATCCAGGTTGACCCGGAGATTGGCAGACAGGCGATGGTTTCTGTTAAGCGTATGCTCGACTTTGCCGAAAGCCTCAGAACCCCGGCCACCGGTGAAGCCAATATCGCCTCACCGGCGTAACAACCGCCCGCAACATAAAAAGCCCGCCAGGGTGGGCACGATTTTTGTGCCCACGCGTTACTCTGTTTCCGGGTATGAAAAATATGAAATTGAGCGGTGAAGGTTCCTGCGTGGGCACAAAATCGTGCCCAGCCTACGCTACTACTCCCCTGTATTTTTCTATCATTCACTCAGCGTAATTGAAATAACCATGTTCTTTGATCATGCTGGCCACCTGCTCTGGTACGGCCTCTTCCCAGCCGGGCGTGTTGTGACGGATCATCTCCAGAATTTTGTCTGAATGAATTTTTAAATAGTCGCTATTGACAGCGCTTAAATCGCGTACAAAATTATTCTCAAGCAGATGAGCATATAGATGACGCAGATGAGGTTCGACCTGCAATTCATTGATGCCGAGTAATTTTCCAGTGTCTTCTTCGAGTTCAGGGCAGACGTAAAGCCGTAAATCATGCTTGAATAATCGTCCAAATGATTCAAGGATGCCGCCCGGCAAATTTGCATAGTATTTTTCATTAAATAAATCGCGTAAAGACGGCAGCCCCATCGCAATCGCGACCGGATTTTTTGTATAGTTGAATAAATATTGCGCCAGTCTGAAGAACTCCCCATAATTTGAAATCAGGACATGTTTCCCTAAAGCGCAGAGAATATTGGCTCGGTATAAAAAGTCATCCGTATCAATGCCATTCTGCCTGTCACTTTTTAGATCACACAGGGTCATTTCAGATAATACCAGCAGTTCATCACTGCTAATATTTGTTTCATGGGTAAACTGTTTTTGCGCACAATCCAGCAGATCAAGCGTAAGTCGGGTTGGCGGGCGGAATCGACTGCGTTCAACCAGTACCGATTTTTTCCATAATGCATCGGCTATCTGGATAATATTTCCATCTGCCGAAAAAAGCGCGGCATTTGACATGCCGTGCTGGACCAGCTTCAGGGCCATGAGTCTGTTGTCAACCTGAGAGAATGCCGGGCCGGAAAAATCAATCAAATCAATTTCTACTGCTTCGGGAAACAACTGATCCATTAACGAGAGAAGAAACGCGTCAAGGTCCTGATTTAGATAAAGCGCGGCATAGATAAGGTTAATGCCGAGAATGCCGAGCGTTTCCTGATCCTGAATATTATTTTTGCCATGCAAATTTACATGCAGAACTATACTTGAGGGTGGTTCATGTGGCCGTGCTTCAAAACGCACACCCAACCAGCCATGTCCATCGGTCTTGTGGGTAAAACTGCGCGCCGCAACCGTATTGGCAAAAGAAAAGAAACAGCGCGTGTCGCTTCTATGTTTATCAAGCCTTTCAAGTAAAAGAGCAAACTCATGATCGAGCATGGCCGAAATACGATCGCGACTCACATAACGAGGACTTTTCCCATAAATCGCATCTGAGAATTTCATATCATAGGCGGAAATTGTCTTGGCAATCGTTCCTGCTGCACCACCCGCGCGAAAGAACCAGCGCGCCGTTTCCTGGCCGGCGCCAATCTCGGCAATCGAACCGTATTTATCTTCGTCCAGATTAATACTTAAGGCTTTTTGATGAGGTGCATGGCTATGGTTTTTCATAACTTCGTCCTTACAGAATTCAGAATAAACTATTCAGACTTTTGAGAATATGAAGGAATATCGAGAATATCAAAAGCCAGCGTGAAGATGTTTCACCGTTTGGCACCAATAAAGACCATTAGTTCCCGATCTCATGGCGCCGGATGAGAAATCAGGACAGAGGAAGGTTTCACTTCATTTATTTGCCGGCTGACAGCCGGGGCATGCATAGCCCATTTTTCCACCGTACCTGCCTTTTATAATAGTAGCCCCGCATTTATAACAGGCCAGACCTTCGCGTCGATAGACATGGAAACGATAATCTTCAAATGCCAGCCCGGCTTTACACAATTTCTTCGCCCGCGTTATCAGGTTTGTGATGCCGCCGGTTTTATACGTTTGCCAGGTTAATTTGAAACAGTTTTTAGCCAGGCGAAGACGTTGACTCCGGTCAAGATCGAGCAGGCGCATAGTGGGATGTATGCCGCTGACATGCAATGCTTCACAGCATAGGTAGTTTCCCATCCCGGAAATAAAACGCTGATCCTGCAACAGTCCCACCAGGTTACGGCGCTGAAAACGCCTGTCCTCGAAGCGTGAAACAACATCATCGACCCCGGTATTCGGATCCAGTAATTCAGGCCCCAGTTTATTCAGATACGGATGCTGTTCCAGATTTGATGTTTTTATGACTTCAATATCCGAAGCGCTGTAGAGCAGGGCCATATTATCCCGTGTATGAATCGCCAGGCGCAGTGAACGGGAACTTTCAGGGTAATCGCCTGCCGGCAAAATCAGCCAGCGGCCATAAAGCTGATTATGACTGTAGATCGTCAGGCCGTTATCAAAGCGGGTCAATATTGCCTTGCTGCGTGAAGACACTTCCAGTATTCTGGCGCCCGCCAGTTTTTTGCTGAAACCCCGCAGCCTGCTAAAGGCAAAATAAACATGGCTCACCTCCCGGCCCTGGATGGCAAGCATCAGCTCATCCGCTGCGCGCTTTATTTCAGGACCTTCAGGCATGGTGGTAAACAGCCATAAAATAAACCCGCCCCATTATTTTTTCGTCACTCCGGCGGATGCCGGAGTCCAGGGGCAATTAGATAGTGACTGGATTCCGGTGTCCGCCGGAATGATGCTATTCATTATCCGCAGCGGGGAATTAAATCCAGACAGTGTCAGTATACCTCAGCCTTGCAGACTCCGACTGGCAATCTCATACACATCTTTCGACAAGCCTGTGTGTCCGGCTATATGCTCAAGCTGTTCCCGCATCATGCGTTGGCGCGTATCATCGAAACGCCGCCAGCGACTCAGGTTCTGCAACAGGCGTGCCGCAATCTGTGGATTGATCTCATCCAGCACCAGCACCTGTTGTGCAAGGAACCGGTAACCACTGCCATCGGCCTGATGAAAATTGACTGGATTGGCGGCACAGAAACGACCGATCAGGCTGCGCACCAGATTGGGGTTTTTGATCGAGAAGGCCGGATGCTGCATCAGCGCCTGCACCTGTTCCAGGGTGTTCGGCAGAGACGATGCGGCCTGAATCGAAAACCACTTCTCCACGACCTGCCTGTCGCTCTGCCACTTCACATAAAAGGCATCCAGCACCTGCCGGCGTTCGGGAATATCGTGCTGACTGAGGATGGACAAAGCCGCGAGCGCGTCGGTCATATTGTTCGCCTGCTCGAACTGTTCCAGGCAGCGTTGACGATGATCCCGATTATCCAGTTCCATCAAATATGACAGACAGAGATTCTTCAGGCTGCGCTGCGCCATGTCTTTCGCATTAAAATGATAGGCATGCTGCAGATTGTTTTCTTCATAGGCGTGTAACCAGTCATCGGCCAACGCTTCGGCCAGCTCTCGACGCATGAATTCACGCACCACATGGATCGCTTCCACATCCACCACTTCGCACTGATCCGCCAGATAGGATTCAGACGGCAGGCTCAGCGCCTGTGCCACCAGCGCCCTGTCCAGCACGGTATTGTTGAGCGTTGAGCGACAGGCTTCGATAAACAGAGTATCCAGTTGCAATGTTCTGCCCGCACGATAATCCTCTATCAGTCTTAGCATAATAGTAATCGCCAGCTTCTGCCCTGCATCCCAGCGGTTGAATTCATCCGTATCGTGGGCAAACAGAAAAGCTAACGCCGCATCATCGTGGGGCAGTGAAATTTTTACCGGCGCAGAAAAACCACGCCCCAGTGACAGCACCGGTTTTTCCGACACGCAGGTAAAAGTCCAGTGCTGTTCTGTCTCTGTCAGCGCCAGCATGCGACTATCCCGCGCATTTTCATCATGTTCATTTTCCAGCATCAGGGGCAACGGCTTACCCTTTTTATCCAGCAGTCCCACAGCCAGCGGAATATGAAACGGTTTTTTCTCTGCCTGCTCCGGGGTCGGCGGACAATGCTGGCGAATCGTCAGTGCGTATTGCTGAACATCGTCATCATATGTTTCGCTTACCGTCAGTTCCGGCGTGCCCGCCTGTGAGTACCAGTTTCTGAACTGCTTTAACTCAATACTATTGGCGTCTTCCATGGCTTTGACAAAATCATCGGTAGTCACTGCCTGACCGTCGTGATGGGAAAAATAAAGATCCGTGCCCCTGCGGAAACCTTCTCGCCCAAGAATATTACAGAGCATGCGCACCACCTCGGCGCCCTTGTTATAGACCGTGACAGTATAGAAGTTGCTGATCTCGATATAATGATCGGGGCGCACGGGATGCGCCATGGGGCCGGCGTCTTCGGCAAACTGATGTGCGCGCAGGACATTAACGTCATCAATACGCTGCACCGCAGGTGAATTGAGATCGGCGGAAAATTCCTGATCCCGGAATACGGTAAAGCCCTCTTTCAGGCTGAGCTGAAACCAGTCGCGGCAGGTCACGCGGTTACCCGACCAGTTATGAAAATATTCGTGCGCGATAATGCTCTGGATGCGATAGTAATCCTGATCGGTCGCGGTCTCTGGAGAAGCCAGCACACAGGAGGCGTTGAATATATTTAAGCCCTTATTCTCCATCGCCCCCATGTTGAAATCATTCACCGCCACGATCATGTAGATATCCAGATCATATTCCCGCCCATAAGTGTCCTCATCCCACTTCATCGCCTGTTTCAACGAGATAAGCGCATGATCGCATTTGTGGATGTTCTCGGCTTCGGTGAAAAGCTGCAGACTCACCTCACGCCCGTTGATGGTGGTAAAACTGTCTTCCTGACAGGCCAGGTCGCCGGCTACCAGCGCAAACAGATAACTGGGCTTGAGACTCGGATCCTGCCATTTAACCCAGTGACGACCGTCATCCAGATCCCCGGCATCCAGCCTGTTGCCATTGGAAAGCAAAATGGGGTATTTCTTTTTCTCAGCGATCACGGTGATGATATAACGTGACATCACATCCGGTCGATCAGGAAAATAAGTAATGCGGCGAAAGCCTTCCGCCTCGCACTGAGTACAGAACATGCCGCTTGAAAGATACAGCCCCTCCAATGCGGTGTTGGCCTGTGGATTAATCCGGGTCTCTATTTCAAGCTCAAAACATTCCGGCGCCTGCTCAATGATCAACTTCTCATCCTTAAGCAGGTAACGCTCCGGCCCCAGTGTTTCGCCATCAAGTTTCAGCACCCGCAATTCAAGCTGGCTACCGTCCAGTTTCAGCGGCGCATGTGCTTCAGCTTCAGGCGCACGCCTGAATTTCAGTTTTGAATAAACCCGTGTGCAGGTTTCATGCAATTCAAAGCGCAGCTCAACACTGTCAAGCTGGTAGTCCGGCTTTTTATAGTCGCTAAGATAAATTGTTTTCGGTGATGATGCCACTGTGATTTCGGGCTCTTCTTTTATTGTGTTTGTCATTCATTAAACCTTAATTAACATTTACAATAGTGCTTCGCTGCAAATAACGGGAAATTAAACCCTTAGAGATCAAATGCAAAATAACATTTAAACCACAGAGGTCACGGAGGACACAGAGGTTATTGTATATAAATATTTACAGAATTAAATCCGGCAATATGGTTGTAACAATCTTCTCTCTGTGTCCTCCGTGACCTCTGTGGTAAACAATGTTTTAAAATACAGGCTCGCTTAATGTTTAGTGATACCTGGGAAAAGCATGTTGTTTGTCAGACTTTGTTATGATGCCCCGCACCCCGGCGAATACTGACAGCGCCGAAACGATTCCTGATGTCATCGGCAAGCTGATCGATTTCCCGCTGTTTCGCCTGCTCATGACTGCTGAACAGATCCGCCTGCTCAGTAACCCCCGTCTGCCGACTCAGGTTACCGGCGCCTATACCCAGCAGGCGAATTGCGCGCGCCTTTCCATCCAGCGCCTTATCCAGCAATCCCCTGGCCACCTTCCATAGTTCCTGCGTGGTCTGCGTATGCGCTGCCAGACTCATGCTGCGAGTAATCGTTTTGAAATCGGAAAAGCGCAGTTTTATCTGCACCGTGCGGGCATAAAATCCCTGCTGGCGAAGGCGAAAAGCAACCTGTTCAGTTAATTCCAGTAAATAATTCCGCAGCAGGTTTCTATCGCTGATATCTACGGCAAAGGTTGTTTCATTAGAGATGGATTTCGCTCGGCTGTCTGTCATCACCTTGCGTGGATCAATCCCCTGCGCCAGATTCCAGATCTGTTCGCCGAACTTGCCAAACCGATATTGCAGGGCCTCCAGTGGCTGCTGGCGCACCTGTCTAACCGTATGAATGCCCAGCCGTTCAAACTCCGTACCGGTTACCTTGCCCACGCCCCACAGGCGACCGATCGGCAGTGGATCCAGAAAAGCCTGTACTTCATCTGCGCGAATCACCACGAAACCATCAGGCTTGTCGATGTCCGAGGCGATCTTGGCGACAAACTTGCTCGGCGCAATGCCAACAGACGCCACCAGCGACAGCTCCCTGGCGATGTCATTTTTAATCTTATGACCGATACTCACTGCATCCCCAAACAGGCGTTCGCTGGCCGTCACATCCAGAAAGGCTTCATCCAGTGACAGGGGTTCGATCTCAGGCGTATAACGATGAAAAATTTCCCGGATCTGTTTTGCAACCTCGACATAAAGCGCCATGCGCACGGGCAGGCGCACCAGCTTTGGACACAGGCGCGAGGCCTGCGCCACCGGCATGGCACTGTGGATACCATATTTTCTAGCCGCGTAATTTGCCGCCGCCACCACGCCTCGCGCCTGCGCCGACCCTCCAACGATCACCGGCAGCTCGGCCAGCCCCGGCTGCTCACGCATTTCAACTGAGGCGTAAAACGCATCCATGTCAACGTGAATAATCATTCGTGATTTGGTGCTCGTATAGAAAAGTTCACAAAAAATTTTTGAATATTAAAATCATTTACCACAGAGGACACAGAGGTTATTTATTAAATGCAGATGGCTCGGCGCTTAAAATTTGTACTTTTGTTTCTTAAATTACTTATCTGTGACCTCCGTGTCCTCTGTGGTAAAATATTTTTTGTTACTACTGGCGGTTATAGAAGGTTTTATACTGCATTACTTTTTTCACGTAACGCTGGGTTTCCCGGTAAGGTGGAACGCCTTTATATTTCTTCACTGCTGACTCACCGGCATTGTAGGCGGCCAGCACCAGATGCAGGCGGTTGTCATAACGATTGAGTAAATCGCGCAGGTAGCGAATCCCGGCATCCAGGTTCTGCTGCGGGCTATAGAGATCGCTGACGCCGTAACGCGCTGCAGTCTGCGGCATCAGTTGCATCAGACCCGACGCGCCCTTGCGTGAAGTCGCGTTGGGGTTGAAATCCGATTCGGTGCGAATCACGGCCTTGATCAGCGCCAGATCCACCCGGTGCTGTTTCGATAATTCCCTGATCAGCGGTTCAAAGTGTTTGAACTGCGCCCGTCGCGCGGATCCCCGAGGCTGATAGGCGCCCGCTACAAGATGCCCCATGCCCTTGACCTGTCCACTTTTACGAATCAGCTGGTGTCCTTTTTTATATATCGGACGATCAGACATGACCCGGCTACCATCAGGCAACTGGTAGAGATAGTAACTGGCGGCCTGTACCAGCGGCGCGCCGCTCCCGGCTGTCAGCAGGAGCAACAGGCCTGTTTTTCGCAGGATTTTCACGGCTTTATTTCTCACTACCTTTACAGTCGGTCAGCCCGGACGGAAGTTTAGTCTGACAGGCTGCTGAACAGGTACACCGATTCTTCCAGCCGGGTCAGCCCTTTTTGCCGGAAGCGCTCGTTTTCGGCCAGAATGTCCTCAGAAAAGATTTTTTCGATACGAAAACTATCGCCATACAGGGCTCGCACCTCTGCCTCACTCACCGCAAAAGGAGGACCATCCATCTGCGCCTGTTCGTAATCCAGCGTCACCAGCAAGCGGGGAGCTGAAGCAGGCGCCAGGGACTGCAGGTGACGGGCATAGTCCGGGCGCATGGCAGGTGGCAGAGCAATCATCGAAGCCCGATCATAGACCACGGAGGGTTGCCCGAGCAGTTCCGGGGTTAGTTTAAAAAAATCGCCGCAAAACAGGCGGATACCTTCTGTTTCCCAAATTTCAAAAGCGCCGGTGCGGTGAATCTCCGGCTTCAGTCCCTGTTCAGAAAAAAACTGCTGCAGGGCCAGCGGGCTGAGCTCCACACCCCAGACCTCATGCCCCTGCTCACGCAACCAGCATAAATCCAGGCTCTTGCCGCACAGGGGGACAAAAACCTGACTTTTCTTATGCACATGAAGATGCGACCAGAAACGCGGCAAAAAGGGATTTACCTCATCCAGATGAAACCCGGTCTCACCATTTTCCCAGCGTTTTTTCCAAAATTCTGCGTCCATAAATACCTTCGACTTGTTAGACTACGAGGGGCTGTTGATCTTTCATCTATTGTCTGATTTTGGCTAATATCTGCAAAGATCAACAGCCCCTGGTATTGTGAAGCAGTTTTTCACCACAGACAAACCGATTTCAGGAGAATGCACATGAGCCGGGTTGCCGAGACCGACAGCTACTACATCGACGCGCTGGAACTGGGGCCGATGGAAAATTTCATCTATCTTATTACCGACCGCGAAACCGGCCAAACTGCAGTGGTCGATCCGGCCTGGGACGCAGCGGCTATCCTGCAACGAGTGAAGGAGCAGGGCCTGACGATTAGCGATATCCTGCTTACCCACAGTCACCATGACCATATCAATGGGATCGAAGCCATTCTGGCCCGGCATGACGCCCAGCTCCATCTTCTAAAACCGGAAGCGGAATTCTGGGGCCAGCAACTGGCCAGACCCAGCCTGCACCACGGCGGCGACATTATCCAGCTCGGCAAAACAGACATCGAAGTTCTGCACACGCCCGGCCACACCCCCGGCTCGACCTGCTACCATATTCATGATCACCTGATTACCGGCGACACCATGTTTGTCTGGGGCTGCGGCCGCTGCGATCTGGCCGGCGGCGATCCGGAAATTATGTACAACAGCCTGAAAAAACTGGCCAGAATGCCGGCCGAAACCGTGATATTACCCGGCCATAATTACGCCGACAGAGCCACCTCAAGCATGGCTGAACAGCTTGAAGGCAATCCTTTTATACATTTTGATGATAAAAATGAGTTTGTCGAATATCGCATGCATCTGCATGACCAGATTCGGGAAGAACCGTATCACGCCGAACCACGGGCAAAACAATAGATATGATGTTGGGCGATCGAAGGAAGTGCCTGTTGGGCTTCGCTCTCGCTCTGCCCAACCTACATTAAATATGGAAACCAAAAGCCAGGTAGGTTGGGCTGAGTGAAACGAAGCCCAACATTCCCCCCGCCTATACCGGCTCAGCCACGATATAAATCATCCATGATTCCTGATTCTCGACCTCGGTCGTTTCGTAATACTCACCGGTGCCTTCCATTTCGTCCTCGTCGTCATCGGTATCTTCGTAACGTTCCCAGTAGACGCGCACTTTTTTATAACCGGCTTCCTCCAGCATTTCCCGCACTTCCGGGATCGCCCATAGACGCCATTCATAGGTGAAAGCGTTTTCCAGACGCGAGCCATCATCAAAGTCAAAGTGAATGGCACAGGCCATGTGGTTGTCAATGGGATTAAAGGAAACATGCTCCCAGATATAGTTAGCCCCTTTATCTTCGATTTCGGTTTCTTCTTCCAGCACGTCGGCGCATTCGGTGCCACCAAACAGATCCAGTATCAACAGACCATCTTCTTTCAGGCTGGCGCGGGTCTTGCGAAAATAGTCGATCAGCTCGTCTCGTTTTTCAAACAGGCAATAACTGAAATTAAACGCACAGACGATATCCACCTTCGGCTCAGTGATATTGCGCACATCGTCCTTTATCAGGGTAATGCGAGCGGCTACATCAGCCCCGGCGGCAGCAAGGTTATTTTTCCGTCCCCATTCCAGGGTTTCCTCGTCATAGTCCACGCCAATAGCGGTACGCGCATGATCACCCTTGCACCATTCGGTCGCCAGATAGGCCGTGCCGCAGAAATCCTCCTTAATGCTCAGCGCATCACGGCCGCGCAGTTCCTTAAAGGTTTTTTCAAAAAATTCGACCTCGGCTTCCGGACACTGAACAGATAGCTGATACAGCTCGTGGCGATCCGCCTGCTCCGCCTGGGTCAGTTTACTACTGGATTCTGAACTCATGATTTATCTCTATTATGTGACTGACATGGACCAATTAATGGCCGTCATTATAGGCTCTTTTTAGCCTTGAAACCCATGATTTTCGGTAAAAATGACAACCCCGCCTGTGCTATAATTTACCCCTGTTTCCCAGCCGTACTGGACCCATTTAGTCCCATGCCATCATCCACCCAGCCGAGCATTTCAGGCAAAACAACAACCGTCTTTATCGATTCAGTCCCGGTAGGCGGCGATGCCCCCGTGGTGGTGCAATCCATGACCAATACCGATACTGCTGATATAGATGCAACTGTAGAGCAGGTTGCCGAGCTGGCGCGCGCCGGTTCAGAGCTGGTGCGCATTACCGTCAACAGCGCCGAAGCTGCCGCCGCCGTTCCCCGGATACGGGAAAAACTCGATGCACAGAACTGCGCCACCCCCCTGATTGGCGATTTTCATTTCAACGGTCACAAGCTGTTGCAGGATTATCCTGAATGCGCCCAGGCGCTGGCCAAATACCGTATCAATCCCGGCAATGTCGGCAAGGGCAAAAAGCGTGATGAACAATTTGCCAGCATGATCGAACGCGCCTGTGAATACGACAAGGCTGTGCGTATCGGCGTCAACTGGGGCAGTATGGATCAACAGCTTATGGCCCGACTCATGGACGAAAATGGCAGACGGAAGCAACCAAAAGAACCCGCTGAGATCATGCTCGAAGCCATGGTTACCTCGGCCATTGAAAGCGCCGAACAGGCCGAAGGATTTGGTCTGGCGCATGACAAAATCATTCTTTCCTGCAAAATGAGCGGGGTACAGGATCTGATCAAGGTCTACCAGACACTGTCGGATCGTTGCAACTACGCCCTGCACCTGGGGCTGACCGAAGCCGGTATGGGCGCCAAAGGCATCGTCGCCTCCACCGCCGCCCTCAGCATCCTGTTACAACAGGGGATCGGCGACACCATTCGCATTTCCCTCACCCCGGAACCGGGTGGGGATCGTACTCAGGAAGTCGTGGTCGCGCAGGAGATCCTGCAATCATTAGAACTGCGCGCCTTTACTCCTTCTGTCGTTTCCTGCCCCGGCTGCGGCCGCACCTCGAGCACTTATTTCCAGCAACTGGCGCAGGACATCCAGACCTATCTACGCGAACAGATGCCGCAATGGCGCACACGCTATGCAGGGGTAGAAACCATGAGCGTGGCCGTAATGGGCTGTGTTGTAAACGGCCCCGGTGAAAGCAAGCACGCCAATATCGGCATCAGCCTGCCGGGCACGGGTGAAAAACCGGTAGCGCCGGTTTACGTCGACGGCATCAGGACCGTCACTCTGAAAGGCGATTATATCGCCGAAGAATTTCAGGCCATCGTTGAAGACTATATCAGGAAAAATTATTCCTGATGAAAATCTGATTTATTAAGATAAACATACAAATCTATCGCCAAGCTGTTCACTCAGTGTTGCCGTAATTTCGTTAATTCGTTCAGCGGTGTACGGCTTCCGCTCACTGGTTCCCCAGACAACATCCGGCCAACAGTAATCTGCAGGGTCACGACCAACGACATGAACATGTAACTGGCTGACAATATTGCCGATAGCTGCAATATTGAGTTTCGAAATATCAAAATTTTCTTTAATAAAAACAGCCAACAGGTTTGTTTCTTCCAGCAAATCAGCCTGATCTGACTGTGACAAATCAGTTATCTCGATTTCAGATGTCTGTGGCACCAGAATAAACCACGGCACTAATTTGTTATTCATTAACAATAACAGGCTGATATTTAATTTACCCAAAACCAGGCAATCTTTGGCAAGTCGGGCATCCAGTTCAAAGTTATTCATATTTCAACATTCCAGAAAAGTAACGCGTGGGCAGAAAAACGCGACCACCCTGATATGTATTAACTTGCATCTAATTGTTTCAGAAGGCTTTTTTCTGGAACAATTAGTGACTAATACCTCGGACATTATGTATTTACTTGCCAACAAAACAATCATATAGGCCAGGCTTGTTTGCAAGTTAATACATAAGGTCTACTGCTGCTCAATAATGCTAACGTAAGCCTGGCCTTGCTGACTCAGCATGATGCTCACCAGGAGGAAAGGAAGCTATAGACAAACAACATCCTTCCATTAGCGTCATCAGACAGACTCTAATGATGCCCTGACACAGCGTAATAATTCATAATTAAACATGCCGTCCAGCGCGTCGTAAACAGGCTTTAGTTTTTCTCTATCTTCCCCGTCCAGGTTCAGGAATTCATCCTGGATTATCCTGATTTGCTGCTCATCGATATCTACAACTTCTTTCAGAGGTAATACGCCCTGCTCTATTTTCTCCGCTAAATGACCATATATCGTCGACAGCTTTAATTTTCTATGTGCCGCAATATCATCGATGTTCATCCCTTGTTTAAATAACTCCATGGTTTCTTCCACCGTATCACCTGCCGAGGAACAAAGCTTTTCTTTTTCTGCATGCTCCTGTATCACTTCTAAAAACTTGTCTGCGTAAGCGTCCAGTTTGTGCGCACCCACACCGGATATTCTTGCGAACTGTTCCTTGTTTTGCGGCTGCCTTTCCATCATTTCCATTAACGTTGCATCATGGAAAACCACAAATGGGGGCACCTCCAGTTGTTCGGCCAGTTTTTTTCTGCATGCTCGCAACGCCTCCCATAGATATTGATTTGACTCATTGATTCCCTGCTTTTGTTTTCTGGTTCTGGATTTTGTTTTTTCCTGTTTAAGGTCCTGCCTGAGCATTAACGCCTGTTCGCCTCGCAACACGGCGCGACACTGCTCGGTTAGTCGCAACCCGCCATACCCCTGAACATCAACCGTTAACAGATTTCTGGCGATAAGTTGTCTGAAAATATCCCGCCACTGCCTTGCATTTAATTCCGTGCCAATGCCATAAACGCCAAGCTGGTCATGAGAAAAATTCCTGATTCGATCATTGTCCTTCCCCAACAGGACATCAGTCAAATAGTTGACTCCAAATCGCTGCCCGGTTCTATGCACACAGGAGAGGGCTTTTTGTGCCACCACGGTGGCGTCCCAGGTTTCCACCGGCGTTAAACAGGTGTCACAATTGCCGCAAGGCTCATCCAGTTGATCGCCAAAATACTTTAATAACGCCTGGCGGCGACAACTGGTTAACTCGCTAAAACCAAGCATGGAATCAAGCTTGTGACGCTCAATTCGCTTGTGTTTTTCATCGGCATCAGATGACTCCATCATCTGTTTTAACATGATCACATCCTGCAGACCGTACATCATCCAGGCTGTTGCCGGCAGACCATCACGACCTGCACGCCCGGTCTCCTGATAATAAGCTTCAATACTTTTTGGTAAATTCAGATGCGCCACAAACCTGACATCGGGTTTATCTATGCCCATTCCAAAAGCGATGGTAGCAACGATGATAATATTGTCTTCATTCAAAAACCGATGTTGATTATTCTGACGCTCCTGCGCCGGCATACCCGCATGATAAGGCAATGCGGTGAGACCTTTTCTGCTTAGCCATTCAGCCGTTTGTTCAACCTTGTTTCGAGACAGACAATAAACAATACCGGCATCGCCTTCATGTTCATTTAATATAAAGCGTAACAGCGCATCTCGTGCATTCCCCTGATTCTGTGACAATCGATAACATATGTTGGGCCGGTCAAAACTGGATACATACATTTTTGCCTGTTCCAGCCCCAGACGTTGAATAATCTCTGCCCGTGTTGTTTCATCCGCCGTTGCAGTCAGGGCAATACGCGGCACCTGTGGATAACGCTGATGCAATATTGATAGTTGAATATATTCCGGGCGGAAATCATGCCCCCATTGGGACACACAATGAGCCTCGTCGATGGCAAACAGGGCCAGCGGCGAGCGATCCAGCAGTTCCAGGAACGACTCGGTCATTAATCGCTCTGGCGCCACATAGAGTAAATCCAGTTCACCCGTGCTTAATTGCTGCTCAATTTCACGGGCAGTAAAAGCATCAAGCGTAGAATTTAAAAAGGCCGCCCTGACCCCCAGTTGCAGCAAAGCGCTGACCTGATCCTGCATCAGTGCAATTAACGGGGAAATAATAATCCCAACCCCGGGTCGTAACATGGCGGGAATCTGATAACACAGCGATTTTCCTCCCCCTGTAGGCATTAACACCACAGCATCATCACCCTGCATCAACTGCTGGATGATATCCTGCTGGGAATGGCGAAATTTGCCATATCCGAATACGCTATTTAGAACCGTGAGAGCATTATCTTTCATAATGTTCATTTTTCAATTTTCGGGGGGCTAATGCAAGGGATCGCCTATTTATTAATAGATGCTTACACCCTGTTCAGGTTAGTTTAAACTTTGGCCAGACAAAGCATGAGACTGCAGGAGCAACAATCCAGGCAGGATGATTATTTCTGGATATTGAGTTTAAGCGGAAGTTCATGGCGCTATTCTATCAGGTTGGTGCTGAGCAACGCGAAGCCCAACAGACGCAGCGTCATAAACCATCTGATTGTTGGGCTTCGCGTTGCTCTGCGCCAACCTGCGGGTAATTTTTTTCCATAAATAACTCAAACATCTATCCACTTTGCCTATATATTTGAAGTCTCGCTAAGGCGCCAGGAACGCTACAGGGACAAGTCAGCGTGACTAAATTAAGTGTTCCAAATACCAGTACACTTTAGAAATTGCCGTTCGTCCTGAGCCTGTCGAAGGACAAATAGATTAAGCTCTCTATTCACCGCATTTCCACGCTCATGGTTCGACAAGGCTCTCCTGAGCGAAGTCGAAGGGCTCACCACGAACGTGGAAATTCACAAGTGTACTGGTATTCGGAACAGCTATTTAGCAGATAGACATAGTTCGCTACCAATAATATAGTCATAAATAATAGCACTGTTTTTCTCGCTCACTTCCCAAGTTCTAACCCTCCCGTTTCCTTCCCGGTTTTTTTGGTGCCATCCCCGGCTCCCGCTTAAGCCCCTGCACCTGGTTGCCGATACAGGCGAACAGGAGCGGTACTTGTACGGCTTTGCCAGCAAGGCAGCCCATGGGAAAAGAAGCAACATGGCCAGAAACGATATAACCCCCTACGAACCACTCAGTCGGCCAGGCCAACTGGTTTTGGTGAGTTTTATCATTTACGCTCCCTGGTATCTCGGCTGGCGGCTTACCAGTTTCAATCCAGAAGCCCTGTTATTTTCATGGCTGGTTTATGCTGCCGAAGTCTTTGGGTTTATCACTGCGCTACTGCATTTTTTTATGACATGGCGGCTGACAAAACGCACTGCCCCTGATGCACCCGCAGGCCTCAGCACCGACATCTTTATTCCAACTATTAACGAACCTGTTTCCATTGTGCGCAAAACACTGCTCGCAGCACGACATATCGATTACCCCCATCAGACCTGGTTACTCGATGACGGGAACCGCCTCGAAATAAAAGCCCTTGCGGAAGAACTGGGCTGCAAATATCTGGCACGGGAAACAAACGATGGCGCAAAAGCCGGCAACCTGAATAATGCTCTGGCCCATAGCAGCGGTGAATTTGTAGCAATATTTGATGCTGACCATGCCCCGCAAAGAAATTTTTTACTCAGGACGCTGGGGTATTTCCGTGATCCTAAGCTGGCCTTTGTACAAACGCCCCAGGATTTTTACAACCTGGACTCCTATCAACATAGATGGAAACACAATGACAAGCATGTTTGGACAGAACAATCCCTGTTTTTTCGAATTATTCAGCGTGGCAAAGACTACTGGAACGCGGCATTTCTCTGCGGCAGCTGTGTTGTGTTACGACGCAGCGCACTGGAAGCCGTTGGTGGATTTGCAACGGAAACAGTAACTGAAGATCTGCATACATCACTACGACTGCATATGAAAGGATTCCGCTCCATTTATCATCATGAATCTCTGGCCTTTGGCCTGGCGCCAGACAAAGTTTCTGCGTTTCTTAATCAACGTATTCGTTGGGGACAGGGTGCTATGCATGTATGGCGCAAAGAGGGGTTACTGTTTAATACCCGTCTGACCCTGGCTCAGCGCATGAACTACATGGCATCGATACTGACTTATTTTGACGGCTGGCAGAAAATCGTTTTTTACGCAGCTCCTGTTGTCGTCCTGCTGACTGGTATAATGCCGGTCAACACATTAGGTACGGAGTTTCTCGCACACTTTATTCCTTATATTATACTTACCTTCTGGGCATTTGAAGAAGTCGCACGAGGCTATGGTCGCAGCCTTTTCATTGAACAATACAATATGATTCGCTTTGCTGCCTTCGCTCGATCCACTCTGGCAATTTTCAGCGGCAAGCTTCGCTTCAAGGTCACAGACAAATCTGGTAAAACTTCAACATCAGAAAGTCGCTATATGATTCCTCAACTGCTGGTATTGGCTTTCAGCGTGATAGCGATAATAGTGGGTACTGGTTTAACCGTATATTACACATGGCTCCCAGCAGGAGGATTGATCGCCAATGTATTCTGGGCCGGCATAAATGCATCCCTTGCGCTTGCTGCCGTTATTTTTACAATACATCGTGGGCACAGGCGTGTCGTATATCGGTTCCCGGTTTCATTACCCGTTTGCCTTGAGACACCTGCAGGAGAAATCTATGGAACCATAGACGACATTTCTTCAAATGGCTTCAAGCTGTATGCGAAATTGCCGGACAACATCAGCATCGGTGACAGGCTAAGCGGTGAGCTGTTAATCCCTACCGGACCTCTGAAGTTTCACGCCATCGTACGCAGAACCATTGAGGGTCATACGGAAAATAACGAACACATAAAAACATTCGGTTGTGAATTCCAGTGGAACAATGCGGCAGAAGAAGATGCCCTTGATCTGTTCCTGTACGGATCGGACCTGCAATGGCAATTGCATAACCTGCAGGAACATTCATCCACTCCAATAGAAACCATTGCCAATGTGTTTAAACGCAGGCCCCGGAGTTCCGTATTGACGACAGCCAACTGGGCACCTGTTATTTATTCTACAAAAAACGAGGTTCAACGACACAAACCGGGCATTGGACTGATATCGAGACTGGGTAATTCCGACTCTGACATTTACGCATTGCTGTTTGACAGGTTGCCGGACAATACCATTATCGAAGGTACAATAGTAACACGCTCTGAATCCAGTCTACTGTGTGCTTCAATCAACCTCCAGAGAAACATGAAAAGTCCCATAGCACCCATCTTCCTTTATTCAGTGAAATTACAGAACGACAACGTGTGTGAAACAGACCGCGTTCACTCCATCCTTAGTTCGCTAAAAGGGAAAAACCCCGCGATGGTATCGTGAGGTGATAACAAACGTGTATAAGATGTCGACAGGCAGGCTGAAACCCGGATTTTTAATTAAAGGCTTCCTGATAGTGGTACTTTCCTGTCTACTTCAGGTGCCGGCACAGGCCCGCGACCTGCTATCCATGTTCGGGCTGGAAATCAGCCCCGGAAATTCATACGCATACGCAGGTTTTATCGCACCCATCACGGATACACATTTTGGCAGTGGCTGGGTACAACGTTACTGGCTCGACTGGCTGACTTACGAATACGGCAACAACAGGATAACCAAAGCCACGGCACCGGGCGCGTCAGCGGCACTGGGTTACACCCGCTCAGGATCAGACTATCGCTATACAACTTACCTCGGCCTGGGTTATCGCCGAACAAATTTGTCTCCAGACGATCCTGGTAATAACGCTCAGGGAGACCGGCTCGGAGTGGTAGTACAGGTCGATGGCGAAAAAACCTTACCGCTACGGTGGAAAGCTGAGGCCATTGTAAGCTTTGAGACTGCCGATTCAGGTTACTGGTCACGGCTTCGCCTGATCAGGGATACCGGTCGCCTCATAAATATCGGCAGCGAATTCATATTACAGGGCAACCTCGAATACACCAGCTGGCAGGCAGGAATCATCGGAACCGGATTAAAAATCGATTCGAGCACCGAGCTTGGCCTGAAAGCCGGTCTTCGTCACAACTCAAATGAAGGTGCAAGTAGCTATTTCGGGTTCGAGGTTACCCGCAACTGGTAGATGCGTTCAGCACTGACCCCAAATATTCAATTATAACCTCTCGAGTTAAACGGCCCCTTCATTCGACACCCTGGCCCATAATTTTTAGCGAAAAACCAGGAAATTGGCCCCATTAAGACTAAATATATGTTGGCCGTTGTCGATAATACTGCCTTATGAAGAAATTACCATAGAGGGATGGTTACAGTGAATATCAAAACAAAGCTCATCACCATATCAAGCGCTCTGGCAATCATTCCCCTGATCACCTCGGTCATCATTCTCGAATCACTATCGACAAATACCGCCAGCAACGCGCTGGAAACAGCAGCTGAAAACCAGCTTATCTCAATTCGTGACACAAAAAAGACGCAGATTGAGGATTACTTTGGCGCCATTCGCAATCAGGTGCTGACCTTTTCAAATGACCGTATGATCATTGACGCCATGCGTCAGTTCAAGGCCACTTTCAAAAAGGTAACGACAGATGGCACTGCGGGAAAATCCATCAACGAAATGCGCACCGCCGTGGCCAGTTACTACAGCAAAGACTTTGGCGAAGAATATAAAACCCAGAATGCGGGTAAGTCTATTGATACCGACCGCATTATCAAACAACTCGATGACGAGTCGGTAGCGCTTCAGTACCACTACATCAAGGCCAACCCCAATCCCCTGGGTAACAAACACAAGCTGGATGGAGCTGAGGATGGTTCCGAATACAGCTGGATCCACAAAAAATTTCACCCTCACATTCGTGATTTTCTGGAAAAATTCGAGTACTACGACATCTTCCTGGTCGACCCGGACAGCGGCGATATCGTCTATTCCGTATTTAAAGAACTGGACTACTCCACCTCGATGATCAACGGCCCTTACGCCAATACCGGCATCGGCGAGGCCTTCCGCGCTGCCAATAGCCTTAACCGCGCCGACGGCGTAGCGCTGATCGACTTCAAGCCCTATACCCCCTCCTACGAAGCCGCAGCATCGTTTATCGCCTCGCCCATCTATGACGGCAATGAAAAGATCGGCGTGCTCATTTTTCAGATGCCCATCGGCAAAATCAACGCCATTATGACCAGTCACGAGAAGTGGAAGGACATCGGCCTCGGCGACTCGGGCGAAACCTACCTGGTTGGCCCGGACATGAAGGCTCGTAGCATGAGCCGCTTTCTGATCGAGGATCAGGATGGCTATGTAAAACTGATGCAGGAAGTGGGCGCGCCACAGAATGTGATCGCCGAGATGAACGCCAAGGGAACAAACATCGGCTTACAGGTCATCGATACCCAGGGTACCCGGGCCGCCCTTGCCGGGACAAGGAGTTTTGACATCTTCCCGGATTATCGCAATGTGAATGTGCTGTCGGCCTATACCCCTCTGGACATCCCCGGCCTGAAATGGGCGTTGATGAGCGAAATCGACGAGCAGGAAGCCTTTGCACCAATTAAAGCAATGGACAGTAAGATTCTCACCGCGTCGATCATCATGTTCCTGATCATTGCCGCCATTGCAGTGACCGCAGGTCTGTTCTTTGCCATGTCCATCACCAAACCAATCATTCACCTGAGCAAGACCATGGAACAGGTGGGGGCGGACAATGATTTGACGCTGCGCTCGGATGTTGATTCTAGAGATGAAATTGGCGGCATGGCTCAGGCCTTTAATTCCATGTTGGAGAAATTTGAAGCTCTCATCCAGCAAGTCACCAGTTCCAGTACACAACTAGCCACCGCCGCAGAAGAAGTTTCTTCGGTCGCCACCGAAAGTGCTAACAATGTCGAGCGCCAACGCAATGAAACGGATCAGGTTGCCACCGCCATTAACGAAATGACCGCAACCGTACAGGAAGTCGCCGGCAATGCCAGCAATGCCGCTGGTGCCGCCGCTAATGCTGATAATGAAGCCATAGGCGGTAAGTCAGTGGTCGAGAATGCCTCACGGGTTATCGCCCAACTGGCCAGTGAAATTGAAAATGCCTCCGTTGTTATCACCGAAGTTGAACAGGACAGCGAAAATATTGGTGGCGTGCTGGACGTCATCAAAAGCATCGCCGAGCAAACTAATTTACTGGCGCTAAATGCCGCCATCGAGGCCGCTCGTGCCGGTGAACAGGGTCGTGGCTTTGCCGTGGTGGCCGATGAAGTACGCACTCTAGCCAGTCGCACTCAGGAATCTACCCGTGAAATCGAAAGTATGATCGACAAGCTGCAAAGCGGCGCGCACAATGCCGTTGGGGTGATGGAAAAAAGCCGCGAGCAGGCTCAGTCCGGTGTTGAACAGGCCAATGAGGCTGCAGAATCGCTGAATGCCATTACCCGTGCAGTAGCGACCATTACCGAAATGAACACTCAGATCGCCAGTGCAGCTGAAGAGCAATCTGCTGTTTCTGAGGAAATCAACAAAAACGTTACCAGTATCAGTCAGATATCAGAACAGGCGGCAACAGGCTCTGAACAGACTACCAGTGCAGCCAATGAACTGGCGCAGCTGGCCTCTCAGCTGCAAAACCTGGTGGGACAATTCAAAATAAATACTTAAACCCAGTGCAACCTGAGATCAGAGTACAGATTTCCTGGGGCTTTGCGATATTTTAAATCCATATACTCTAAAGTGGACAGGGATTTGGAACGCTTATTTAAACAATTATTTCGGCAGATCAATTCAACTATCTTTAGCTATGATCCTTTCTGACAGGAGGTATTTAGTTAGGGAAACTCTGATTAATTCCGTTCGCCCTGAGCTTGTCGAAGGGTGTGGCTTTTAAGTAGTTGATTTTACTGTGCCCGCTGTTCATGGTTCGACAAGCTCACCACGAACGGAATTAATCAGAGTTTCCTTAGTTAATTTATTTAACTGCCGTACGCTGCATTTTTTCCTGCTCTGTTTTTGCGCGCTCCAGTCGTTCCAGATTCTGCACGATGATATCCTGATAATCACGAATGCGTTTGACGTAACGCACGGGTTCCCAGCCACGTGCGTAACCATGCTTTAAGGTTCGGTAATATTTTTTCTGCCCCAACAGCGGCATCACCGTGCTCACATCGCTCCATAAATCTGGATTTTTTCCCAGCCGTTTGGCAAGCACAAAGGCATCACGCATGTGTCCGAAACCGACATTGTAGGCTGCCAGCGCCATCCATTCCCGATCATGCCCGGTAATACTTTTTGGCAGGCGTTTCTGCATTTTTGACAAATATTTTGAGCCCCCCATGATGTTGTCTTTCGCATTCAAACGACTTTTGATTCCCATTTCCTTTGCCGTAGTCAGGGTCAGCATCATGATGCCACGCACCCCGGTGGGGCTTTTTGCGCGCGGATTCCAGTGTGACTCCTGATAGGATTGCGCCGCCAGCAGAGTCCAGTCAATCCCGTGTCGCTGCTCTGCTTCCTCGAACATCGGCCGGAATTTCGGCAACAGCCGTTTTATGCGCCGCGTTAATGCGCGCGTATCGACATAGTCGAAAACCTCGATATAGCCGTAATACTTTTCTTTTAATTCGGCAAGCTCACCATTCTTGTCTATCACCTGATACCAGTCTTTGATTTTCTCGCGCAGGCGGGGCGCATCAGTCGGCAATATCCAGGCCAGTGACTCAGGCTCACCCAGATCGAAGCGCACACTCAATTCAGGAAAATAGCGCCGGTTGATGGCAACGATATTGGAATCGGCAATGGTGCATTCCAGTTCTTTTTTCCATACCTGCTCCAGCAGATTTTCGGTATTCAAATTTTCATCTTCACGCCAGTCTATTTCTGGATAACGGGTTTTGATCGACTGCAGACGCTCCTTATAACTGCTGTTGGCCGGGACCATCAGTTCCACATCAGCCAGGTCTGCAACATTCTTTGGACGTGCGCCGCCTCGCCGGCAAACTACCTGCTGCCTGACTTCCTGATAGGTCGGGCCAAATAGAAAGCCATTTTCGCGTTCGGCGGTACGGGTCAGACCGGCAGCAGCGATGTCCACCTCGCCCTGTCGGATCATCTCGAGAACACCGGAGACGCTGTCCCTGGGGACAATTTTCAATTCAACATTAATATAAGCGGCAAAACTTTTTGCCAGTTCATACTCAAAACCAGCATTACCATCCCGCCCTTCATACCAGGTCGTCGGCGCATTGCGGGTCACCACCGTCAGAATTTTTTCCTGCAGAATGCTATCCAGCCTGTCCGCCGAGCTGCAGGACAGCAGCAGTCCCAGTGCGAACAGGAGGATCCCTTTTCTAATGCGAACGTATTTCAACTTATTACTCCCGCCATTTCATGCTTGTTAACCACGGCAGATGGCGTCAAGTTTCGGCCCCCACTGATAGAGCAGCATGCCGGAAAGAATACAACCACTGCCCAACCAGACTTCCACATTCAAAACTTCATGGTTAAACTGATGCCCTAAAAACAGCGCCAGCACCGGCGTTATCAATGTTACCAGTGCTGTGCGGCTGGCTTCCATGTGTTTTAACACGTAGAAATACATTATGAAACCCAGCACCGAACCAAACACGCCCAGATAAATAATAGCGCTGATAGCGCGGCTGCTGATGCCCGCCGGCAACTGACCATCAAAAACCAGCCAGATCAAAACATACAGCGGCGCTGAAAATAACAGGCTACCGGTCGTCACTTCCAGTGCCGATAATCTGACACCGATGCTTTTTACCCAGACACTGCTGCCAGAATGCAACAGCACTGCAAGCAACACACCAGCCACACCCTGAAACAGGTGTTCACCCAAATTGATCCGTTGCGCAAAAATCACGATCAGCCCGATAAGACCCAGGAAAATACCGAGTATGCGGCTGGGGGTAAACGCCTTCTCCTCCAGAAACACCGCCGCAACCAGCCCGGTCACGATAGGCGTCAAACCGAACAGCACCGAGATCAATCCCGAAGAAATATATTGTGCCGACCAGTAGACACAGAGCATGGCCCCAAATACGCCCAGGCCGCCCGCCATATAGGCATGCAAAGCGCGACGATGGACGGGCAGTTTTCGGCCAAGGACCGCCATCAGGCCAATACAGATCAATACGCCCAGCAACATGCGTGAAGATACGCCAAACAGAAAACCGGCATCTTCGGCGCTCCATTTGATCGCCAGCGGTGTGGTTGACCAGATAAGTATGATCCCTATATAGGCCACAGGAACTGACATGCCTTTCTCTCCCGTTTAAAAATAAAAAAAGCCACAATCCCGTAAGGAGTGTGGCTTTGAAATAATGCGTATTGAATGTTAAATAATTACGTCATATTCTCTCAAGCCACGGCATACACGCCCAGACCTTGTGCAGGCGCGGGCGAAAAATCAGGGCGGCTTTATTCATAACGTTAAACATGGACGAAAGTCTACGCCAGATTTTCGAACTGTCAATGTGCAATTCAACGATTTGTAAAAAAATATGTCCACGACCGAGCACTGCCTTTCTCCAGCAGAGACAGAAGATTATTAGTGGGAATGCCTTCCTGGGGAAAAATACTGAACACGTCAATAAAAACACGGCCAAAGCCGGCCATCTGCCGCCAGCGCAAATCGTACAACGACAGGCTTTTGTCACAATGAGGGCAGACATATTCATTCAGCGACGTATCCGCCTGCCAGCGTTCAATATGTGCTCGCCAGCCGGTGTCACGCCGGCCACATTCAGGACAACGGGCAAAAACATCGCGTTCGTGGCTACGAAAGCGGGGTTGTGCAGATACCGAACTCAGCACAATATGACAGAAATCCCGATCGCCGTCATGTTGCGGCGCCAGATTGATATTTGGCGAACAGCCCATAAATGTAAGCAGCTGTAAAAATTGTTCACCCACCAGGAATGCCTGTTGTGCATGTTCAGTGTCTGCGATACCGCAGGCCTCACCGATAAACCCGGCATCATACAATATCTCTCGAATCATACTGCTGGATTCAGGTGCATAATTCACATCCTCCGGGTGCAGCACCAGCCGATATAGCGCCTTTTCAGTTTCTGACATATCCTGCGTAACTCGGTGAAAAACAGGGGTTAATTATAACAGTATTACTACTTTCATCACTGCCTGACGTAATGAGCTCTAGCCTGATAGACCGGCGTTTTACCTGTGAATACGAGCAAAATTATAAATCAGCATCTGCCCCAATAGAGTAAATCTGTTAAGATCGGGTTGTATTATCACTGGCGGAAAATAACATGAGTAATGACACCTTATCCAAAGAAGCCCAGATCCTTGCTGTCATGCGCAAGGTGCTGACTGATGTGGCGCGCGACACCTATACCAAACCAGGCATCAAACATCCCCTGAGCGAAAACACCATTATCAACATCCGTGACTGCCTGGCCCTGATCAGCGCACGTGAATTCGAACTGGCAAACGATGAAGGCCGTGAAATGAACATGCGCCCCCGTTATGTTGATGAACCTAAAAACACCGTGGTCATTCCGATCGACAAGATCAGCCGCGACAAGGACTCCTGAAACGCATCAAAGTATGGATAAAGTATATGCTCTATCCCTCTATCCAGCGCCTGCAACAACAAATAGAGCAACAACTTCGTTCGCGCCCTGAGGGTATGAATGAACACACACTTATCAGACAGTTGCAGGCAGGGGATGATAATATCCTGCCCCATGGTCAGTTGCATGATTCTCTGGCCCTGTTCCAGATTCATTTCATACTTTTCCATGCGCTCTACCGGCTGCGCGATCAGCTCTGGCAACAACAACGAGGGCATATTGAAGTTGAACCCTTACTTATCCGGCTATGGCCCTATCGCGCCGGCCAGCAGGATCTCAGTCGCAATGATCCATTGCGCAACTATTACCTCGATCTGGATAATCTCGAAACAACGAATGAACAGGACGTCGATGATCTGCTCGCGGCCTTCTGGCGTAGATTGGGCAGCGGTGATGGCCGCAGGACCGCACTGGATGAACTCGGCCTCTGTGATCCTGTTGATGATCAAACCATCAAACAAACCTGGCGCAAACTGGTGATGCAGCATCATCCCGATCGCGGCGGTGATAAGGCAAAACTGCAGATCATCAACGCCGCGATGGACTGGTTACGGAAAAGCTGAATAAACTGCCTGCCACAGGCAAACTGGAAATTAGCTGCAAATGTCGGGCTTCACAAACACCATTCAGCCCAACAAGCCACGAGCAGTTAAAGAGCAGGATGGGTAGAGCAACGCGAAACCCATCGATCAGCCTTCCGCGTGGGCACAAAAATCGTGCCCACCCTGGGCTGCCTGAAAAACAACCCCATTAACCTCCGTGTCCTCGGTGGTGGAAATTCTTTATTGAATTTCACATGCACTCTTCAGGCAAACATACGAAAATAATTGTTTTACAGGCTCCGGGCTATTTTATCTCCTCGATATAGGAACGACCGATCGGGGTCTGCACATAGACCTTCTTGCCATTTTCATTTTTCGCCCAGAAATAATAATAGCCCTTACCAGGTTCTGACGTGACCTTGCCGTCCAGCACAGTCCAGCTCTTGACATGGCTGCCATCGGCATAGGTCACTTTGTAATCACCTTCCAGCCAGGTCACACCCAGACGGGAAATCTTGTTCTGCTGCTCTTCACTGCAGGCCATGAGTAAAAAAGTGGATAAGAGTAAAATAACCAGCGCTTTCATGGTAAGGCTTCCTTTTGATAATGAGACAGACATAGTACCTCTTTAATAAAGTCATGCTGTACTAAAATCAATATGCTCAGCAACCTTCCAACGTTAATCCATTAAACTGCGAGCACGCGCAATATCCTCTGTACGATCCACGTCCCACAGGGTCGCCAGTTCCGACCAGGCCAGACCCGCCGTGCTCAACCGTTGTCGCGTTTGTTGCAGCACATCCGGCGTTCCCCAGTTCACTTTTTCAAACATGGCCGTGTTCAGAACAGACTGAGCCACCAGCATGTAACCGCCATCCTCCGCTGGTCCCAGCACGCAGGCGGAACCGTTTGCCAACTTCTGCAAGGCCTGCTCAAGGTAGTCAGCCGTGATCGCAGGACAGTCGCTGCCGATTAATACGACCGAGCTGCTGCCTGACAGGCCATCGGCAAGAGCATGTGTCATGCGTTGCCCAAGATCGCATCCCTGCTGTTGTTTCAGTTCCACTCCGTAAGCAGCCTGCAGTTCCTGAAACAGCGGATGACGGCTGTCCGGCGCACACCAAAGTTGCACGGGGCAAAGCCGGCTGCGCGCAGCCAGATGCACGACATGGCGAGTCAGCCGCGCAGAGAATTCCGCCGCGCCCCGTTCGCCCAGTTCTGGAATCAGGCGGGTCTTTGCCCGGCCCGGCAACGGCGCCTTGCTAAAAATCTGAAGACAGGCCTCAGGATAACGATAAGACATAGCTCACAACTCAGCGATAATAGATCCTGTGCAGACGCGCCGGCGAAACCCCCAGAAACCAGGCCAGCCGCAGCCCCCACATCAGCAGCACCGTGTGCAGGATACCCTGTGTCTCCCAGCGCCGACTTGAGGTGATAACCCGCGCATGCAGGCAAACAGGCGCCGAGATTTTTTTCAGCCGCTGACTCAGTTCGATGTCCTCCATCAGGGGAATCTCGGCGAAACCACCGAGATGGGAAAAGGCCTCACGCAACACAAACATGGCCTGATCTCCGGTCGCAATGCCCGTGAAACGGGAACGCCAGTTCATCAGGGTTTCGATGATGCGCAAAGCCCACGCCTCACCGGACAGGCGCACATCAAACCTGCCCCAGACTCGCCCGGCTTCCAGCGCCTTACGAATCAGCTCATCGGCATTTGCCGGCAGGTGGGTATCGGCATGCAGAAACAGCAGCACATCGCCCTGCGCCTGCTCAGCGCCGACATTCATCTGCCGCGCCCGGCCGCGGCCACTCTGTACGATCCTGTCCACCTGCCCCTGCGCCTGAAGCAGGGTGGCGTCGCTGCTGCCGCCATCCACAAGAATGACTTCATGGCCAGCATCCCGGTAGCCCTGCAATTCCAGCAGATACCGCGCAATTTCAGGCGCTTCGTTCAACACAGGGATGATAATAGACAACCGCACAGGTTTACTCGCGTATATAGACACATTAAAAATATCACCACTATTTCAATAACTTGAAAGCCCCGATACGCTTCACAGTTCATCGCTTAAGCCCATCTCAGGCTAAACAAGCGCCGCCGGCTGCCGATATTAAGGAGACAGTAAACGCATCAAGGCAATCACATACCCATGGATAATCTGGCCGAACAACTGATCCGCGACTACAAGGAACTGGTTTCCCTGCCGGAAATCACATTACGCATCAATGAGATGGTCAATGATCCTGACTGTGACATTGACGACATCGGTAAACTCATTAGCCAGGATCCCGCCCTCGCCGTGCGCCTGCTGGGGATCGCCAACAGCCCATTCTACGGCTTCTCGACGGAAATCGGCACTGTTACCCGCGCCATCGCCGTACTTGGCATCAACAAAATCCGCGACATCGTCCTCTCCGCCTCAGCCACCAAAGCCTTCGACGGCATCCCGGTGGACATTATCGCGGTCGATGACTTCTGGCAACACAGTCTTTACTGCGGTGTGCTCGGACAGACGCTGGCAAAACAGACCGCGCTGGATGCCGATGCCGTCTTTATTGCCGGCCTGTTGCACGATGTCGGTCAGCTGATTCTATTCAACCGTTATCCGCAGGAAATGCACGAGGTCATCCTGCGCACCATAGAAGGCGAATCACCGCTAACGATGGTGGCGGCCGAGCACGAACGTCTGGGTACGGATCACACCCAGGTCGGCGCCGAACTGGCGCGCTCCTGGCATCTACCGGCGCACATCGAAGCGGTAATTGCCTGGCACCATGCGCCTGAAAACGCCAGCGCCCATCAGCAGGAAATCGCACTCATCTACATCGCCAACGCCGTTGCGCAAATGCTCGATTTTGACTCTGACAGCGTGATGGAAAAACTGCAGGTATCCGATGACATCTGGGCCATGGCGCAAGTACAGCGCGAACAGATCCCAGCTGCTATGGACGCGGCCGGTGAACAGCTGGACGCGCTGCGCCGGCTTTATTTCGGCTAGCACAGGTTATAAATATATCTTCTCGCATGCCGCTTTTCTCCTGCTGCGGGTAACTGGTATACCGCTTTTCCCAGCAACTCGCCACCAGCTACAAGCTACCTGACTCCAGCTACCCGCTACCAACTTTTCACCCCGCCAACGCCCCGCCACAACTACTCCCCTGACCGGCCGTGCAGCCATAACAATGTTCGGCCACCACGATCGGCAGGCCGCTCAGCGCCTCGTGACTCAGTTCACGCAGATGCAGGCGAGATTTACCGGATGATCGCAGCGGCAGATCCAGCATCTGGTTGAAGTCACAGTCATAGATATAACCCTGCCAGTCGATGCTGATCAGGCTGCGGCACATGACGGTCTGCAGGTTGGCCTCCCGATGCGCCGTCTTCAGCAAGCTCATGTATTCATTAAAGCCGCCCTTTGAAATCAGCATGCTGCCAAACCGCTGGATGGGCATATTGGCGAGCGTTAGCAACTGGTTGAAGCGAATGCCAAAACGGGTTTCCAGTTCCCGTTTATAATCGGCTTCAAGCTGGTTCTGCGGCGGTGGCAGAAACGGCCCGCTGGGGTTATACACCAGATTAAGCAACAGATCGGAATCCGCCTGCCCGTAACCCAGCACATTGAGTTTTTTCAAACCCGCCATGCTGGCGTCATAAACGCCCTTGCCTCGCTGACCATCCACGTTTTCCTTCAGATAACAGGGAAGTGAAGCGACAATCTCGACCCTGTTTTGCGCCAGAAATGCCGCCAGATCTTCCTGCCCCGGTTCCAGCAGAATACTCAGGTTACAACGATCCATGATCTGCACTTCGCGCGCACGCGCCTGCTCGACCAGATAGCGAAAATGCGGATTCAGCTCGGGCGCACCGCCGGTCAGATCCAGTTTATTAATTGCAGACCGATCAATAAAATCCAGCACCTGATCGATATTTTCACGCGACATGCTTTCCCTGCGTTTCGGCCCTGCATTAACGTGGCAGTGCAGACATTGCTGGTTACAGACATAGCCCAGGTTAACCTGCAGGGTTTCCAGCTGACCCCGCCGGATAGCGGGAAAGTCTGTTTCTTTCAGCAGCGGCAAGGTTGCATGCATAGATGGCTCCGGTTATTCTGAAATTTAATACTCTGCTTCATATTCTATCGTCTGTGATTGCAGTGCTCTATCCACACGTTAGCTGTCATAAAAAAGACCATGAACTGGCTCGATAAATTACCACTGCTTCCGCTTTTTTTCATCGCCCTGCTCCTGGGGCTGGCGCCTTTCAGCCCGCAACCGCATTTGTGGGAAAAGCTTAACCTGCTGTTTGCCGGCGATCTGCAGCGCCCCATCGATATTTTCGACCTGTTCCTGCACGGCACACCGGCGTTGTTGCTGTTGCTAAAACTCGTTCGCATGGCTAAACCTGGAATCCGTAGTTGAACGACAGGCCGTTACCTGTTAACGAGGCACAAATAATGAATCCCCGTTTTTCAGGACACGCTATAAATACATCCCTGTACGCTCGGCGGCAGCATCCCTGCTGCCGACGGTCCTGAAAAACGGGGATTCATTATTTGTGCTCACGGAGTAAACCTGTGCAACACTGTTCGAACACCCTGAGCATGCAATATTACCCGCCAACAAAAAAGCCCCTGTTTACAGGGGCTTTTTATACGTCCAGAGAAACGCTGATTAAACTACCCCGCCGCAAGCGGGCGGCGCCGTAATTGTAGATATTCTGTTGGGCGACCGAAGGAAGTGCCTGTGGTGCTTCATTTTATTCAGCCCAACCTACTGCTTCCTGCGCCCGGAATGAGGGGTTAATCAGCGCGTCCCTGCTTTTCTCTAGAACGGAATATCGTCGTCAAAATCTCCGGCCGGAGCGGGCGCCTGCTGCTGAGGGGCGGACTGGGATTGAGACTGGGCCGGCGTTGCGCTCTGGTTGTAACTCTGGTCAAAGTTAGCACTGCCGCCACCGCGTGAGTCCAGCATCTGCATTTCACTGGCGACAATCTCGGTGGTGTAGCGATCCTGGCCGTTGTTATCCTGCCATTTGCGCGTCTGCAACTTGCCTTCGATGTAGACCTTGGAACCTTTTTTCAGGTATTCACCGGCGATTTCGGCCAGGCGACGGAAGAATACAACCCGGTGCCATTCGGTTTTTTCCACCTGCTCACCGGTATTCTTGTCTTTCCAGGATTCACTGGTCGCAAGCGTGATATTGGCGATGGCGGCGCCATTAGCGGCATAACGAACTTCGGGATCCTTCCCCAGATTGCCAATCAATATAACTTTGTTTACTCCCCTTGCCATAACATTCTCCTGTGATTTCTATGTACTATCAGGTTAATAACTACTTACTATTTAGCAGTCCCAATAAACTACCCCGCAGCTTGCTGCGAGGTATTAAGTTGTAAGTTGGGTAGAGCAAAGCGAACCCCAACAAATGAGCATATCGATGGGTTTCGCTTTGCTCTACCCATCCTACCGTTTCTCGCCGCAAGCAGCAGGGAATATCCCCCTAAAGAGATTAAACATGCTGAATCATTCAACTGCCGGATACGGAGTAGGCATACAGAGCCTCGGCATCCAGCTTTTCTTTATCAATCTTGAGGTAGGCGACACCTTCCTCGGCGACGATCATAACCTCTTCCACGCCGGTAACCAGCGCCAGTTGCCCGGCCAGCCGCTGCGCCTCTGATTCGCTGATTTCACCTACATTCAGCAGCTGGCTGCTGAGGTAACGCGGGCTTTTCATGGTAAAAGCCAGCAGCAGCCAGATTACGGTGACAATACCATTAAAAACAAAGACTGTCTCGCTGCCCAGGTGATCGCTGACCCAGCCGCCGATCAGTCCGCCGGCAAACACGCCAAGGAACTGGGAGGTGGTATAGGCGCCCATGGCGGTGCCCTTGTGGGCGGCGGGCGCCAGTTTGGCGACCAGGGAGGGCAAAATAGCCTCCAGCAGGTTGAAGGCGCTGAAAAACAGCCACAGCATGATTACCATTCCCGTCAGGGTGCCATCCAGCTCGCTCAGCCCCAGCTGCGCCAGAACCAGTGCGGCTACCGCCCCCACCAGCACCCCCCTGACTTTCCGTTTTTTCTCGGCCAGGAGAATAAAGGGAATAATGGCCACCATCGCCAGGCCCATCACCGGCAGGTAGATCAGCCAGTGGCGGCCACCATCCAGCCCCAGGCCGTGTTGCAGAATGCCGGGGATCACAAGAAAGGTCGACATGAGATTAAGGTGCAGAATGAAAATCCCGGCATCCACACGCAGCAGCTGGGGGTCGCTCAGCGCCTCTCGGAACCAGCCGAGCTCAATTTCCGTATCCCGGTGAAAACGACTCACAGCCGGGCGAGGAACCGCGAAACGGACAATCACGATGCCGGCCAGCGCCAGCAGGGCGGTGCTCCAGAAAATCCCCGGCACACCAAACCAGCCGTGCAGCAAAGGGCCCACCACCATCGCCCCGGCAAAGGAAATACCGATGCTGATGCCAATCAGGGCCATGACCTTGACCCGATGCTCCTCACGGGTCAGATCGGCAGCCAGCGCCATCACCGCGCTGGCAATCGCCCCCGCACCCTGCAGGGCGCGCCCGGCGATCACACCGTTGATGTCATCGGCCAGCGCCGCCAGCACGCTGCCTGCGGCAAACACCAGCAGGCCGCCAATGATCACCGGCTTACGGCCGATCCGATCCGAGAGCATGCCCAGCGGGATCTGAAACAGGGCCTGGGTCAGGCCGTAGATGCCCATGGCAACCCCGGCCAGGGTCACGGTATAACCGTCGAGTTTCTGGGCATAGAGGGTGAATACCGGCAGGATCATGAACAGACCCAGCATGCGCGAGGAAAATATCCCCGCCAGCGCCAGCGCGGCGCGGCGCTCGCGCGGAGTCATGTTTTCGGCCTGGATGCCGCGTGTCTTTTCTAACATTTTTCTGGAAATAACATACTGCTTACCGGGGATATTTTCCGTTTCAGGAAATTCCTGCGGAAATGAAAATTACTTTGGCTGCCAGGTGACAAGCAGCGTATATTAGCAGGTTCGCCGTTAACAAAGAATCAAAGATGGACTTCATACACATTCGCGGGGCGCGCACCCACAACCTGCAAAATATCGATCTGACCCTGCCACGGGACAAACTCATCGTCATCACCGGACTCTCGGGCTCGGGTAAGTCTTCGCTGGCGTTTGACACCCTTTACGCCGAGGGTCAGCGCCGTTATGTCGAGTCACTCTCGGCCTATGCGCGGCAATTTCTCTCGGTCATGGAAAAACCCGACGTGGATCACATCGAAGGGCTGTCACCGGCCATTTCCATCGAGCAAAAATCCACCTCCCACAACCCGCGCTCCACCGTCGGCACCATTACCGAGATCTACGATTACCTGCGCCTGCTGTTCGCTCGCGCGGGTGAACCACGTTGTCCGGATCACGATCTGCCCCTGAATGCCCAGACTGTCAGCCAGATGGTCGATCATGTGCTGGCCCTGCCCGAGGGCAGCAAGCTGATGCTGCTGGCGCCGATGGTCGAAAATCGCAAGGGCGAACACGAACAGATTCTCGATCGGCTGCGCGCCGAAGGCTATATCCGCGCCCGCATCGACGACGAGATCTACGAACTGGATCAGGCGCCGAAACTGGATCTGCGCCGCAAACATACGATTGAAGTGGTGGTGGATCGTTTCAAGGTGCGTGAAGATATTCAGACCCGGCTGGCCGATTCCTTTGAAACCACGCTCAACCTGACTGACGGACTGGCGCGCATCGCCTTCATGGACGATGCTGATAAGAAAAAGGATATGACTTTCTCCGCCCGCTATGCCTGCCCAGCCTGCGGCTATTCCCTCAACGAGCTGGAACCGCGCCTGTTCTCCTTCAACAATCCGGCCGGCGCCTGCCCGAGCTGCGACGGTCTGGGTAACAAACAGTTCTTTGACCCGTCGCGGGTGGTCGGCCACCCGGAGCTTGGCCTCAGCAGCGGTGCGGTGCGCGGCTGGGATCGGCGTAATATCTATTACTTCCAGTTGCTGCTGTCACTATCAAAGCACTACAGCTTTGACATGGATACGCCGTTCGAGGCGCTGCCTGAAGCTATCCAGACACTGATCCTGTATGGCAGCGGCGAGGAAAAAATCGAGTTCACCTATTACAACGACCGCGGCGGCGAATATCGAAAAGTGCAGCCTTTCGAGGGCATCATCAACAACATGCAACGCCGTTACCGCGACACCGAGTCCAACGTGGTGCGCGAGGAACTGGCCAAATATCTCAGCCAGCAGCCCTGTCCGGACTGTCAGGGAACACGTCTCAACCGCACTGCACGCCATGTTTTTATCGCCGAATCCACCCTGCCGAAGATCACGGCCCTGCCCATCGATGCAGCGCACGCCTTTTTCCAGCAACTGCGCCTGCCCGGTCACCGCGGCAAGATTGCCAAAAAGATCGTCAAGGAAATCGTCCAGCGTCTGGAGTTTCTGGTCAATGTCGGCCTCGATTACCTGACCCTGGAACGCGGTGCGGATACTCTCTCCGGCGGCGAAGCCCAACGCATCCGTCTCGCCAGCCAGATCGGCGCCGGCCTGGTCGGGGTCATGTATGTACTGGACGAACCTTCTATCGGCCTGCACCAGCGCGACAATACCCGCCTGCTCAGGACACTCAACTATCTGCGCGATCTGGGCAATACCGTGATCGTGGTTGAGCATGATGAGGAAGCTATTTTAAGCGCCGACCATGTGATCGATATCGGCCCCGGCGCGGGTGTCCACGGCGGTAACATTATAGCGCAGGGAAGCCCGGCCGAAATCATGGCCACCCCGGCCTCACTCACCGGCCAGTACCTGTCCGGTAAAAAAATTATTCGCATACCACCGCAACGCACAGCCTGCGATCCTGAACGCATACTGAGTATTCACAAAGCCAGCGGCAATAATCTGAAACAGGTTGATGTGCACATCCCGGTAGGATTGATGACCGCCATTACCGGCGTATCCGGGTCCGGCAAGTCCACCCTGATCAACGACACGCTTTACCGGCATGCGGCAAAACTTATTAACCAGGCCAGCGCTGAACCGGCCCCCTGTGAAGATATCCGCGGACTGGGCCAGTTCGACAAGGTCGTGGACATCGATCAAAGTCCGATCGGTCGCACACCGCGCTCCAATCCGGCTACCTATACCCAGTTGTTTACCCCCATCCGTGAACTGTTCGCCGGCAGCCCGGAAGCCCGTGCGCGTGGCTACGCGCCGGGACGTTTCAGTTTCAATGTCAAAGGTGGACGTTGCGAAGCCTGCCAGGGCGATGGGGTAATCAAGGTGGAAATGCATTTCCTGCCGGACATCTATGTGCCCTGCGATGTATGCAAATGCAAACGCTACAATCGTGAAACCCTGGAAATTAAATACAAGGGCAAGACCATCTACGAAGTGCTGGAGATGACGGTAGAAGATGCGCTGAAATTCTTTGATGCGATTCCACCCATCCGGCGCAAGCTGCAAACCCTGATGGATGTCGGCTTAAGTTATATCCGTCTGGGACAGAACGCCACCACCCTCTCCGGCGGTGAAGCGCAACGCATCAAACTCGCCCGTGAACTGTCCAAGCGCGATACCGGCAATACGCTTTATATACTGGATGAACCCACCACCGGCCTGCACTTCCACGACATCGAACAGCTGCTGGTGGTGCTGCACCGCCTGCGCGACCACGGCAATACCATTATCATCATCGAACACAATCTGGATGTCATCAAAACCGTAGACTGGGTCATCGACCTGGGACCGGAAGGCGGCAACAAGGGCGGCGAAGTGGTCTGTGCCGGCACACCGGAAGAAGTGGCCGCACATCCGGATTCGCATACCGGGCATTATCTTAAAGCACTGCTGGAAAAACAGCGGGTGAGTTGATGGCTGTATGTTTTAACGCAGAGGACGCGGAGGTGATTGTTTTTAACCATCACTATTCTGCGCATCTTCCAGAGTGAAGAATGAATCGTGCTAAACCACGTATATAAAATCTGGATTCAGCATAAACTGTAAGTTATATCGCATGTTGCTATAACTTTATAAAAAACTC
>Ga0316207_10000694_pt1 | contig 49355 bp, 68 predicted proteins | sample 6weekpyrite_MG_FD_204943 | JGI IMG/M metagenome (GOLD analysis project Ga0316207, IMG submission 204943) | Microbial mat bacterial communities from mineral coupon in-situ incubated in ocean water Damariscotta River, Maine, United States -... | ecosystem: Environmental > Aquatic > Marine >... | reverse complement strand
TTCCAGGCCGGCGACACCCGCCCGTCCTTGTGGTTCTCGGCGACGGTCACCGCCCCCCACACGCCGAAGGGCTCGTTCGTGACCTGCTCGGTCGTGCCGCCCGGCGTGATGAGCCAGCCTCGGGCTACGCCCTCCCGCTTCGACTTCACGAACGCCCAGGTCCAGCCCTCGAGCCGGCCGGTGCGCACCTGGCCGTCCCGAGACTCCTCGACGCGCTGCCCGTCCGAGACGATGTCGAAGTGCAGGCCGGGCGCGCTGCCCCAGACGACGCGCAGCGCCCCCGCGGCGCCCTTCCGGGTGCGCTTGCCGGACTGCGGCCCCCGCGAGCTGGGGACGAAGGCGGCGACGGCGGCGGACGTCGTGAAGAGCTTGTTCTTGCGCTTCTGCCGGGGGAGCCGGCCCGTCTGCATCGCCTTCCGCACGGCACCCTCCGAGATCCCCAGACGGGCGGCGGCATCGGCGACGGACAGGTCGAAGCCCTGCGCGGGCTCCGTGACCACCCGGTCGTGCACCCGCTTCGTCCAGACGAGGTCGTGGATCGCGTGGTACGCCGGGCGCGCGTGCACGGCGGCGGTGATGAAGCCCCGGCCCGGGATGGGGGACGGCTCCAGAATGGGGTTCTCGTCGCTCCAGGCGAGGTCGACCACGTCCCCGATGTTCTTCGACGGGTCGTCGCAGAGGTCCCGGACGCGCTGGTAGAACGCGAGCTCGTCGTCCGTCAGCGAGAGCGTCAGCCGCTCGCCGGCGGCGGTGGTGTGGGTCAGAGTGTGCACGAGGCCTCCATGGGCTCAGGCGGCGGAGAAGAGAGGGAGCTGACCGGCAGGGCGGGCAGTGCCTGTGGAAGGCGTCAGCGCGGCCAGGGCGGCCGCGGTGAGCGTCTCCAAGGTGTGGCGATGGGCGATGGTGTGCCGGACCCAGGAAGGGTGACCGTCGCCGTCCAAGCGGACCAGCGGGGTGCCGTTCGGCCGGGTGAGCACCCACCCATCCCCGTCGGGGCAGACGCACAGCGCTCGCCCGTCGAGGTCGAAGACGCGCTCGTGGTCCGCGTGACGCCGGCACCAGGCGCGAGCCTCCGCAATGAGGGGCGGCACCGCCTCCAGGGCGTCGCTCAGGCTGGCGAAGGCCTCGCGACGGGCCCGCTGCCGGCGGGAGAGCGTCGGCGCGCTGGCGTGCACGGTCACGGCGACCGCGTCGCCCTTGTCGTGCTTGCGGACGACCTCGAGGTAGACGCCGTCGGTCAGGTGCGGCCGCGCTGCGTTGGGCATCGGCTCCGAGAAGACTGCGAGCTCCCGCCCGCCGTGCATGAGCTCGGTGGGGGCGCGCCGGCGGTCGGTGTTCGGCCCGCCGATGAGGCCGTCCGCCCCCGGGGCGAGGATGACAAGGCGCCCGGGCGCGCTGAACGCCGCGTACCGCGTCGGGTACTGGTCGGTGGTGTTGGTCTGGATCATGGTGTGCTCCGCGTGGCGACCGGCAGGGTGGGGCCCGCCCCCGGAGGGGCGAGCCCGCTGGCTCACAGCACTTCGAAGTGGCCGAGGTAGCGGACGCCGATGGCTTCCTGACGGAAGGCCTCCCGGGCGAACGCGACCACCGCCGCCAGCTTCTCCGAGTTGGCGAGCAGGCCGCCGACCGCGATCTCGTAGACGATGAGCTCGTCCGCGTAGACCACGCCGTTGTCCTGCCAGCCGCCCGACACGCGGCCGGGGAGCTCGGAGAAGCCGCCGAAGTACCGCAGAACCTCAGCCTCGAAGGCCTTGAACTCGGGGGCGGTGAAGACCGCGCCGTCGTTGTCGGCCACCGGGATGAGGACCTGAACGGTCACCATGGTGTGCTCCTTGTGGAGTGTGCCCGGTGCCCCCGGGCGGGTTCCGGCGAGTTCCCCGCCGGACACAAGTGTCTTAATGGGGTCAGATAGTATCGCCAACACTTTTATTGTGTCTGCGGCACTTTTCTTCCTGCCCAGATCTGACCGCGGGCATCGTGTGACCGGACCCTGCGCCGGCCGACGCCTACGGTCGCCGGATGACCGACCTCGCCGCCGCCTGCGCTCGCCTCCGTGCCGCCCTCGACCTGCCCCCGGGCGCCGCCCGCATGTGCCGCGGGGACCTGGCCGCCGTGCTCCGTGCCGCCGAGGGGGCCGCGCGGCTCAAGTCCTACGCCGTGCACGCCGCCGACTGCGAGCACCATCGGCCGCGGCCGTACGGGGTGCTCACGGTGCCGGGGCGGTGCACGTGCGGGCTGCAGGACGTGGTCGAGGGGCGGTTCCCGGGAGAGGCCGGGGATGGGGAGTGGGCCTCTACTCGGGTCGGGTGATGCGTCGGGGCGACCCTATGCTCTGCGCCTGCTCCTCCGTTGACGTCCACCAGCACCCTGCGACCGTGCACGCCTCGACCAGCCGGGCCTCGACCCGGTAGGGTCGGGCGATGGCCTCGCCTCCGCAGCGCGGGCAGCGGGTGCGGATGATGGGAAGCGGTCGAGGAGGTGATGGCACTGTGAAGCCCTTGCTGGTGTCGGCCTGGGCGTGCATCCTCGCACGCAGTGCGCGCACCAACCCCCACGAGAGGCCGCGATGGCTGACTCAGCCTGCACGTGCCCGACCCCGGACATGCCTCCTGCTCTCGCGGGTGGGCTGCCGTCCTGCGACTCGATGAGCCGGTGCCGGCGATGCGACGGCGAGGGCGAGCCAGTCCGGCACCTACCCCTGGCGCCCATGCTCCCCATCGCGGAGATGCTTCGGACGCGGTCGCACCCTCCGATCTGCACGATGTGTGGTCGGTCATGGAAGGACCTGGTGCACGCGGTCGAGTAGAGGCCGCCCGACCACCGCCCAGGTTGGACCCGTCTCCCCGACTACCTTACGTTGCCCTCCTACACGGGGGTTTCGCATGCCAGTCCGCGTCCGCTGGGAGAAGTTTCGCCGGGACCACTGCGCTCCCGACTTCCCCCCGGCGCTGGAGCTGTGGACCGCCCACGGCCCGGACCTGGCGGGCATGCGGGTGAACGACATCCGCGAGCGCTACGGCTGCTCCTTCGGCGTCGCCCGGTTCCTTCGGCACGTCGTCGGGGTGCTGAAGCTGGAGACGCCGCCCGAGCACTGGCCGCGGGGCTACGCTGACCCCGGGCCCTACTGCGACGACCCGGTGGCCCTGCGCGCGTCCGTCGCGCCCCCTGCGCCCGCCCCCTCGGCGGCCGCCAGCGCACCCGCGGTCGTCGTCGAGGACGTCCGCGAAGCCGACTACGACTTCGACGAGGACGCCGACGTCTACCGGGTGGAGGTCAACGGCCGGCGCGGGGGCACGCACCGGGTGAGCCTGCCCGGCGACGTCGTCCGCTCGCTGCGCGCCGACTACTCGACCATGGTGGGCCGGGGAGCGACGCAGGCCGAGCTCGCTCGGAAGTACGAGATCCCTCGCCCGCTGCTCCCGTCCGTCCTCCGGAAGCTGGCGATCACGCACGCCGACGACCCGTTCACCGACGAGCAGATCGAGGCGGCCGAGAGCGCGGACGACCTCGTCGAGGACGCGCTGCACCTCCGGCGCGCGAAGGTGGGCCGGAAGGTCGAGCGGGCCGTCCAGCGCCAGATGGAGAAGGACGCCGAGAAGTGGGCCGACCTCGAGCAGAGCATCCGGACGGCGACGCGGGCCGCGGTGTCCGACCTCGTCGGGGGCGAGGTGACGGTGCCGCGGACGCCGATGCGGGCCGCCCACGAGCCCTACGCCGCCGTCATCGGCCTGAGCGACTGGCACTACAACATGCGGGCCGGGGCCGAGAGCCGCACGCCCTACGACTGCGACACCGCGGTGGCCTGCCTGGACCGCTCGCTCGCTCGCATCATCGCGGAGTTGGAGATGCGCGGCCGGCCTGAGCGCATCATCCTGCACCTGGCGGGCGACAACGAGCACACCGAGCTCCACGCGCGGGCGACCTCGAAGGGCACGCCGCAGGTCTGCGAGAAGGACCCGCGCATCGCTCACGAGGAGGCCATCCGCCTGCTCTGGGTGCGCCTCATCTTGCCGCTGGGGGGCCTGGCGCCCGTCGACGCCTACCTCACCCCCGGGAACCACGGGGAGGGCGCTGAGGCTGCCACGGGGGCCGCGCTGCGCATCCTCGCCGAGCAGACGGACGGACGGGTGTCGGTGACCTGGGCCGTGAAACGCCGGCTCTACGCGTCGTACGGGGCCTGCGGCTTCCAGTTCGACCACGGTCACCGGATGAAGCCCACGAAGCTGCGTGAGCTCTTCGCCCAGGAAGAGGCCGAGCTGTGGGGGCGGAGCCGCCTGCGCCGCTGCTACCAGGGCCACCTCCACCACGACCACACGAAGGACACGGGCGGGGCCATCTGGGTGCTCTGGCCGTCGCTGTCGGGGTCGTGCGGGTGGGCCGAGGGCGCCGGGCACACGGGCGCCGAGAGGCGGATGGACTGCCACCTGTTCTCGCCCGAGGGGTACGAGATCGCGCGGGTGCTTGGGCACGCGGAGTGGGAGGGGCGGCGGGCGGCGTAGGGAAGCCATCTGGTTTGTGTCCGACCGCAGAGTTTCAGGCGCACATCGTTGCGTGCAAGATCCGCACCGAGTAGTGTGACCTTGACTGCAGCGGGACGGAGTCTCGTACTCCCCCTCCAGCACCCCTTATCGAGGGCCCAGGAGCACCTGGGGCGTCCCGCTGCGGTTAGCCCTTCTCCACCCGTGTCGAGGACTTGGGCATCACGGCGAGCCCGTGGCCGAACGGCCGCCCGTATCCGTCGGATTTGACCCGCGGAAGCAGGTATTTCAGCGCCCAGTAGATGTCTGTATCCTCACGCCACGCGCCGCCGAACTTAGTCCACTGGTGGTAGGCGGCGAACGCGAACAGGTCCGCCACCTGTAACCGGGTGTCCGAGTGGCTCTCTGCACCCCGGATCGACCGCAGACGGTCGAATGGTCCCAGGTGTCGCTGGAGCGATGAACCGGCTCCCCGCATGAGGTCGAAGTGGGCCTTCATGTTGTCTTGCCACACCCTTCCGGCTGGCGTTTTCCCGTCGTGCGCGTCGAAGACGATGTCCACGACACCGCCATCATGGTGTCGGGTTCCCATGAGGTCGACCTGCAGCCGTTGGCAGAGGATCTCGAACGCGATCGTGCAGGGATACCAGGCCTTGTCGCCGTACTGTCGCTTCATCGCGACCTTGTCGACGATGGCTGCCCGGAACTCAATGTCTGAGCGGGCGAGCAGCTCGTAGACCTTCACAGCAAGTCCGTGCAGGGCTTCGGCAGTGATCCCATAGGGCTTCAGGTACCGGCGCTCCCTCTCCCTCTGGATGCGGAACCAATTCGCCTTGAGCTCGGGTGGCTCCGCGCCAAACACCGCCCGCTTCTCACGGTCAACGGCGTGCAGGACCTCGCCCGCGACCTCCTGAGTGGCCATAAAGCCACCCCAAACGAAGAACTGGCTCACGCCACGCCGTCGCGAATACTGCTGGTTTCCACTGGCGTACGACCTCGTCCCTGAGTCGTCGATGTAGAGCAAGTACTCGGTGGGCATTGAAAGGCTCGTTCTCGGTACTACGCTGCAGCGTCAAGAGTTTCACGCTGTGCACTTGGCGAATCACCGCTGCAGGTTGACATGGGAACCGCATTGGCCCTTGACGACGTGCCAGTGGAGCACCAGCGTACGGCGCTGGAGCAAACCCTGCAACGGTGCCAGCTGAAGGGGGCAGGCGAAGTCGCGTGTTGTGAGGCGCGCACCCGCGCGCGGCGCCCCCTACCGACTGGTGCGTGCCGGCCGCCCCGCCGCCTCCGTCGCCTCATCCGCGTCCACCCCCCGTGCCCCCTCCACCGCCCGCTCGCACGCCCGCTGCACCACGACCCGCACCTGTAGCAGCGCCGCCAGCATCAGCAGGTCGGCCAGCAGCTCCGGGGCGATGGTGACGGGCATCAGACCCCTCCCATGCGGGCGATGACCGCGGTGAACTGCTCCTCGATGCGCTCGTTCACGGCTCGGAGCGTGGCCATCTCCTGCCGCAGGGCGGCCTTGTCCGCCTCGAGCTCCCGGACGCGGTCGCGCAGAGCGGTGTCGTCCTCGCGCAGCCCCAGGGCGGCGGCGTGGCGGTCGGTCTGCGCCTGGAGCGCGCGGATCGGCGCGGCCTCGTACTCAACCTCGCGCCGCCGCTTCTCCCGCAGGCCGTACCAGCCGCCGAGGACGGCGACGACGAGCGCGAGCGCGGACCCGACGCCCATGAACCAGTCCAGCGCGGCCTCGTGGGGGCCTGCGGTCTGCGCCCACGCCGGGCCCGCCAGCAGCGCGACGCACGCGGCCAGCAGCAGGAGCGCCCAGCCGCGCCACGACGGGGGCAGGGCAGGGGACATCGTCAGGCTCATCGACACGTGCACCCCCAGAGGACCGAGCGCAGCGCGGCCCGCGGCGCCCCGGGGAGGGCCCGCAGCCAGGCGCGGAGGTTGGGGCGGCGGCGGGTCACGGGGTGTCGCCGGCGGGGCAGCTCTCGCCCGTGCAGATGACCACGGAGGGCTCGGCCGCGAGGGCGGCGTCGAGCGCCGTGCCGCGCTGCGTGCAGCCGTAGGCGGCGGAGCCCTCTCCCTTGCCCTGGCTCCCGGCGATGCAGCCCAGGTAGCCAGCGAGGGCGCCCACGGACCGGGGGGAGAGCACCTCGACGGCTGCGGCCACGGCGATGGGGGCGGGCTCGCTCGTGGCGACCGCCTGGCGCGTCTCCGCGTCGGTGGTCTCCTCGGCCGTGGCGGCGACGACGGCGCCGGTCGCGGCCTCGCCGGTGGCTTCGACGACGTCGGCGGACGCCTTCACGGCCTCGACTGGGGCCATGGCCACGGCCTCAGCGCGCCGGTCGGCACGGCGGTGGAGCTGGTCCGCGCCGAGGGCCCCGAGGAGGGCGGACGCGGCGACGATGGCGAGGGTCGTCCCGATGGGCATGCGGGCCTCCATGGTCAATCCGGCAGCCCGGGCGCGATGGCCCCGGGCCCCGGCGGGGTGTTGCGGCCCATCGGCCAGTGGCGGACGGTAGAGCCGCCCAGGATCAGCCCACCGAGGACGCAGATCGCGGCCACGCCGGCCTGCACGGCGCCCGCCACGAAGGGCGAGACGGCGATGCCGGGCGTCGCGTCGAGCAGGACGAGCGTGGACAGCTGGGCCGAGCACATGGCCGCGATGAGGACCGCGGCCGCGACGTGCTTGGAGTCGGGGATGCGGCCCAGCATCAGGCCGCCGCCGCTGCGGGCTCGCTCGCCCACGCCACCAGGCCTCCGACGGTGGACCGCGCGATGGCCTCGAGGCCCCGCGAGGTCCAGAGGCCGCGGTGCTGCGGCTGGTCCAGGAAGCCGGGCTCCAGCGTGAGCCCGAAGTGGTTCCGGGGGGCCCAGTACGCCCCGCGCAGGCAGAAGTGCAGGCGTCGCTCGTACGGTTGGCCCTGGGGGCTGGCGACGATGCGCTTCGCCCGGTCGAGCATGGGCAGGCCCGCCTCCCAGGCCGACGCCAGGACCGCAGCCGCGCCTCGACCGAGCCCGCTCCGGTGGTCGAAGGCGATGAGCCCGTCGTCCCCGCCGCCGGCGTTGCAGTGGCAGGCCAGCGTGACGGAGACGCCGTCGGGGTTCTGCTCGTGCCAGGCCCGCACGCGCGCGTTGATGGCGGCGTGCCCCCGGTCGTAGGTGAGCGGGTCGATGTCGTCGCCCCAGCCCACGAACCAGCCGTCCACGGGGAGCCCCTGCGCACCCTGCGCCTCCGCCATGCCCGCGATGAGCGACGCGTAGGCAGCCGCGAGGCGCGCCTCCTGCTCCCAGGTCGCCCGCATGCCGTCGCCGTCGATGTCGGCCCACGCGCCGGGGTCGTAGTCGCCGCGGGAGCGCTGGCCATGCTGGGCGTAGGCGATGATGAGGAGGGGGCGCATGGTCACGCCTCCGCCCGCGCGAGGGCGAGAAGCAGCTCGTCGAGCTCCACGGCCGTCATGTGCCGTGCGAGGACGGGGGAGCGCTCGCCGTCGGCGATGCGCTGCCGAATGTCGGCGAGGACGCGGTCGAGCGTATCGGAAGCCGTCGTGTGCGTGATTCGCGCGACGGGGATGGGCGAGCCCGTGCCCTCGGCGCCCATGCCCCTGGTGATTCGCGGCTTGTGCATCAGCCCTCCAGCTCGCGCATGTCGGCGACGTCGACGATGGCCGACACCGCGCCGCCCCCGCTGTACGCCTGGTGGACGACGTAGGCGTCCGAGAGCCCCGCGGGGTCGGCGCCGATGGCGACCAGCGACGTCCCCTGCTCATCCACGAGGACGGACGCGCCGGGCGTCGGGATGGCAGTCGGGATGCCGGTTCCGAGCGTCACGTAGGCGTCGCAGATCCGCCCGCGCTTGACCACGAACGTGACGACGTAGTCGGTGACCACCGCAGCATCCGACCGGATGGCCGAGCCGATGAAGAACGACCCGCCCTCGAGGCGCATCGCCCGGAAGTGGTACTGCCCGCCGCTCCGGTACTGCTGGACGCCGAAGGCGAGCGCCGCCGTGCGCTGGTTGCTGCCGGAGCTGAGCCAGATGCCGACCGTGTCGTCGTTGCTCGTGCCGATGGCCGCCGAGCGCACCCGCACCGACACCATGCAGTCCTTCTTGAGCGCCGAGAAGTCCTGCCCGTACGTCGCGGCGTCCAGCTTGAGGTAGGACGTGGCCTCCGTGCCGCTGGCGCTGTTGCTGAGCTCGACGCCGGCGTTGGCCGTGCTGGCGACACACGAGCCCGTGGACGTGCCCACGGTGTCCGCATAGCCACCAACCACGCGCGTCGCGTCGTCCGCCGAGTTGCGGATGTTCGTATCCCCGGCGCCCAGGGTGAGCGTGACGTCGGTGATGTCGCCGTCGCTCAGGTCGATGTCGGCCAGGGATGTCCACGAGGACCCACCACCGCCCCCACCGCCCCCACCGCCCCCTGCGGCCGCGCTGGCCATGCTCGTCATTCCGCTGAGCACTGTTTCACCTCGCGTTTCAAGTGTAACGCCAGTGAAACATGGCGTCACCGCCGCAGGAACACCAGGCCGACCTCCACGCTGCGCTCGCCCCAGTCCTGGGCGGAGGGCACAACGAGCGCCCGCGTGCGGCTCAGCTTCGCGCCGTCCGGCCCCGTTGCGATTCCGCTCGTCACCTCGACGATGTCGCCGGGCACGAGCTTCAGGGCCTCGCCTGTGAGCGTGACGATGGCGTCCGCGGGGAACCGCTGCCACCAGGGGGCCAGGCGTCGGCCCGTGTCCTTCCGCTGGTCCCCAGGGTCGTGGAAGATGTGGCCGCCGAGGGCGAGCGTCTTCGAGTAGACCCGGGGCCAGCCGGTCGGCGTGCCCGCGCTCGAGGACGTCGAGATGTCCTCAGGGGCGCCGTCGATGCTGGAGATGAGCCCGGTGTCGAACGCGGACGTCGACACGAGCACGTTGCGGGCGATCTGCGGGCAGTCCGGGTGCCGGTTCCGCTGCGCCCCCACCGCCCGGATGTGCTCGTCGGTGATGTGCATCGCGATGACGCCCGACAGGCCGGAGTCGTAGGGGTCCGCCGCCGCACGCAGCGACAGCTTCCCGTGCCGCATCACGGGCCAGACGCCGATTGCGGCAGCCCACTCCCACAACGGCGCGATGCCGTCCTCCATCTGCTCCATGACCGCCAGCGAGTAGCGGGGGGTGCTCGGCTCCTGCAGGAGCGGGTACCACTGAGCGATGTCGACCTGGTCGATGTCCGAGTCGGGGAACGCCACGCCCCAGTTCGCGGGCAGGACGTCGAAGGCCCCGTTCGTGCCCGCCGAGCTCGACTGCAGGACCCCGCGGATGATGTCGAAGGCGTGCCCGTCGACCCATGAGACGTGCCGGACTGGGTCCGCGGTGCTCAGCGAGTAGTGCGGCGGGGTGAGCTTGGCGGGCCCGGGGAGCTTCGTGCCCGAGAGGTTGGGCGAGGAGATGCCTGTGTAGGTGAGCAGGTAGGGGACCGAGGGCGAAGCGCCGGCTCCCTGGACCATCACGGCGCCCTCGGCGGCCCCGGAGATGAACGAGTACCCGAGGGTGTGCCCGGAGACGCTGGACAGCGCCAGGTTCTGGCCGGAGGTCGTCGGGTTGAACGTGAGCGACGGCGTGGTCACGAACCCCTTCGTCGCCAGCTGGTAGCTGCTGCTCATCGCAACGTTCGCGGCCATGTGGTGGAACCACAGCGACGGCTTGGACTGGCCAGCGTCGGTGAAGCGCGCTGCAGCACCCCAACCGGCGCTCTGCGGCGCCGTCGCGAGGGGCACCACGCTGTCGATCACGACCGCACCGGTGCCGTCCGGGGCCACGATGACGTCCTGCAGCCGGCCCAGCCAGATGCGCTCGGTGGTGCCCCCGGGCCCCGTCGAGGCGAACACCTGCACCCGGTCGCCGAGCTCCCACTCGCCGCGGAAGCTGGAGACATCCGCGCGAGGCACCGTCAGGGCGAACGTCATCGTCCCCGAGCTGGCCTGCCAGTCCCGGAGGCGCAGCCCCATCCCCGACACCTTCGGCGCGCCCGCGAGGTACGCCCGCCCCGGGAGACGGGAGGGGGCCGAGGACAGCGCCACCGCCGACCCGTCGACGACGACCTGGTAGGTCAGCGAGCCGGCCTGGAGGGCCGCGATGAAGGCGCTGGACCAGCTCACGGCGAGTACCCCCAGCCGCGCGGCGTGTAGCCGTCCCGGCCGATGCGGGAGGCCGCCCGGAGGTGGTCTCGGCTGCCCGCGAAGGACTCGGTGAGGGCCCTGCCCCCCACGCCCTCGATGAAGCCCCGGCCCGCGCTGATCGCGTCGTCCACGCTGGACGCCGTGACCCCGTCAGGGGTGCTGCTCGTGCCAGCGAGCACGAGCCCCGAGCCGAGCCCTGCGATGAGCGCCTCTACGTCCGGGACGACCTCGACCAGTGGCAGGTTCAGCGTCCACACGAGGCCCCGCTCGGAGACGTCGAGGTCCCGAGGCTGCGCTTCCGGGGCCAGCCTGAGCACCGGGTAGAAGCCCCAGTGCCGGATGGACGTCAGGCCGGAGTGCTGGAAGCGGATGGCGCGGTCCAGTCCCAGCGTGCCCGCCGTGAAGGACGCCACGGTGGCCTCCTCTCGCATGCGGTCGGGGTTGCTCGAGCTGATGACGAGCCGGTCGTCAGCCGACAGCGTCGCGGCCGCCTCCCAAGACGCCAGAGCGTTGCCCGAGACGCCCACGGAGGACAGCCCGTGCACGAAGGGTGACCCCGGGGTGCAGAGGAACGCCTTCGTGGTGTCCAGCGCGAAGCCGACCGAGCCGCCGCGCAGGAGGTGGTCCACCAGTGTCCGGGCCTCGTCCCGCCATTCGTACAGCGACGCCAGGCGCTCGCTCCGGCGCTCAACGACGAGGCGGACGCGGTCGTAGCCCTGCATCGGGACCAGGTTCACCGCGCCGCCGAGGCTGATGCCGCCCCCGGTCACCTTGTCGCGGACCACCTGCAGGTCGTTCGGCGTCTGCGGCACGTCGATGGTGTGCAGGGCCGCCGTGGCCCGCGGGTACCAGTAGAGGCGGGCCGTCATCGGTGGCTCCCCATCTTCGGGCCGTACCCAGCCCAGTGCGACCAGGGCCCGGTGGCCTGCTTGCTGGTGATGCCGAGCACCACGGCGTCGATGGTCACGGGCCGGATGCGGACGCCGCCCATCATGGTCCCGCCCCCGTCGGCGCCCGCCTGACGCCGCACCCGGGATGCCGAGTCCTGCGACATCGCCCCGTTCACGGGCACGACGAGCTCGCCCTGGTGGAGCATCGCGGGCCCGTCGCGCTGCACGATGCTGGTCCCCGAGCGGAACGAGCGGGTCGTGCGGGCCTCGGCCTTGGTGTTCCGGCGCCGCTCCCGGCGGTCCTGCCGGCGCTCCCGGCCTCGCGTGAAGAGGTCCTTCAGTGCCTCGCCGAGCGCCTTCGCGAACTCGAGCGGCAGCTTGAGCAGCGCAGGGACGATCTCGGTTGCGATGGCGATGCCGAGCTTGGGCGCGACCTCGACGAGGATCTCCGGGAGCGCGTCGATCCCCGCGACGATTGCGTCCACGGTGTCCTCAGCCAGCTCCTCGACGCCGTCCGCGCCCATGTCGCCGACCGCCTTCAGGCCGACGACGCCGGCGGCGACCGGCGCGGCGGCGGCGCCCAGGGCGAACGCCGCACCCTCTGCGCCCGTGGCTCCAGCGCCCTTGCCGGCGAGCTGCAGCGCCTTGCCGAGGCCCGCCTCGATGGCCCCGGAGGCGTCTCCGCCGAGGAGCGACTTCAGCCCATCGGTGCGGATCTTGCCTGCGAGCAGGTCGACCGCCTCCTTGAGCCCCTGCGCGGCCTCCTGCGCGGCGATGGCGGCCTTGGCGGCTTCCTCGTTGGCGGCGTCTGCCTCGGCGGCCTGGATGGCGGCGACCTTGGCGGCCGCGTTGCTCTTCACGGCCTCGCGGGCCTTCCCGATGGCGGCGGTCTCGTCGTCGTCCAGCGTCCCGAAGGCGCCTGCGATCTTGTCGATGAGGGCGAGCTGGTCCTCCATGGCGGCGTTGACGGCGGCGATGCCGTCGAGTTGGGAGGTCTCCGCCTGGCGGGCCATGGTGGCGAGGCGGTCGAGGGCGGCGAGGCGGGCGTTCGCGGCCTGGGACCTCTCCCGTTCTCCCTTCGCGACCGCGGCAGTCTTCCGCTCCTCGGCCTTCTCCGCCTGCGCGGCCTCTTCCTCGATTCGGGCGTATTTGCGCTCAAAGAGCCCCTCGGTCCGAACGGCGATTTCGGCGTCACGAGCGGCCTGCATTCGGGCCAGCGTCTCTTCGGCCTGTGCCAGTTCCACGGTCTTCTCGGCGATGGTCCGCTTCGCAGCCTCTTGTTCGTTCAGGGTGGCGAGCATCGAGAGGCCGACTTTCTCGGCGTCGCTGATCTGCTTCTTCAGCTTTTCGATCAGGAGGAAGGCGTCGCGGATTCCCTCGAAGGTCCGCTCGTCCACACGCTCCACCACCCGCTGAAGGTCAGCGTCCTCGGGGGCCAGATCGCCAGCGAACACGAGATTGTCGCGACGAGCCTCGCGGGTGCTCTTGCGCAGCTCGCGGAAGGCCGCGGCAGCGGCAACCACCTTCTGCCGTGTGCTCGCGATCTGCGCCTCGTTGTCCTTCATCGTCCGGTTCAGCACGTTCACGGACTCGCGCATCTCGTCGACGATGTTGACGGTGACCACCCCGGCTGTCGCGAGGCCCCCGAGCGCCAAGGTCGCTCCGGAGATGAGGCCGGGCGACGCCGACAGGCGGGCACCGAGCTTGGTGAAGGCACTCGTCTCCGCCTCCACCATGTCCACGACCTGCAGCCCCTGCTGCATGAAGATCTGCGTGATGGGCGTGCCTGTCGCGAGCTGGCTGAACACGTCGGGGAGCTGCCGCGCGGTGCTCCGAGCCGCGGAGTTGAGTGCCTTCATGTCCTTCGTGACGTTCTTCACGTGCGAGGACAGGACGCCACGCCCGATGGGTGAGCGTCGCGTACCCTGGGGCCCGAAGCCGCGATCGATGCGCGTCCCGAGGTTCTTCGCGGCCGCCGTCTCGATGGCGAGGTTCTCGCGCACCTGCTGCTTCCTGCGCTCCAGCAGGTCGATCTCCGCCTGGGAGACGAGGTTCTTCTCCCGCATCTTCGCGATCAGGAGGTCGATGGCGCGCAGCTCGGCGACGGCCTGGGCCTGCTCCTTGCCGAGACGGACCCGCTCGTCTGCCTCGCGCTGCCGATCGAGGGTCGCGATGAGCTTCTGGCGCTCTCGCTCCTCGATCTTCGCGGCTGCTGCTGCCGTCTTCGCCGCCTTGGCCTCCTCCTTTGCCCTGGTGCGCGCAGCCACGGCCGCAGCCTTGGCCTCCTCTCTCGCCTTCTTCAGGACCTCCCGCTTCAGCCGCGTCGCCTCCGCCTGCGCCTTGGCGGCGGCGCTCGCCCTCTTCGACGCCGCCGCCAGCTTCTCGCTCTGCTCCGCGGTCACGCCGGCCGTCTTCGCCATCTGCTGGAGCGCCTGAGCGGCGTCCTGCGCCTGTGCTGCCGTCACCTTCGACGCCCGGCCGGTCCCGACCAGGGCGCCCTCGACGCCCTTCGCCTGCCCGTCGAGCTCGCGCAGCGCCGCGACCACGGCGTGCACGTTGGCCGCGGTGGTCGCCAGGCCCTTGGAGAGCTGGTCGTCGAGCTTCAGGACGTACTTCACGGTGGCCATGTCAGGCCCTCCCGATGTGGTTGGAGATCTGGCTGTCGCGCTCCCACGCCCACGCCCGCGACCACGCGACCCGCGCGATCAGGCGGGCCGGCTTGTCGAGGGCCTCGTACTGCTCGTCGTCGACAACGAACGGGGGCGTGCCGTCCGCCGACATCGCCGCCAGCGCCTGAGACGACTGCGTCCACGGCTCGAGGAACCCCCCGGCGGCCACGAGGTAGCGGGCGGCCACCTCGTGCACGGCGACCAGGTCCTGCACGACCCACAGGCCGGCGTACTCGGTCGCTGCCTCGTCGCTGCCCTCGGGGTCGGTGGTGAGGTGGCACCGCTCCCAACGCCCGTCCGCCCATCGGTGCGTCACGGCAGAGGCCGCGTCCTCGGTCATCGCCATCAGGTCCGGCTCCGAGAGCTCCAGTGTCATCGGGTCGGCCCCGCGCAGGAGGTAGGTCGACAGCGCTGCCGCCAGCCCGCGGCCCTGCGCCGTCTCTCCTCGGAGCGTGCTGAGCGTGTGCGGGCGCACCGCGAGCCAGCCGAGGGCCGTAGGGACAGCCTCGCAGCCTGCGGGGGGGGAGTGGGCGTCGTCGCCGATGGCAGCCAGCCGGTTGGCATGCCGAGCGTGCAGCGCCGTGAGCAGGGCGCCCACCGCTGCGGACAGGTGCCCATCGGTGAGCAGTCGCGCGGGGAGGAAGGGCCGGGGCTGCTCGGTCGCCACGAGGATGTCGACGGGCGTGAGGCGGCATCTCACAGCCTCGCCGCCGCTCTCCTCGGCCCGGATGCCCACCACGAGGTCCCGGACCACCGCGCGCCACGTCTTCATGTCCAGCGCGCCGGCGTCGCCGTCCTGGGCGGCCTGCACGCTGGCGGCGATGAGCTCACGCAGCCGGTACTCGTCGGACGGCTCCAGCCCGCGCACGCAGAGGTCCCAGGCCCCCGGGATCCAGGCCGAAGCCAGGTCCCGGCGACCGTCGTACCAGGGCGCGACGGGGTCGTGAGTCACGGGGCTCACGCGGCGGTGTTGTGGGTGACCACCGCGTTGGCCTGGCTGTTCACCACGACCATCTTCGCGCCGAAGGACCCCCCGCCCGTGGCCTCGAAGCGGCACTTCACCGTCTTCGGGCCCATGCTGGACGAGTCCTCGTCGTAGGACGCGACCTCGGCGTTCTCGAGCGTGAGCGTGACGGTGTCGGAGCCGACCGTGAAGACGATGGACGCGTCGCTCTGCGTGTCGCCGCGGGCCGCCGTCATCAGGTGGTAGTCCGACATCAGCATCTCCACCTCGACGTACGCCTTGGTGTTGCCGCCGATGTAGGTCTCCGCGATGCCGACCTGCGAGACGTACTGGACGTCGGAGCCGATGCCGGTCCGCTCGAGCACGAACTGGAACGCCGTGAGCTCGTAGGTGTTCGAGTTCCACGACATCGCCGCGGAGTGCTTCGAGAGCAGCGTGAGCAGCTTCGTGGGGGCCGGCGTCGCCCGGGTCTGCGTCGCGGCGGACGTCCCCAGCGTGTCGATGTTGCCGACCAGGCTCAGCGTCTGCTTGACCTGGCCGCCGGGGGAGGCCTCCAGGACGTACTTGCTCACCAGCAGCTGGCCGTACTCGTCCTCGTAGGTGGTGCCCGCGGTGTCCTCGCTCACGCGAGCCGCGCCGAGCGTCGCCGGGTTGTCGATGTCGAGGGTGTAGGTGTGCGTATACGGGCCCGAGCCCGAGGTCGCGACCGCGCCCCAGGCCGCCCGCAGCAGCATCCCGCAGTTGTCCACGTCGAAGATGAAGTCCAGGTCGCCCTCGACGTGCTCCTTGGCGACGTAGCGGACGCTGCTCAGGCCGTCATCGGTGAGGCCCATGTCGTCCAGCTCCACCTTCTCGATGACGGGCTTGAGTCCGTCCGAGAGGGGCTGGAACCACGCCAGGGCGTCGCCCGTGGTGATGCCGTCGTTGGGGGTGGCCTCGGCGGCGAACCCGTACTGGGTGTTGCCGCCGCGGATCTTGGCGTTGCCGGGGTAGCTGGCCATGGTCGGCTCCTACGAGATGGACGGCTCGACGGCCGTTAGGTGGACCCAGCGCTGAAGCGTCCGGGATTCGTTGGTGGTGATCTCGACCTTGAGGCGGTTCGAGGCCGCCCCGTTCGGCTCGATGGGCAGGTACAGGGCGAGCGCCGACGCATCGCCGGCCGCCCCCGCGACGCAGCGCGCGTCCTCGGCCGTGAACCACCCGGTCTGGCTCACTCCGGCGTCGTTGAGGACGTCCCAGGTGAACCAAGAGGGGGCCTCACTCTCGTCCTTGCCGTTGACGGAGTGCCCCGGGCTGTTCTGCATGAACACGGCGCCCATCGTGAGCAGGACGACGTGCGTGGCGTCCTGCAGGATGGTGAGCTTGTCCGAGGGGCGCCAGGTGCCGTCGTCGTCGCGCAGCAGGTCGCCCGTGAGCGGCTCGAAGCCCTGCTTGGGGAACTCCATCGCTGGCGGGCAGTACCCGGTCTTCGCGGTGCCCGTGGGGCTGCCTGCGTTGTCGCCCCCGCCGTCGCCCGCCCCCGCCTTGGTCAGGTACATGTAGACGATGTGGATGTCGCTCGTGTCCGAGCCCGTGGGCGTCGTGTACTCGACCCGGAGCGTGGCCAGCCGGTTGGCGTGGTCCCAGTTGCTCCGGTCCCATTCGAGCTCGTTGCCGTCGGCGTCGCTGAAGTAGGCGTAGTACCCGCTGCTGTCGATGTGGTCCCAGAACAGGGCGAAGGCGCCCGGCATGTTCACCGAGGCGAGGATGGCCGTGCCAGCCGCCACAGCCGCCGGGATGACGATGGGGACCCGGATGGCCCACGTGGTCGCGTCGAAGCCCCAGGCCATGTCAGCCCCCCGGCGGGCGCATGAACTCGGCGGTGACCATGAGGTCGATGCCGAGCTGCCCGTCGTTGCTCAGGTGGTGGGAGTCGGCCACGCGCGAGATGAGGTGCACGTACCCGTCGAAGGTCGAGCCGGTGATGGCCTGGCGGAGCTGGTCGATGATGGCGTCCGCGGCCCCGTCGTCGGCGGCGTCAGTCACCGGCAGCATGAGCCGAATGTGGACCGTCTCGCGCGCCTGGTACCACAGGTCCTGCGCCCCCGTGTTTCCGCTGAGGATGGTGACCCTCACGTCGGTCTCGCCCGATGGCACGGAGTTCCGGACCGGCCCGGACGCCACCTTGCCAGTCAGCGCGAGCGGAGACCCGACGAGCGTGCTCTCGGTCAGCGTCAGGCCGTCGAGCAGCGAGATGAAGGCCGCCCGCCGGTTGGCGCGCTCCAGGCTCACAGGACCTCCACGATGGCCGCGAGCTCGCGCTTGGCCTCGCTCTTCGCCACCTCGTTGAAGGCGTCGCGGGCGTAGTGGGTAGGCTGCAGGCGGATCTCAGGGACCAGCACGAAGAGCAGCTGGCCGCCGTAGATGACGAAGAAGCCACCGCCCTGCCTCGGGATCCACTGCACCTCGCCCTCGGGGAGGTCGCGCGGCGACTGCGGGCCGGCCGACCCGCGGCCGATGGGCATGGGGATGGCCAGGTACTTGGCCCGCCGTGGCCGGATGACGCCGCCGGGGAGATACCCGGAGCCCTCGTCCTGGACCTTGGCGTAGGCCCCCGCCGGGCTGTTCTCGCCGACCGTCAGCCAGACCTCGATGACGGACCCGCTGCGCTTGATCTCGGCGTCCACCGAGTCCAGCAGCGTCCCCGAGCGACGCGTGAGCCGCTGCAGGATGTTCACGACGGTCGCCTGCGCCATGCTCTCCGCGAGCACGGCCGCCACCGCGTCCACACGGTCGGACACCCGGTCCTCGACGTGGGTGAACAGGGCATCGAACTGCGCTGGCGTGAGGACGCCCACTACAGCCGCCAGGGCATGCGGCAGGCGTCGATGAGCTCGACGATGTCCGGGGGGAGGTCCTCGACGGTGAAGGAGCGGCTGGGCGTGCCCTGCACGCTCTCGGACTTCTCGCCGCGCGTCTCCCAGCGGCGGTCGAACCAGTCGAGGGCGGCCCCGAAGGCGTGCTTGAACCGGTTCGGCACCACGGCGTACCCGCCGACGCCCACCAGCTGGACCTCGCAGCCCTCCGCGAAGCTGTACGCGGGCCGGAGCTTCACCTTCACCTGGGAGGGGTTGCGGGTGTTCCGGTCGTCGTACTCGTCGCTGTCGTGCAGCTCGGTCGACGTGAACTCGCCGTCGGTCGAGCTGTGGAGCGTGGTGGTGGTCCAGCCGACCATGGGGGGGATGACGGAGCCGCCGCCGCCGCGCGTCAGGCGCATGTCGAAGTCGTCGTCGCCGTACACCACGGTGTAGGTCGCCTGGTCCAGCGTGAGCGTCCCGGCGTCGTTCTCCGGGACGCCGATGCGCTCGAGGAACACCTCCTCCCACGCCGCCATCCACGCCGTCAGGCGGGTGTCCTGCGTGTCCCCTGGCGCCTTGCGGTACTGGGCCTTCCAGTCACTGAGATCGAGCAGAGCCATGGCCTACTCCTGCCGCGCGTAGGGGACGGTCGAGGACGCCGGGGTGACGACGATGGTGCCGGTGGTGAGGAGCTGGGAGCCAGGGTCCTTGCCCCACACGCGCGTCCACGTGTCCGGGTCGTAGGGGACGTCGGAGCCGTCGACGTGCTTGAACACGCCACCCACCGCGTCCCGGTAGTGCAGCGATGCCGCCTTGCCGTTGGGCGTCAGCGTGTGGGAGGTGCCCGCGCTGCCCGTCTTCGTGTCGTTGGCGACGGGGGAGCTGGTGAAGTCGATGGCAGCCACTGGCCGCTCCTACGCAGAGGGGGCGGGCCCCCGGGGATGAGGACCCGCCCCCGGAAGCCGCGAAGGCGAGGAATCAGAGGACGGCGCGGAGCCCGACCAGCACCTGGGCGTTGAACGCCGGGCCGGTGCCCTGCTTGTCCACGTCCAGGTGGAGGTAGTCGCCGGCCGTGACGATGGTGCCGACCGCCGCGGACATGTCCTCGGGCGTGAGCGCCGTCAGGGTGCCGTCCCCGGCGGAGTCCGTGTCGCGCGACGCGATGACAGCCGTGCCGTGGAGCAGGTCGATCTCGACGTAGTTGGAGGCGTGGCCGGTGATGCCATCCCAGTCGACGAGGCCGACCTTCTCGATGATGAACTTCTGGCCGGTGGCGCCAGGGATGAGCTTGCGGGCGTCGGCCTCGACGTTGGTGCCGGCCGCCTCGAGGTAGATGATCTTCTGCATGGTGGTCTCTCCCGAGAGGGGAGACCGGCGACCCTGCGGCCACCGGTCAGGGGGTGGCTCAGACGTCGAAGTCGAGGTTGTAGCCGAGGGCGTGGGCCTTCTTCGCCGCGGGGAGCGGGTTCCAGGCCTGGCGGTTGCTCAGCATCGAGGCGACGACGCGCTCGGTGCCCGGGATGCGCTCGACGCGGAAGCGGCCGTCGCCGGCGCCCCGGAGGTCGTAGACCGAGGGCAGGTAGCTGGCACCGATGACGTCGAGCGAGGCCCCCGAGGTCGGCACGCCCGCGGCGCTGTAGTTGGTGCCCCACAGGGACGAGGCGTACACCGGGGTGCCGTCGATGAGCGTGCCGCGGAAGAACGGGTTGGCCGCGCGCTCCTCCGGCGTCGCCGGGCGGAACAGGGGAGCCGAGAAGGTCCCGATGGCGTCGACGACGAGCAGCGCGTCCGCGATGCGGTTGCTGCAGAACATCGCCAGCCCCATCCCGCCGTCCTGGTACTGGGCGTCGAGCTGGTTCTTGATGTAGTTCCAGCCGATGAGGAAGTTCTGGCGGCTGTCGTTGATGTCGCCCGCGGCCGACAGGCTCGTGCCCGCGATGACGTCCACCCGGGTCGAGCGGTCCACCGCCCATGCCAGGATGCCGTCCGCGATGAGCATCGGGTCGGTGGGCTGTCCCGAGAAGTTGGAGTCGCGCCCGTCGGCGACGATCTGCTGGAGCCCGGCCGCGGCGAACGTGTGCGCCGAGGCGACACTCTCCTCCTGGCCGAAGAACGCGCGGAGGTCGAGGTCCACGAAGTAGGACTTCTCGGCGGCGGTCCGGGCCGCGCTCACCATGTCGATGGCGGACCGGGGGTCGTCGAGGTCCACCTCGTCGAGGCTCGCAGCCCAGGCGGCGCGCTGGCCGTTGGCCTCGACCAGGTCGGTGTCGAACTGCGTGGACGGGTACTCGGAGCCCGTGGTGCTCAGCTGGCGGCCGATCTTGCCGAAGCCGCCGAGGCTGGTGATGACCCGCAGCTTCGTCTTCGCGGTGGCGTGCCGGGAGGCCTCGCCGCCGATCGGGGTCGCGATGCGGGGGTACAGCCCCGCCAGGTCCGCCGTCACGTCCAGGGCGCCGGGGAGGATCTGGTCGCCCACCCAGTTGTACCCCGGGTTGCCGGAGGTCTGGGCGGTGCTGTGGCCCGTCGCGAAGGCACCGTCTCGGAATCCGGAGGCGCGGCCCATGAAGCGGCCGGAGACCTGCTCCGAGAGCTTGAGCAGCGCCGGGCGGACCGCGGCGGGGGCGGCCTTGGCGGCCAGGGCGAGCTCGCCCAGGTACTGGCCCGAGCCGGCGGTGACGCCGAGCTTGGCGAGGACGTTGACCTTGCCGAGGGCGTGGCGGACGCGGCGGATGGCGTCGCGGTCGGAGCTGGAGAGCCCGCAGTCCTCGGCGTCGACCGCCTCGAACAGGCCCGGGACCTTCACGTCCACTCGCTCGCTGCGGCCGTCGGTGAGCCTCACCTCGTGGGTGACGTGCCCGCCCGTGAGCCGGACTCGGCCGTCGTCCGCCGTGAAGGCGCCGTAGCCGGCCTCTTCGATGGTCTGCGTCTCGACCCGGGCGCCGCCGCCGGCCATCTCGGCCACGGAGGTGACGGCGTCGTCGAGCTTGGCCCCCATGGAGGCGAGCTCCTTGCGGACCTCGACGATGAAGTCCTGCGGGCTGTCGGGGATGCTGTCCTCGGGCATTGGGCCCTCCTGTTTCATTGTTGAAACGGTATGCGTCTCAGGATGAAACGTCAACCCCACCACGCGGTGAGCGGGTCAACGTCGTTGGAGGTGGACCCGGTGGACCACCAGTCGGAGAGGGTCTGGGGTGGCGCAGCGGTCTCCTCCTCGCCCTCGGTGAAGCTCTCGTCGGCCGCGGTGGGCTCGGCGCCCTCGCCCGGGGCCTCTTCGATGGACTCGGTGCCGCCGCCGTCGTCGGTGAGCTCGGTTCCGCTGTCCAGGGAGGTTTCGGCGTCAGCCTCCTCGGCCGGCTCCCCGTCCTCCTCGACCCGCTCGCCCTCGAGCATGGCGCGGACCTGGGCCTCAGCCTCCTCCGCTTCGAGGTCGTGGTGCTCCTGGAGGTGTGCCGCCATGAGCTGAGCCGCGACGGACTCGACGGTCTCGACCTCCTCCTCGTCCAGCTCCAGCGCGGCGTCGCGCTCGATGGGGGGCGGCTCCCCCTCGGCCAGGGCGTAGGTGATCATGGACTCGCCGTCGGCCCCAATGGTCACCAGCGAGGCCTCGTAGACCTCGATGGGATGTTCCTCGGTGCCCTCGATGAGCCAGACGGCTCCGGACTCCTTGGCGGGGTCGCTGTCCGGAAGGTCGGCCACCCAGTACCAGCGGCCGCGGAACCCGATGGAGACGCCCCACAGGAGCTTCTCGTCCACCAGTCCCCGGTACCGCGTGACGTTCGGCTCCACCTCGGCGGAGGCCCAACGGAATCCCTCGGCCACTACCTGGTTGCCGTCGACCCGAGCGCCCGTCCAGGCCCCGACGATGACCCGGCGGTTGTGGTCGCCGAGCATGATGAGCTCGCCCGCGACGTTGGGGTTCTGGCGGATGCGGATGACGCCCCGCAGCAGCATCTCGCCGCCGTAGGCCTTCCCGCTGTTCAGGACGTGCAGCTCACCGGCTTCGCTCTGGACCCGCTGGGCCTCAGACAGCGCGCAGCCGGCCGCGAGCTCCCCGTGCTTCCTCGTCTCGGTCCGCATGGGCGGCCTCCGTTTCGGTGTCGACGCTGGCCAGCCGCATCGCCTCAGCGAGCGGGACTCCTGCGCCCGTGTAGGTCTTGACCACTTCGGCCCGCTTGGCCTCGAGGCCCAGGCGAGCGAGCTCCGCGGCCTGCTCTTCCGCCTCCAGCTCCCCGGACCAGTCGGACCGGATGTGGAGGCCGGCGTCCATCTCCCCTGGTCGCGCCAGCAGGCGGACCAGGGACTCGTGCTGGCGCCAGACCAGGTCGGACAGGGCCCGCATCATGCGGCGCTCCTTCCGCTGCTGGACCTCGCTCGCCGAGTCGTTGGTGACGCTCTCGTCCCAGGTCACCGGCGCGATGCCGAGGGCGACCATGACGGCTCGCTTCACCTCGTGCTGCCGGTCCTTGACGAGGTCCGGCTCCTTGCTCTCGGGGAGCCCGGAGACCTCGACGCCCTTGAGAGCGAGCGTGTACCCGGTGCGCTCTCGGATGGTGTTCATCATCGAAGCGGTGCGCCCGGCCTTGGCGACGTCGCTGGTGTCCTGGAACTTGATCGCAAGGTTGCCCGCGCTGCCGCGGGGGCGGGCCTCCTGGAACCCCTGGTCCTTCGCGTAGCCCCTGAGCTCGCTGATGAGCGGGTACAGAGGCGAGATGCCGCGGAACCGCTCCGGGCCCCCGAAGGCTGGGGACAGCGCGCAGAAGACCATCCGTGAGCGAGGCACCAGGTACCGGCCGGACGGGAGCGAGATGCGAAAGTCGAGCAGCTCGGTCTCGTCGCCGCTCACCCGGGGGTTGGCATCCTCCGGATCGTGGGGGATGAGGGTGCCGACCTGCGGCAGCGTCGCGGAGGGCCGGCCGAACACCTCGGCGAAGAGCTCCCCGGTGACGAGCAGGTTGATGACCTGCCGCTCGACGTACTGCCTCAGCGTGTAGCCCCGGACCTGGTTGCTCAGGAACCACGCCAGGGGATGGGCCTTGCCCAGGTCGGCGGGCTTCCCGTCCTCGTCGGGAATGCAGACCTGCACGGGCCGCGCGGCGATCTCCTGCGCGATCTCGCGGATGCCCGCCATCGCCCACGGGTTGGCCGTGACGAGGTTCCGCATCGCCGTCGCGTCGACCGTGGCGTCCGTCTCGCGGGGGCTGATGAAGCCCGCCCCAGTCGACTCCGCGCCTCGGGGGGCCGGGAGCATGGGGACGTGCGCCTTCCCGCCGAACAGGCGCCGGAGGTACTCGACCACGCGGGAGACCGAGGAGACCTGGGCGAGGGCCATCACGCCCCCCCGTGGTCGCCGAAGCAGGGGCGTTCCCAGGTGTCGCCCTCGCTCGTGACGCCCGTCTTCCGCCATGCACCGCCGCGCAGGCAGCCCGGAGGCAGCCCGTGGTCAGCGTCAGGCTTGCCGCCCGCGGGCAGCACCAGCCGCTGGTGGGCGACGGCAGTACCGCCCGGGGGGCGGAAGGGGTCAGGGTGGGACGCGCGCATGAGCTAACGTTTCACGTTGAAACCATCCCGTCAAGGTGGATGGTTCAGTGGTGAAACATCATGGGGAACCGAACGCCTTGAGGAAGTCGTCCATGTCGTCGGCGTCGAGGCCCCCGTGGTCCCTGTCGTACAGCACGATGCCGAAGGCCAGGTACCGGAGGCAGTCCCAGGCGTGGTCGTCGCCCTTCACCTCCATCTCGCCCTTCCTCTTCTCGTTCCAGACGAGGTTCTCGACCTCGCGGATGGTGTTCACGCAGCAGTCGTGGATGACGATGTGCGGCTTGCCCTCGACGTCCAGCTGCATCCGCTCGTCCAGCGCGTCGAACGAGGCCCGCCGGTCCTTGCGCGCGGTCTCCGATGGGATGCCGAACTCGTCTTCGAGCGTCTCGCGGGCGTCGCGGCCCTCTGGGTCGGCCCACCTGCGCTCCGGCTCCCGCTCGCGGCGGCCGGACCCACCGCACGTCTCGCAGTCGGAGCTCGCGAAGAGCCAGGCCCGCCACTCGTCTGAGCCGAAGTCCGAGGGCATGCAGTCCGGGCAGCCCTCCGCCGCCCAGATGGTCCGCGCGTGGTCCCGAAGGCGTGTGTCCTTCTGGTAGTGCTCGCGGAAGACGTGGAGGACGTCGTCGGGAGCCCGGGCCGCCCAGAGGTGGACGAACGGGTCCCGGGCGCCGAAGTCGATGGCGTCGAACCGCGCCCACTCGTCGGGCACCTCGAACGCCGGCACGACGTGGACGTCTCGGAGGAAGTCGGGGTGGACGGAGCCCTCGAGGGCGGCGATCACGCCCCTCCGCCGGGCCTCCCGGATGCGCTCGCCGTACCGGGCGAGCCGCTTCACCACGCTGTGCCGAGGGACGTGCGGGTTGTCGAGCGCGTCGAGGTTGCGGCTCAGCACGTCAGGCCGGGGCTTCCGCAGGTGCTGCTCGAGCAGCGGCGTCCAGCCCTTCAGCGGCGTCATCGAGAAGACCATGTAGCCGTCGAAGTCGGTCAGGCGGGCGTCCAGCTCCTCGATGATGCCGAGCGCATCGGAGCCGTCCGGCTCCTCGTCCAGCCACACGACCCGGGCAGCCGCCCCCTGCATCGCCCGGCGGCCCTGGTCCACGCTCTTGCAGACCAGCGTGGCGCCGTTGGGCGCCGTCGCCACCGCCTGGCCGTTCCCGCCCCAGTTCCGGTACTCGGTGCCGGCCGGCATGTACCGCTCGATCTTGGGCCGGACGTACTGCGCGCTGTCGTTGCTGGTGAGCGCGACGGCGTACCCGAGCCCCGCCCCCCGCGGGAGCCGCCGCTCGGGGATGCGGTCCATGTCGAAGCCGTTCTCCCGACACCAGGAGATGACGTCGGCATGGTCCCGCCCGAGGATGACGGCGACCGTGAGCTGGGCCGTGCCCTCGCTCTTGCCGGTCCGGTTGCCCCCCAGGACGAAGCACCGGTCGTGCTCCCCGTAGAGGACAGCCTGGATGGCGAGCCGCTGGGACGTCCGGGCCTCGCGGTGCCCGCAGTCGGGGCACTCGTGGACGAGGCCGTCGCCCGTCCACTCCATCTCGGGGCCCTCCCACACCTTCAGGCGCGGGGACCACTCGCCGCAGTCGAGGCATCTCGGCGCCCACAGGGTCGCGAGAGCGAGGGGGTGGGACTGCTGGTGCTGCTTGATGTCCTCGGCGAAGCCCGCCGCCCAGTCGAGGACCTCCCGACCTTCCAGGGTGTCCGCGAAGTCGGGGTCGGCGAGCACGGCGTCCACGGCGCGCCCCACCGCCGCCAGCGCGGCTCGGGTGGTTGCTGCTGCCTCGGACTCGTGGAGCGCTTGGGTCGTGGCCTCGAGGGCGGCCGACAGCTTCAGCGCGGCGCTCATCGCCCCGGCCGGGTCACGTCGCACCGCCCTGGAGCACCTTCAGGCGGGCCCGGGTCGACTTGGCGCGCTCCAGCGGCGTGACGCCCTCGTCGGCGCGGTCGGTGGTGATCTCGACGCGCGCCGTCTTCGGGAAGCCGCCGCGGTCCAGCAGCGGCGTGGAGCCCAGGACGCGGGCCGCGACCAGCGCCTTGTCGAGCACCTTCTCCACGGTGTTCGCGTCTGGGGCTTCCTCGGCGCCCTCTTCCTCCAGCCGCTTCAGCAGCCGCAGCCCGGTCCCGATGACGGACCGCGCGAACAGGGTGGCCTCCCGGTTCCCCATCACCGCCTCTTCGGCTCCCCGGGCCAGGGCCTGCATCGCCTGCTGCCGGGCCTGCTGCTCGAGGTCCGACATCACGGACGCGAAGACGGGGTCCTGCTTCCACCGCGTGATGGTCTTCCGGTCCACCCCGATGAGGCCGGCGATCTCGGCGTGGGTTCGAGACCCGTCCACCAGCATGGCCGCGGCCTGCATCTGATTGGCGGGTAGGCGGGCATCCCCGTCGTCCGCTGGCACCCTCAGCGTGGGGCCTTCTGGGACATCGACCGTCGTCTGGTTCGGGGTGGTCCGGTCCGGTCCACTTCCGGTCCGCTGGTCCGGTCCACCCTGGTCCACCTGCGCCCGCGCCTTCTTGACCGCGCGCGACAGCGTGGTCTTCGGCACCTCGTAGCGCTTGCACGCTGCCCGCTGGGACAGCGTCCCGTCCAGCACGACGCGGACCGCGGCCCGGAGCTTGTCGGGGTCGGCGCTGGTGCGGGGAGGCATGCGGTCTCCAGGGCTACGGCGACTCGCCGGTGACGGTGATGCCCTGGACCTGGCCGTCGAGCGTGACCTCGCAGGCCCACGCGCCGGGCTGGGTGACCTGGACGCACAGCCAGGCGTCCGGGGGGAGGGAGGCGGGGAGCTCGGCGACGGTGCCGCACTCGGGGTCGCGGGAGACCCACGCCTGCAGGCCGTCGCAGACCCAGCCGTCGAGGCTGCCGAGCCCGCCCACCCAGGCGACCTGGGCGACACCCCAGACGGAGCCGGGGCGGAGCTGCAGCGCGGGCTCGGTGGCGCCGGTGCCGGTGTCCGGGAGCTCACCGGTGTCGGTGCCGGTGCCGGTGTCCGCCGTGGTGACGTCGTCGCCCGTGTCGAGGGCAGGACCGGGGTCCCAGGTGTCGGGGGCGCCAGGGAGGCTGTCATCGTCCTTGCTCGAGGTATCCCCCGAGGCCTGCGAGGCTGAGCGGCAGCCGGACACCGCGAAGATGACGACGAGGAGGGCAGACACGAGGCAGGGTGGGTTCACGAGACACCAGGGAGGCAGGCTTCAAGGTAGCACGGTGGGTGCTACAATGAAACGTCACGCGCCGTTCTGGCACACGCTCGCGGCTCAGTGTGAAACGAGCGGTTTCGTGGGCTTAGGGGGCGTCACGCGTCGGGCGGCTTGACGTCGGCGGGTAGAATCCTCTCCTCTTCCCACGTCGATGAGCACGCTGAGGCGAGGGTCGATGCGGGCCCTCTGCACGAGCCTGTCTCGCGCGGTACGCTGGGAACGTGACGCACAAGTCGCCAGCCACCCGCCACGCCGTCATCCTCCACCTTGATGGTGAGGGGATCGAGCCACTCACCGTGGACTCCGTCGCCACGCTGGACGTCATGGCGGGCATGCTTGAGGTCATGCGGGCCTACGGCCACGACGACGGGCAGACGCTGGAGTTCACCGGACTGGAGGTCATCGACAAGTGCGCCCAGATCACGGCTTGGGCGACGGGTGCGACGCTCGACCAGGTCGCGGCGCTCACCGCTCGTTCCGCCCGGGCGATCACCAATCGCTCCACTACAGCCCCCCGGGGTGCAACCAAGGCCGTTGAACGTGCGCGAGCCGGTCTCGTTGCGCTCGATCTTCCGCCTGGCGGCGCGAAGGTGCAGTGTGCCGGTCGGGACTTGCAACTGGACCTTGAGGAGCCCACGGAGTCGCCCCCCAGGGAGTCCATGGAGTCGCTCAGGGTCCGTGTGCTGCGGGTCGGCGGAAGGGAGCCTCGGGTCGCTGTGGAGGACGTCATACTGCGCGAGCGTTTCACGCTCAGGACCACTGAGGCCAAGGCGCGCCAGGCCGCTGAGAACCTATACCAGGACGTTCAGGTCGACGTGCACATCTCCCGGGACGCTGACGGAAACGTCGTCAAAGACGGGCGGCTGCTCAGCGTGCGAGAGGTTGCCCCACTGGGCAGCGCCATCGAGACCTGGCGGGCCTGGGTCCGAGGGCTTGACGTGGATCCGGCGGACATCGAAGCGGAGCGCGCCGCGACGGATGAGCCGGGCGCGAAGCCGGACCTGCTGGACGCTGTGCTTGGAGACGGACCGTGAGCGATACGAGATTTTCGGAGTACCTCGACGCCCAGATCGACGTTGCAAAGCTGAAGGACGCGGGCCCCTTGCTGCTTGATACTGGCGTGCTGCTGCGGGCGCTGGATGAGGTGCGGCCGGACCCGCGAACACCTCTCTGCCGTGAGTTGCTGGAGAAGGCAATCTTGAATGGCGTGCTGGTGTTGGTCGCGTCCCCTACGATTGCGGAGGTACTCCGCAACCGGCGCCAAACGCCGCCCCAGGGGGAGGACCCGCTCACCCGGGGCATCGTGACCGTTGCGCTCGACCGGGAGGCCGCCACGTTCTGTGGTGAGCACTTCAGGATGACGCGAATCAATGACGCTGAGATTGCCCTAAGGACAGGCCAGAAGGGGTTCTACAAGTACGACGCGTTGATCATCTCCTGCGCGGCCCGCTGGCAAGCGAAGACCGTCGTCACCCTCGACCAGAAGATGAGGGACCGCTTGGGCTGGGACGATGACCTTTGACATCGTCGAGCCGACCGCCTTGGCAGCGAAGTGCATGCAGCGTGGCCTGTTCCCGCCCGGCCTCGCGCCGTCGGCCCCCGTTGATGCAGAGGCAGCGGCGTCGACGCAGGCGGCAGGGACCTGAGGCGCTATTCGGGGGCACCCCGACGGGCTCGACCCCACGCCCCCAACCGCAGCCGCCCCGGCAGATACAGCGGGTGGCTCGGATGCCCCGCCTCTCACCTGCGCCGCGCTCCCCCCAGCGCCAGCCCCCGCACCCAAGCCCTCCACACCCGCCGCGTAGCCATCACGTCGATGTCGGGAGCATCGCCCCGCCGGCAGCGTCCGTAGACGTCCCAGCGGACGAGCGTGGCGGGGTTCGGCGGGCCGGGCGGTCGGGCCAGCGTGCAGTAGTCGCGGCAGAGGGTCACCTCGAGGTCGGTCGCGCCGCCGTTGGCCATGACGGGGGCGGGTCCGCGGGCGCGCTGCTGCTGGAAGAGTGGGCTCTGCGTCACGCTGCCTCCTTCTCGACCCTCACCACCCGCCGCACCGCCCCCGCCTCGACCGGGACCTCGGCCCCATGCCACAGCACCCAGAGCTGCCCGCCCCATCGGGACGCGAGGACCGGCGTGCCCGGCTCGAGCTGCGTCCCGCGCACGGTGACGGGGCGGATGACGCGGGCGGGGGCGTGGAGGACGGCCTTCACCGCCGACCCTGCCCAGTCATGCGCTCGGTGAGCCCGGCCACCATCCCATCGACCGTGTCGATCTGCCGGGTCCGCCGCACGTCCGCCAGGCGCGTGACGTTGCCGTCTTCGCGTGCCGCGATCTGCTGCTGGCGCATGGCCCGGTAGGCGTTGCGGAAGCTGGCCCGAAGCGCCGCCTCGGTGTCCGTCGAGAGCGTGCGGTCGCCGAGGTTGAGGATGGCCTTCGGCCCACCGATGGAGTCCATGGCGCGAGCGAGCGCCTTCGAGCGGGGGAGCTCGTCCGCTGCCCACGGTGGGGGCTCGCCAGGGCGCCCGGCGCTGCCGTAGAGCACCACGATGGCGTTGCGACGAGTCCAGGCCAGGCACTCGCCCCAGGCCACGTCGGCGTCGTCGACCGCCGCAGCCCGTTCGCCGGGGACGCGGGCGATGATCTGGCCGGGCTGGGGGTACCACTGGCAGACCTTCGGGTCCCGCAGGTACGCCGCCGTCGCCGCGGCGAGCTGCCCGTCGTCGATGTCGCGGAGCAGCGAGTGCCAGATGGTGATGAGCTGGACCTTGGCCCGGGCTCGGCCGTCTCCGCTAAGCGACTCGGGCGCGCCCTTCCGGGGGTGCAGCAGCCCGGTCATGCTCAGCGTCGCGAGGAACTCCTTGATCGCGCTCTCGGTGGCCATGGTCGTCTCCGTGGTGGTCGTAGGGCAGGGGGGCGTCGAGGCCGAGCGACTCGGTGGTGAGCCAGTCCTCGGCGGTGGGGGCGGTGGGGCGGCGGCTGGGGCCGGCTCGGGGGCGAGGAGCACCGCGGGGCTCGCCGGCCTCCCGCCAGCGCAGGGCTTCGACCAGGCGGTCGTCCCATCGGTCCTGGACCATCAGCGTGGTGACCCGCCGTCGGCGGTCCGTGCCCGCGTCCCAGCCCTCGGCCCGGATGTCCCGAGCGAACATCGGGTGCGGGCAGCTCCGGGCGGCCCTCGCGACGAGGCAAGCGTGGCGGACGAACTCGGCCATGTCGGGCCAGTCCAGCGCTCGGAGGAGGCTCAGGATGGGCTTCGCGGCAGCCTTCGACTGCGAGGGCTTGATGTCCCGCCCGTCGCCCTCGATGTCCAGCGCCCTGCAGGGCCGGCCGGAGATCTCGGCGAGCACCCGGAGCACTCCATCGCCGACCTCGCGGCGGGCCTGGCCCCCGGTCTGACTGGGGACCCACTTCGGGATGGGAGACGGGGACCCGACCCCGGCAGGGGGAGGGGGGTTCTCTCTGGAGTCTGAGGTCTGGGGTCTGGAAGAAGAGCGCGCGCGATGGGCGTTCCCGCCTGCGTTCCGGCCTGCGTTCCGCGCATCATCATCGGGAACGCTGGGAACGTCGTCCTGCTCCTGGCCTTGGTCGAGCACGGGAGCGTTCCCACCTGCGTTCCCGCCTGCGTTCCGCGCTCCTGTCTCCGGAACGCTGGCACCGTCGAGCGCGACCCACTCCTTCCAGCGGAGAACCCGCAGCACCCGCGGGGTCCGGGGCGTGCCCTCCCGCTCGACCTGGATCAGTCCCTCCGCGACCATCGCCTTCACGATGGCCTCGACCCGGCGACCGGACGCGCCCCCAAACCTCGCGCGCAGCATCCGCGACGACGCCTTGAACGGCCCGAAGCGCTGCTCGTCCGCGAGCTCGTACAGCCCGAACACGATGCACCGGTCCTGCCAGTCAGCGGCAAGGTCGAGCGCGGCCTCGGGGACCTGGAGGAAGCCACTCACGCAGCACGCTCCAGCCGCCGCACCCCGACGAACGCCACGACGTCGCCGCCCTGGCGCACGACGAGCACGTCCTGATGGTGCCCGGTGTCCTCGGTGACGAGCACGCCGAGTCCTGCGTCCTTGCAGGCGCTCACGGCCGCCAGGAGCCATCGGGGAGCGCTGTAGATGCACTTGTCGGCGTCGGCGAAGACGGCCTCCGAGTCGTGTCGCACGGGCCCCGCAGCAACGGTCCGGACCGACCGCCAGCGCCGGGGCGCCTCGAGGGGCTCCGGGTCCTCCACGGGCGTGGTGAGCAGGTCTCGCACGGTCGCCCATGTCGCCGCACAGCAGCAGGCGATCAGGCCCGGCGGGCGGACACCCAGGTCGACGCGCACGCCGCCGTGCGGGCCCAGGAGCCAGTCGCCCTTGAGGCCGGTGCCGGTTGTGGGGATGGGAGCGTTCACGGGGTGAGCCCCCACCACAGCGCGAACGCCACCGCGACGAGCAGCAGCCCGCCGAGGTCCCGCGCGCCCGCCACCCATGGCTGCGACTCGTAGATGGTCGGCTCGGGCCGGACGTGAGCCGGGTACAGCTCCTCGTCCGTCCAGTCGTGGTGCATGTCCTCGTTCACGCGGCCTCCTGCGCTGGCAGGACCGCCAGCAGCGTCGTGTGCAAGGCGGGGCGGGGGCGGATCTCCACCCCCACCACCTGCTCGCCCTGTCGACCGCGGGCCTGGACGTACTCCCAGGAGATGCGGTCGGTCTTGTCGTCGATGCCGAGCCAGCGGCACAGCTCGTCCCGCATCGCTTTGAAGGCGCCGGGGAGGTTGTCGGAGTCCAGGCGGCCCGCCGACGTGCGCGTGAAGCGGACGACCAGGGGCAGCGCCGGCTTGCGGTGGCGGGCCAGGTAGACGGCGATGGCGGCCTTCTCGTCCCGGACGCGGGCGGTCCGAGCGCGGAAGTGCTCGCGCTTGTTCAGCGGCGAGACCGTCTTGCACGGGAAGCGGAACGAGATCACGCCGCCCCCTTCGGCCCGACGTTGCCGAGCTCCATCCGGTCCTCGAGGACCACCTTCTGGCAGACCTCACACCGCTTCCGGGTGACTCTGAACGTCCGGCCGCCGAGCGTCTCGGTGGCCTTCTCGGTCGTCGTCGAGCGACCGCACAGGTGCAACTTCGGAGCGGGCATGGAGGCCTCCTTCGGCGGGATGGGGATGGGCGGCAGGTCGGCGACGAGGCACCGAAGCCCGGCCGGCTCGATGAGGTCCTGGCCGGCGAGCCACGCGAGGGGCGCGCCAGCGGGGACGGGGCGGCGCTCGGCGACGGCGCGCAGCGTTTCCAGGGCGCGTTCGTGGTCTCCGTGCGAATCGTCGAGAGCGGGCGGCAGGACGCCGGACAGGCGTGCCTCAACGGAGCCCCGCCAGAGGGCGCCGGCGTACCCGTGCTGCTCGATGAGCTCGGCGACGCCCTCCGCCAGGCGGGGGGCGGCCGCGGAGACCCAGCCCTTGCGCACGAGCTGGTCGAGGGCGTTCTGCACCCGACCCGTCTCGGCCTTGAGGGCCCGCTCCTGACGGCCGTGCCACATCTGGCGCTCTGCGGCGTTCCCGAAGGGCTTGCTCCTGCGCTGCCGCGGCGTGATGGCCCGGGCGAGCTCGCGGACGGTCTGCGGACCGTGCTGCTCGAGCAGGACCAGCACCTTGCGGGCGCGGGTTCCAGGCCGGGGGCGCCGGCGGGTGGTGGCAGGGGCGCCCATCAGCAGCTGCCCAGGCCGAGGGCGATGAAGCCCAGCGTGAAGACGGCGGAGACGAGGCGCCACCCGTCGCGAGACGACTCGACGCTGCTGAGGCGGGCGGAGAGGTGGTCCTCGGCCTCGTCGTACGTGTCGACGAGGTCGAGCAGGATGTGACGCCGGCCGAGGGCGCTCCCGAAGATGCGCTCGGCCTCGGTGAGGTCCGCCTCCAGCTCCTCGACGCGGCGGGCGAGGTGGTCCCGCTCGTCTTCGACGCGCGCGAGCTCGGCGGCGACGGTCTCGCGGTATGGCGGCCGGGTGGTCGGGATGGCGGGGGCGGTCAAGACGCCACCCGCAGTTCGCGAGCCTTCGAGGCGAGCGCGGCCTCGAGGTCCTGGGCCTCCTGGATCAGCGCGCGGATGTCGGGGAGCATCCCCTTGGCCTCGCCGGGGCTCACGTCGTGGCCGCCGTCGCTGTCGGGGTCCTGGGCCTCGGCGATGCGGCCGACCACGTACGCGAGGCGCTTCCGGATGTCGGAGACCTCGCGGTCGACGTCGTCAGGGCTGCGCACGTCGCGGTCGACCCGCAAGCCGGTGACCTCGCAGGCGTCCGCCAGGATGCCGGGACCCAGCCACTTGGCCAGGTGGAACGCAGCGTCCATCGGCATCGGGCTCTGGACGTTCAGCCACCGAGAGACCATCGAGCGGTCGACGCCGAGGCGGGTGGCGACCCGATTCTGCGTCATGCCAGGCACGTCCATGACCGCGAGCATCACGGCTCGCTGCATGGGGCCATTGATGGGGGTGTACTTGGGCATCTCACGCCCTCCGGTGTGGGGTGTGCGAGACCGCGGCTCTACGGTGAGAGCGACGGAGGAAGAAGTGCCCGCCGACCGACCCACGGGCCCCAACAGGAGACGTGCGAGCGGCCGTTGCGAGGCGGCGGCGGGCAGGGAAGGGGGCGTCTCCCCGGGAGCTCAGCGGAAGGGCGCGGTGGGCGCTGGGCGAGCTCGGCGGGGCCGTAGGGGTGGCGGCGGGGAGACGGGGGGCGGGGGTGGTACGGTTCGCGGCCTGCAGGGAGGGCGCGATGGGGGACGACGCGGAGAAGACGGCGTTCGCGTGGAAGCTGGGCCTCGGGGTCGTGGGCGTCGGGGTGCTGGTTTGGGGCGGCACGATGTGGTCAGAGCAGCGGGAGGCGGCGAAGTGGGCCGCGATGGAGGCTCGAACCGAGGCGCACCTGCGGGAGAGCGACGCCCAAATTGCGGAATCGCGCGCGAAGCTCTGTGCGTTGAACGGCGACGAGGAAGCGTGCGCCGAGTGGGAAGCCTTCAAGGAGGCCCGGCCAGAGGATGCGGCAGCTATCGAGCGGAAGCTGGCGGCGGACTGACCCATCTACGCGGCCTTCGCGACCACGACCTCGATGTAGAGGTCGGCGAGCTCGGCGACGGCGCGGGTCTGGTCGGAGGCGAGAGCGAGGACTGCGGCGAGGGCTCGCAGGGTGGGGCCGTCGGGGGCTCGGAGCCCCGCCAGGTAGTTGCTCACCGCCTGCCGGGTCATCTGCACGCCGTAGGCCTCCATGCCCTCGGCGATGGCCGTGGGCCCCAGCCCGCGGGCGTCAGCGGCCATCCGAAGGATGACGCCGATGCTGCGCCGGCGGCGTTGCTTGTGGTCCGTGCTCATGGGTCGCTCTCTGTGACACATTCTGTGTACTACGTGTGAGCGTGGAGCGCAAATTCCTGTGTATCGATTCTTCGGGACGCGGTGGTAGATCGCTCTACATGCGGTACTCGGACATCCATACGACACTGGTCGAAGCTCGGCGCTCCGCCGGCCTCTCCTCGACCGAGGTGGCGAAGCGGCAGGACATCAGCCGCCAGTTCTTCTCGAACCGAGAGGCAGGGCGTAGTCGTGCCGACGTGGACCAGCTCAAGGAGTGGGCCCAGGCCCTCGGGCTCGATCTGGTGGTGGACCTGATTCCCGCCGGAGGCCGCTCCAACGTGGTGGAGCTTTCCAACAATGCGGCTGCCCTCGCGGAAGATGATCGCGCAACGGTGGCTGCTCTTGCCCGCGTCCTACGCGAGGCGGACCCGAAGACGGCGCGCCTCGTTCGCAGGTACATCCAGAGTGTCGCGGAGGAGCTTCAGGAGGAGCGCCGCGGTCGCTCTATCGGCTGACCTTCGTCGTCCAGGAGCGTGACGAGAGCACGGAGCTGCCTCGTGGGCGCCCGCGTGACGAGCTTCATCGCGTGAAGCCGGAGGTCCGTGTCCCGCTCCTCCTCAATGCTGGGAGGCGCGCACACTTCTGTGTCGCGCGCCGCTGGTGATCTGGGGAACGGGATGACGTGACCGTCGTCCTGCATGTGCATCTCCACAAGTTGTACATTTATTGTGGCGGTGGCCGAATCAGTAGAGTACACAAGATGTGTCGCTGCTGGAGTCAACGCAATGCCCTCGCCGCACAGTCACCGTACCCCCCGCCCCACCCTGACCGCCGGTCAGGATATGCCCGTCGAACCCACCCCGCTCGCCCTGCTCCCGCTGGAGCACGTCGACATCGTGGTGACGGACGATTGCGACGGCTACGGCTTCTACGTGGCGAGCCCGTGCGATGCGATTCGCAGCACGGGTGCTGCTTGGGTGTTCAGTATCGATGGCGACACCGACACGCTCACCCACGCCGACCTCGACGCCCTCCGCGACGCCGCCCTCCAGGGCTTCCGCGATGACGCTGACGTCGTGACGCTCGGCTCGCCCTTCTGCTCGCTGCACGCCGAGCTCATCCGGGGCGATGCCCCCGCCCCTTGGGTCGCTCCGGCGACCGCCACCGCTTCCGCTGCCTGAGCAGCGGGATGGAGACCTCCATGCTCACGATCGACGCCCTGGCGGGCCACACGGCGCGCCTCCACGCCGCCCTCGACTTCCTCCTGGAGCGCGGCGCCCACGTCGTCTCCGGCGAGTTCACGGCGGACGACTGCGCCCTGGTGCTCGACGGCAGCGACGACGACTCGGGGCTGCTCCGTCGCCTGGGCGGGACCTGGTCCGTGCTCGACAAGGGCCACGACGAGGGCGCCCGCGACTGGACCTGGGCGCTCATGTCCGCCGACTTCGGTGGGGTCCGGGTCACGCTGACGACTCGGGACCTGGGCCTCATCGCGCTGGCCCCTCCGAAGGGCGAGACGTTCCGCGTCGAGACGTTCGAGGGCCTGCGGGCCGCGGCATGACCTGCACCATCCAGCACTACCCGGACCGGGAGGCTTGGCTCGAAGGCCGCAAGGCCGGCGCCGAGCACTGCATCGGCGGTTCGGACGTCGCGCCCATCCTTGGGCGGTCCGGCTTCCGCGGACCCTGGGGCGTCTGGGCGTCAGCGCAGCCCGGGTACGTCCGGGAGCCCGAGCCGGAGTCGAGCGACATCCGCCAGCGCGGGCACATCGTCGAGCCGCACCTGCTGCGGTGGTGGCGGGACGCGTCGGGCATGAAGGTCCAGTCTGGCCTGATGGTCGCCGAGCACCGCGAGCTCCCGTGGGCCCGCTACAGCCCGGACGGCATCGTCATGGGCCCCTACGACAATGTCGAGGTCGGGGGCGAGGCGAAGACCTACAGCTGGAAGGACAAGGCCCGGTGGGGCGACCCGTTGCCCTCGACCGCGGCGCGCCCGCTGCCAGAGGCGGAACACGTCGACTACGTCGTGCAGGCTCGGAGCCTGATTCGTGCCGCCCGCGAGGGGCTGCTGCCGGAGGACTACCTCTACCAGCTGTGCTGGGGGCTCTTCGTCCTCGACACCAGCGTCTTCGACATCATGGCCGTTCGTTGTTCCTACCAGCCGGCGCCCTGGATCATCTCCGCCGGCGGTCGCACGACCCGGGACGCGTGGATCATCGAGCAGAGCCGGCCGACGTGCCTTCGGGTGGTCCGCGAGGGTGACCCCGACGACGCCGCCGTTCGGTGGGTCGTCGAGCAGGTGGCGGAGCGTCGTGAGCGCTTCCTGGTCCGCGGCGAGGAGCCGGACCCGGATGGCAGCGACGAGTGCATCGCCCGGATGCTGAGCCAGTCCCGCCCCGGCGAGCGCGTCGGGACCGACGAAGAGCTTGGCGCCGCGTTCGCGTACGAGGAGGCTCGGCAGGCCCGCCTCGCTGCAGAGAAGACCGAGAAGGCCGCCAAGGGGCGCGCGCTGTCCGCCTTCCGTGGCGTCGACACGCTGACCAGCGAGAGCGGCCACCGCCGGGCCTGGGTCACCACCGCGAAGAACGGGCGGAAGACGTTCAACGTCCGCCCCCCGAAGAACCACCAGCAGGCCGCCAAGTAGCGGCAGGAGCAGAGCATGACGACCGCACTCACCCCACAGCTGCAGCAGGCAGCGATGCAGGAGTTCACCGGCGACAAGGGCGGGCTCACGAAGTTCCTCTCGGCGCTTGAGGGCGCCGTCGCAGACGTCGCGAACCAGCACGCCAGCCCGACGCGCATCGCTCGGCTCTTCATCGCGGAGGCCGGCAAGAACCCGCTGCTGCTGGAGACCATGACGACGTCGGAGGGACGCCGCAGCGTCGCGCAGTTCTTCATGCTCGCCGCCCAGCTCGGCCTCGAGCCCGGGAGCGCCCAGGGGCTCATGTACGCCACCCCGCGGCGAGAGAACATTGCGAAGCGGGGCGAGTCGCGGCGCTACGCGTGGACCATTCTCCCGGTCGTCGGCTACCGGGGCCTGGCGGAGCTCGCGAGGCGCAGTGGCGAGCTGGCCCGCCTGAATGCGGGCGTCTTCAGCGCGTGGGACCTGGAGAACGGGTCCGTCGAGGCGAGCATGGAGCCCCCGGTGCTCGTCCACAGGTGGGCGCCAGGCGCCCCCGCCGTCAACGCCAAGAACCTCGCGGGCGCCTACGCCGTGGCCGAGCTGAAGGATGGGTCCCGCGTCCAGGTCATCCTGACTCGCGAGGAGATCGACGCCACCCGCAAGCGCTCCCCGACCGGCGACAAGAGCTTCTCGCCCTGGAGCTCGGACTACCCTGCGATGGCCCGGAAGACGGCGCTCCGGCGCCTGTTGAACGGCGGCCTGGTCCCGCTCTCGCTGGAGTCGCGCGAGGCCCTTGCGGTGGCAGACTCGGCAGACCCCTCGGCGGCCCCCGTGGCCGGCCTGCCCGTCGACAGAGTCGCGCTGCGTCCCGAGGGCGGCGCCCCGGCCCTGCCCGATTTCGGCAGCGAGCCCGATGCCCCCACCCTCGACCGCGCCCCTGTCCTCGCGGCCATCGCAAAGGCCGAGGAGGCCAACCCCGAGGCTCTCGACCGAGCGTACGGCGACCTGGAGCTCGACGGGAAGGTCGGCGACCTGTCCGACGACGACCTCGCGCGGCTGGCTGGGCACCTGGGCGTTGCCACCTAGCGCCCGGCCCGGCCCGTCCTGCCCCGTACTGGCTCGCCGGACGGGGCCTCGGTGGTGCACCCCCTGCGTCTGGAGTCCCGCGATGACCCCATCCCTCACCACCTCCGCCCTGCTCCTGATCCACGCCCTCGACGGCGCGACCACCCAGGATCTGCTCGGCCCCCTCGGCGTCAGCGCCATCCGTGCACGCCGGGCGGCCCTCAACCTCCGGCGGCGTGGCCTCGTCGAGGCGGTCGGCCTCATCCCGACGGGCCGGGCGCCCACGATGCGCCTCCGCCCGAACGAGCAGCGCGTGCTCGACCTGGTGCTTCGCCGACGCGAGGACGGTGCACCCACCCGCCGACTCGAGGTGCAGACCGCGCTCTCGATGACGGAAAGCACTGCCCGAAACGTCATCGCCACGCTCCGCGCCTGTCTCGCGCTCCACCCAGCGGACGTGCTCGTGCTGACCCCGGCCGGGGCGGCGCTGGCGGCTTCGCTCGCAGCTGAGGGTCCTGGACAGCGCGGCGTGCTCGAGGTGGTGGTGAGCTTCCCCGGGATGACGCTCTCGGAGGTCGCGGCCGAGCTCCATCTTCCCGTGGGTGCGGCCGAGCAGCACGTCGAGACACTTCGTCGTCGCCTGCTGGTCGCGCCGGACGTGCTGGAGCCGGTGAACACCTCGCCCCGTCGGTGGCCGCGCCTCTCGGGGCCGTCCACGGTGGCCATGCTGTCGATCTGCCGCGCCTGGGAGGCCGGTGGGCCGCTGAGTGCCGTCGGGCTGGGCGAGCGCCTCGTGTGGGACGCCGACACGGTCCGCTACTCCCTGGTCGAGCTCCGGCGGGCAGGCGCCCTCAAGCCGGGGGTGCTCGTGCCTACGTCCTCGGGCGTGCGCGTCGCGAACATCGCCGTCCCGCATCGGACGGCCGCATGACCCGCCCCGTCATCATCTGCGAGGACTCGCCGTCGCTCGCCCGCGTCCTCTGCCGCAAGGTCGGCGTCTGGACGAGCTCCCGCCCCATGAAGCTGACCGCGGGCGACCCGGACCTGGTGCGGCGGTGGGCCATCGCGGCCATCCGTGAGCACCGCCCCCGGCTCGTCGTCACCGATGGATTGGAGGGCAGCGCTCACGAGATCGCCGAGGCGTGCGCGTCCATGGGCGTGCACTGCATCGTCTTCACCGGCGACCCCGACCGCTACGCGTGGTGCGAGGCGGCGGTCATCTCGAAGCCCGAGTGGGGCGAGCTGGAGGCCGCGGTGCGCGGGGCTCTGGCGCTGGAGGCTGCGTGAGCATCAACGTGACTGTGCCGGGGGACATCCCGGGTTTGTTGCGGCGGGGGTCGCCTGTCCGGATGACTCCCCCGTCGCGGGAAGGCGTGGTGGCCCGTGCTGGGCCGCTTGGCGCGGTCGTCACAGACATCCGCGGCGAGAACTGGCGACACGACTCCCCGAAGTCTTGGGGGCTGGGCCTGCTCGACCTTGACCTCAGCGACGCAACGGGACGCCTGCACGCCCTGCACTGGCTCGCGACGCGCAGCGTGTTCGATGTCAACGACATTGCGGACGACCTGACCGGCCCCATCGTGGACGCGGTCTACTGGACGTGGGCAGGCTGGGAGGATGACACGGGGGCGCCCCTCGGCTGGGAGCTGAACCTCTGGAGCGCCCGGTACTTCTTCCTGAGCGACGACCTCTTCGCGGACCTGAACCACCGGGACGTCGAGACGCTGCCGGACGGGTCGCGGGTGGTGGACGCCGAGGCCCTGCGCCGCATCGTTCTCCACACCGCTGGCCGGGAGGTGCCCCATGGCTGACCTCGGACTCCTCATGGCCGACCCGCTCGCCCAGGCGTGCGCGGAGGGGCGCAAGACGGTGACGCGGCGGCCGATGTCGCCGCAGCCCGCTCTCCCGTTCTCGTCGTCGGTCGCCAAGATCGAGCGAGGGGGCCACCCGTTTTCCCCCAGTTCGTTCAAGGGCACTCCCGCCGAGGGGCGCATTGCTGGGGAGGACCGCGATGCGTGGCTCTGCCTCGACTGGTGCGGGAACATCATCGGCACCGTCGAGCTGGGCGACATGCCTCCCCGCATCCCCGGCGCCGGCATCGCGACCGTGGGCCAGCGGGTGTGGGTGCGGGAGTGCTGGACGCAGTTTGCGCCTCGCCCAGACCCGTCCGATGACGGACTGAATGACCGCAGCGTCATCGACTACCGCGCCGACTTCGCGCCCGAGGACCTGGGCCCGGTGCTCGACGAGTACGGGGACCCGCTGCCGCGCATCCGCTGGAGTCCGTCGGTCCACATGCCGAAGTGGGCCGCCCGCACCTGGGGCACGCTCACCAGCGTCACCCCCTGCGACCTCTCGGACATCGACGACGCCGAGGCGCAGCGCGAGGGCTTCGACACCGCCGCGGAGTTCCTCGCCGTGGTCGCGAAGCTGTACCCGGGCGTGCGGTGGTTCTGGCGGCTGGAGATCGAGTGGGACGGGGGTGCCCGATGACCCCCTGCTCCATCCACAACTGCCCCCACCCCGGCCGCCTCACGGTCCACGTCCGCCGCCCTGGCTGGACCGTCCCCGAGTCTCGGCCGGTTTGCCGGAAGCACCACGCCGAGGTCGAGCGGGCCCGCATGGCTGACGGTGCCGCTTGCGCCGTCCCTGGGTGCCCTCACCAGAAGCTCGCGCGGCACCTGTGTGCCGACCACATCGACGCCGCGCATCGTGCCGGGGCCCTCGGGCTGCTCGGGTGGTGGCCGACCTCGGAGCGGGTGCCCCGCGAGGGCGAGGTGCAGCGCCTCGTCGACCTCATCGCCAAGACCCATGGGAGGGCCGCATGACACGCCATCGCCCAGAGGGCTCCGTCCGCTTGCGCGTGCTCCCTATCGAACTGAAGACCGCCAACGCGGTCGTGGGTGCGCTCCACCGCCACCATGCCCCAGTGCTCAATCACCGGTTCTCCGTCGCCGCGGTCGGTCCCACTGGCATGATCCGGGGCGTCGCCATCGTCGGGCGTCCCGTTGCGCGGGCCGTGCCGAAGCTTGAGGTACTCGAGGTCCTTCGAGTTGCGACCGACGGGACCCCGAACGCCTGCTCTGCACTGCTTGGAGCTGCGGCAAAGGTCGGACGAGCGCTCGGCTATGTCCGCATCCAGACGTACACGCTCACGACAGAGTCGGGCGCGTCGCTTCGTGGTGCTGGGTGGGTTCCCGCCGCTTTGGTCGACGGCCGCGCTTGGCGGCGGGCTGACGGTGCCGCCCGCAACAACACGCATCCACTGAGCGACAAGGTGCGGTGGGAGCGGGAGTTGAATCCTCCGCGTGGGCGCGTGGTCGAACCCCCGACCCTGCGAGAGGACTGTCCGCAGGCCCAACTGTTCGGCAAGTCGAACAAGACGCCGAAGGAGGCAGCATGACGCCCCCGCGCCCCCGCACGACCATCACCGCCGACTTCTCGCTGGACCACGCCCACCGCTACCGCCTGGAGTGCCGGTGGGGCCCCGGTCCCGCGTTGCCGTGGGCGATGTGCAACCCGTCGCTGGCGGGCTCCGAGGCCTACCGCGACAACCTCGACCCGACGCTCCGGCGCTGCCGCAGCTTCACCGAGGCGCACGGGCTCCAGGCGTTCGTCGTCGTCAACGTCTTCTCGGTCATCGACCCGAACCCGTCTGTGCTGCGCGGCGAGACCCCCGATGCCCCGACCGAGGACGAGCTCGACGCCATCCGCTGGGCGGTGGACCTCTCGACGGCGCCGGACTGCCCCGGCCTCGTCTGCGCCTGGGGCGCCCATCCTCGCGCGACCGCTCGCGCCGCCGTGCTCCTCCCCGAGCTGCAGCGGGCCCAGCTGCTCTGCCTTCGGACCACGAAGGCGGGCCACCCGTCGCACCCCCTCTACCTGCCGAGCCGTCTCAGGCTCTCGGAGTGGACGCCATGACCCTGCTCCTGCCGATGGCGCTTCCGCCCGCCCCGAAGGCCCACCCGGACGTCGCGTACACGGACCCGGCGGTCGCGCGGGCCCACGTCGAGTACCTCGGGCGCCGCTACTGCCTCGGGTCCGACCCGCTGGTGATGTGGGAGCCGTTCGCCGGGGCCGGGGCGTACATGGACGCGTGGCAGCACTGCCGGCACTGGGACAAGGTCGTCGCGGGAGAGCTCGACCCGGGGGCGCCCACGGTGCGGTCGGGCCGGGTCCCCCGGCGGGATGCCTTCGACGGGCCACCCGGCGGCGTGGCGGACTGGATCGTCACGAACGGCCCCTTCTCCATCTTCGACGAGGTGTTGCCCGTGCTCCTCGAGCACGCCCGCGTCGGCGTCTCGCTCCTGATGGTCGGCCAGTCGCTCGCCCCGGCCGGGAACCGCAACGACAGGACCGCCCGTGACCGGATGTGGACCGAGACCCCGCCGGACGAACTGTGCTGGCTGACGCCGCGAATGGGCTTCGATCGGACGGGCAAGCCGAAAGGGACGGACATGCGCGAGTACGCGATCGTGACCTGGCTTCGACGCGCTGGGAAGTGGCGCGGCCGGATGCGGTTGGCGCGGCTCAACTGGCGGACGGGTCAGACTTGGGGGCGGGGATGATCGTCTACGAATCGAAGGTCAACACCATCCACCGAGCCGACGCGCGACAGGTCGCGGCCGAGCAGGCGGCGGGCTCGTTCAGTCTCGCCATCCTCGATGGGGCCTACGGCCTCGGCAAGTCGAAGGTGTGGGACGGCGTCAAGGTGCGCGACCTCCCCGAGTGGTACGCGCCCCACCTCGACGACGTGGGCCGGCTCTGCGCCCCGTCCGCGTCGCTCTACGTCTGGAACACGATCGAAGGGTGGGCGACGTTGCACCCGGGCATCGTGGGGCGGGGGTGGGTGTTCCGGTCGCTGGTGACGTGGGACAAGGGCGTCGGGTTCATGGCCGGCAAGTGCGACGTGAAGGGTCTGCGGTCTTGGTACGACGTGACCGAGGTGTGCGGCTTCTACCAGCGCGAGGCGTGGGCGCCGTCGACGTGTGCGGGGCAGGAGATCGCATACGCCGCCGGGGCCGATGATCGCAACATGGCGCGCGCCTTCCTGATCGCAGAGTGGGAGGGAGCAGGGCTCAAGCGCCGAGAGGCTGATACCGCGTGCGGCGTCAAGTGTCAGGCGTCGCGGCACTACTTCCCGGCCGACCAGTGGTGGCTACCGACGTGGGAGGCGTACCAGCAGCTCGCGACCTACGCCGCAGAGCATGGGGCGCCCCGAGACCGCCCCTACCTCGTCCACCCGTCCGTGTGGCCGGCTGGCGGGCTCCGCGCCTCCTACGACCACCTCCGCGCCGAGTACGACCACCTCCGCGCCGAGTACGACCACCTCCGCGCCGAGTACGAGGCCAGCCGGCCGGCGTTCACCGCCCCGCTCGGGGTGTCGAATGTCTGGAGGCACGGCCAGGTCACGGGGGCCGAGCGCCTGCGCGGGGACGACGGCGCGACTCTCCACGCATGTCAAAAGCCCCTTGCTTTCTCCGACCGCATCATCCGAGCGAGCAGCCGGCCCGGTGAGAGGTGTTGGACTCCCTTCGGAGGCACATGCCGCGAGGCCGTAGCCGCCGAGTGGATGGCCCGAGCAGAACCCGACGAGGCGCGGCAGGTCGTGACCTGTGAGATCGACCAAGACGGCCGGGACTACCTCGGCGCGGTCGTTCGGCAACTCCGAGGCGAGGACGTGCGCAAGCGGGACCCGCGGCAGACGGGCCTATTCGGGGGTGGCTCGTGATCCGCGTCATCGTCTGCGCCGCCCCGCACTTCACGAACCAGCGCACGGTGGACGACGCCCTCGACGCGGTCCTCCACAAGCACGGCCCGTTCGTCCTGGTCGGCAAGCTCCCCGCGGGAGACGTGGTGCCCGGGCCGTGGAGGTCGCAGTATGGCGAGAAGTAACCACCGGGGGTAAGTGGAGTGCATGACGACGGACGCCAAGCCGACGACCGGCCGCCCGCTGCGGGGCAAGCGCCCCCGCGTGCGTATGGAGGCGTGGGTCGACCCGGAGACCCGGGAGGCGGTGGACGGCGACAAGAAGGGGGGCGAGAGGACCCGCGGCGACGTGCTCAACAGGTGGGCACGGGAGCGCCAGAAGGGCGAGGGCTGAGGCCGGATTCTGTGCAGAACTGGCACAACAAGGTGGCACAAGTGGCGAGAAAGCCGACCAGCGCGCGAGTGCAGAACATCACGCCGGTGTGCGGTCGCTGTAGCGACCCGCACCAGCAGGGCGTTCTCGAATACTGTGCCACCTCGGAACGCCGCTGTGGGCCTGGATCTGCCGCAGAAGTGGCACAGCAAGTGGCACAGCCTGAGCCACCGGCTCGGCGCCTCGGCGCGCCCCGCCGCCGAGCTGCGCCGCCGCCGAGGTGGGGCTGGGGCCGGCGCGCACACGAACTCGACATGGCGCACGCGGCAGGTGCCGCGGTGCCGGAAGCACAAGGGCCGTGGCCCCGAGGAGGATGGACGTGGCTGACACCACCCAGACCGAGACCCAGCGCATCACCGACCTGATCGCGCTCCATCGCCGCACCGCCCAGGCCGCGGAGAACGGGGGCAACACGAAGCAGGCGCACGACGACCTGCGGCACGCCACGACGCTGGAGCGGTTCGCGCTGCCGCTGGCGGAGAGGCTGGACCGGACCGAAAGGGAGCGCGACCGCCTCGCCCTCATCCTCCGGCGCGCGGTCGACCTCTGGCGCGAGCACATGGACACCGACGCGGCGTGTCGGTTCGACCATCACGGGGGATGCCAAGCGCACGGCTACCTGCGGCTCGATCCCGGTGAGCGGTGCCCGGTCGGTGCCGTGCTGGAAGAGGCCCGCGCCGCGCTGGAGGCCCCCCATGGCTGAGCCCTTCCGCACCGTGGTCCTCGAGTCCCCCTACGCCGGCGACATCGACCGCAACGCCCGCTACCTCCGCGCCTGCATGGCGGACTGCCTGCGCCGCGGTGAGGCCCCGTTCGCCTCGCACGGCCTCTACACCCAGCCCGGGGTCCTGCGGGACGACGTGCCCGAGGAGCGCGCCCGCGGCATCGCTGCCGGGTTCGCCATCGGCGCCAAGATGGACGCGCGGGTCTTCTACGCCGACCTCGGCTTCAGCTCCGGGATGATGGCCGGCATGCGAGAGGCTGAGCGCCTGGGCCAGCCGGTGGAGGAGCGGCGGCTGGGTGGGGAGTGGGCGAAGCCCGCGCGCCCGCCGGAGGTGCTGTTCTACGGCGTCTGGCCGGGCACGGGCGCCGGGCACTTCCTGCGGGGCCGCTTCGGGGGCGACCGATTCGACGTCGAACGCACCCTGGCTCTCCATCTCCACGAGGTGCGTCCGGGCGCTGGCGGCCTGTACCCCTGGACCAGGGAGTACAGGAAGCGCGACCGCCACGGCCCGCAGGTCGAGGGCCGCGCCTGGCACTGGGCCGGCGAGGACCACCGCGGCCAGCCCATGACGCTGCTGACGCTGTGGGACCGCAGCGAGGACCGGCGAGGCAACTGCTGCTCGTCGTTCGTGGTCATGGCTGCGGTGACGCCTGAGGAGGCCATGCGGGCCGCCCGTGTAGCGTTCCCGGCCGTGTTCGAGCGCATCGAGGCGCATCTGGGGCGGGCGGTGGTGCTCGCTGGGGAGGTGGCTGATGTCTGAGACGAAGCCCCGAGGGCGCACCCCGCTGGAGCAGCTCGGCGACATCCTGGGTGAGGCAGGGGTGACCGTCACGTTCGGCCTCTCCGCACAGGGTCACGTCCCGACCATCGAGCGCATGCTCGCGGACGGCGAGGGCTGGCCTGCCATCGGCAGAGCCATCGGCTGGTGCCCCGACACCGCGAAGAGGCACTGGCAGTGGCACACAGCGGCCGCCAAGGGGGCCCGAGATGCCTGATCGCATCCTCGTCACCGTCGCCCTGACGCCCCGGCAGCGCGTCTACCTGGCGCACGCCGAGCGGCTGACCGTGGATATCACGGACGTGCCGGAGGTGGTGCGGCTTCGCGAGGCCCTGCCTTCGGTCTCGGAGTCGGCCGTCAACACGGGCGTGGTGGCGGGCCGGAGGGAGACCCAACGAGACGCGGCCCGGCAGGAGTGCTCCCGGTTGCGGGGCTTGGTCGTCGACCTCTGGGCCGAGCTCACCGACTACGCGGGATCCGCGCTGGCGCTCCGACGCATCACGGCCGACCAGCAGCGGGCGTTCACGCAGGCGCTTGGGGTGGTGGAGCGGCAGCGGGACACCGCGCTGCGGGAGCGCGGCGAGGCCTGTCTTCCGGCGGGGAAGGCCGCGATGGAGGCTACCGACAACGCGATCCGCGTCGAGCGGGTCGCGGCAGGGCGGGATGAAGCCGTCGCACGCGCGCGGGTCATGCACCGGCGCGCCCAGGCGGCCGAGGGGGAGTCGCTTCGTCTGCAGCACGAGCTGACCGAGACGAAGGAACGGCTGGAGGGCGAGTTCAAGTTCGGTGGCGTGGCCATCAAGGAGCGGGACGAGGCGCGGAAGGAGCGCGACCGACTCCGCGATGTGGTGGAGCACCATGCTGTGCGCGATGACGAGTTGACGTTCCGTGTGGGGCTGACGCAGTCCGCGGGCGACCTGATGGCGTGCGTCGTCACGGGTCCCACAGACCGCGAGCAGGACATCGTGAAGGCGGCGGCCTCCCTCATGGAAGCCTGGGACATCCTCCGGTTCCAGCGGGAGATCGAGGGGCTGGTCGCGGACGGAGACAGGCTTGCGGCCGAGCGAGACGACTTGCGGTCCGAGAACGTGCGCCTCCGCACCTTCATCGCCGACATGGACGCCATCCAGTACCGCACCGACGACGCCTTCTGTCAGTTCTGCTACGGCAAGGCGTACCACCCGGACCCCAACTTCGGACCCGACGTGGCGGAGTGGCGCGCGGCGTTCCCTCACGAGGACGACTGCACCTGGGTCGGGGCGCGTGCCGCCCTGCACGCCGCGGAGTCGACCCCATGACCCGCGACATCATCCTTGCTGTCGACGACCAGCCCGAGCGGTACGCCCACCTGGCCCAGCGCCTCGCACCCCATGGCCTCGTTGTCGCCGTCGTCTGCGACCCCGGCGCCGCGGAGATCCTGCTGGACTCCGGCCGGGTCTGCTGCGCGTTCCTCGACCACGACATGCCCGGATGGAACGGCCAGCACTACGCGCGGGAGGTCTTCGGGCCACGGGGGTGTCCGGTCGCCATCTCCAGCGCGAACCGCGCCGGCTCGAGGGCCATCGCAGAGATCCTCCGCGATTTCGCCGTGCCCTTCTCGACCATGTCGATCCTCGACGCGGCCCCCGAGGAGCGGTGGCTTGGGTTCGTCCTCGACTGGCGAGGGCGGCGGGCTGGCGGACCTTCACAGGCAGCACATGGGAGCAGCGATGCACAGTGACAAGATCGACAAGGTTCGGAGCGACGTGTTCATCCACGCGATGGGCGGAGTGGACGGGATGGAGTGTGCCTTGCGGCTGCTCCCCGCGCTGCCCCGCGGCTCCGTGGTGCCGGCCCCGCCAGACGAGGCCCCAAGCGCGGCCCTGGCCATGGTCTCCGGTCCGAAGGGGCGCTTCTCCTGGCTCTCCGACGACGGGAAGCGGTGGCTCCCGGCGATCGGCGGGTATGGCTGGCTGGAGTTGCTGTACGACGTCATTCACGACCACGACCCCATCATCCGGGGGGACTTCGAGAACCACTACACGGTGACCGTGGGGGCGATCGATGACGACGACGACGACCTGACCATGGACTTTCACGGGGTCCCGCTGGAGCTGGCCATGGTCCGCGCTGCGGCCCACATCCTCCTCGACGAGCCGGCCGGAACCGTTGTTGCGTTCAGCCAGACGCGACACGGCCTGGTGGCTCCCAGGTCCAGCATCGCAGCTCTCTGCGGTGATGGCTGGCGAGTTGAGGTGCAGGAGCAGTCGGATGGCGCATGGCTCGTGCGCAACCTCAAGCACGGGGATGACCCCATCGAGGCTGGCGGCCTCACGGTCGAGGACGCCGTCGACGCGGTCGCGGAACTGCGCAAGGAGCGGGCAGGATGAGCGACACCATCAACCGCGCCCGGCTCATCCCTGCCGCCAAAGCGCGAGCCCTGCGTGAGGCGTCCGAGGCTGACGACTCCAGGCCGTGGACCGTCGAGGAGCACGGCGGCCGATGGGAGGTCCGGATGGGCCTCGCTATCGTCGCCGAATGCGGGCGCGAGGCTGACGCGCGGCTCGTCGCGGAGGCTGGGAACCTGGCCTACACGGTGGAGGCCATCAGGGAGGCCGAGGGCGTGGATGCTGAGCACGCTATCGTCGGCTCGCTGATTGAGGGGCTGCAAGAGGGCGGCAATCGCGTCGAGATGCTTCTCCAGTCCGATGGGACCTGGCTCGTCATGGCCTTCCGCCGGAAGGCCGACGTGAAGGCTGCGGCCGACTCGTCGCTGGTGGTCGCGCTGCGGCAGGTCAGCCGACTGGTTCTCGGGTTCCGGGCGACCAATGACTGACCCCGAGAACGAGACCCGCAAGGAAGTCGACGCGCTGTGCGCCGCCGGCCACACCCGGCACTGCGCATCCGGCATCGTCTGGGGCGGTCGCGCCTGTGGGTGCCCCGGAGATGGCACGGGCTCACCGCATCACACCATGAACCCGCCACCGGGTGGATGGCCGAAGCGCAAGCCGGTGGAGGTCCCGTTCCCCGCGGGTCGCGCCCTCCGGAAACTGCGGCGGGAGCTCAAGGTGTCGGCTCGGCGGGCGGCGGACATGCTGGAGATCAGCATCATCGAGTATTCCGCGCTGGAGGCAGGGAACTGGGTGGTGCGGGACGGTGGATCGTGACTCGCCCCACCGCCTTCGTCCAGTGCGGACCCCGCGACGGCTTCGACGGCGCCTGGCGCCCCGGCATCGACTACGACACGGCCGCCGTCGCCCAGGGCTACGCTGACCGAGGGTGGGAGCTCCGCCCGCTTCGCACGGCCGCCGCGTCGGGCCCTGTCGGCGCCGTGCTGCCGGGGATGCCATCGGGCATCATCCCGCCCGAGGCCGCCGCGCAGCTCACGCCGCGCACGCCGGTCATTGGGGGCCTCCGCGCCGTGTACGACGCCCTGCGCGTCCTGGGGCGCCCGCAGACGCCGGGGGCGACCTACCCGCAGCCCCTGCGCCGGTTCATGGTCGGGGCGCCGCGGTCTGCGACGCTGGAGGAGGCATTCTGGCTCGTTTCGCAGGCCCCGCGCTTCGTGAAGCCTCAGGGTGACGCGAAACTCTTCACCGGGTTCCTGGCCGCCGATGCCGACGCCCTCTGGTCGATGACGGCGCACCTGCTGGAGACGACCCGGGTGTGGGTGGTGCGCCCGGCCCGCTTCGTGTCCGAGTTCCGCTGCGTGATCCTCGACGGCAAGGTGCAGCACGTGGGCCCGTACAAGGGCGACCCGCTGGTGCCGTGGCAGCCCGACGGCATCCGCGAGATGATCGCTGCGTGGCCGGACGCGCCCCGGGCCTGGACGCTGGACGTGGGCGTGCTCGAGGACGGACGGCAGGTGCTCGTCGAGGTCAACGGCGGTATCGCCTACGGGCTGTACGGGACGGGGCCCTACTTCAGCAGCCTGGTGCACATGGCGGCGTGGGAGGATCTGTGTGGCCTGGAGCCCGGCGCGCTGCAGAGAGA
>Ga0316207_10000693_pt1 | contig 49363 bp, 43 predicted proteins | sample 6weekpyrite_MG_FD_204943 | JGI IMG/M metagenome (GOLD analysis project Ga0316207, IMG submission 204943) | Microbial mat bacterial communities from mineral coupon in-situ incubated in ocean water Damariscotta River, Maine, United States -... | ecosystem: Environmental > Aquatic > Marine >... | reverse complement strand
GAACTATTCAGGGCTGTGAGGTTGGTCGTAGATACAGGTATGCATGCTCGCAAATGGACACGCGAAGAGGCAATTACCTATATGGCTGATAATACAGGGATGGCCATGAGTGACGTGGTTACGGAAATTGAGCGCTATATTGTCTGGCCGGGGCAGGCTACAGGTTACAAAGTTGGTCAGCTAACGATATTGAGGCTCCGCGATAATGCTCGTGCCGCATTGGGGGATCGCTTCGATATTAGGGAGTTTCATGATCTTGTTTTGCAGGGTGGTGCTGTGCCGCTGACAATATTGAAAGATCAGGTAAAGGCCTATATCGAAAGCAAATAGGGTTTTATGCCTGTGGTTGTTCACGTTTAAAGTATAGAAAGAGTGGAAAATACTGTCTTTTTTCCTGTTCTTTAAGTTTGGCTTAAAATTATGAGGTTTAGAGTATCTGAAGCAGAACGTGACTAAAGTGACAGCCTTGGTTGGGGAGAACACAGAATTACTGGTTTGGATACATTAGAGGCAGAGGCCCGGATATTGTCGCCCTCTGAGCAGGCCGAGTATGATCGACAGATGTTGATCGTTGCCTCTGGGTATCTTCGGGTAGTGGCAGGGGCTCTTACTGTGTTTTACTTGGTAAGGGCTCTCAGCTATTTTCGGGTCTTGTCACCTGACATTGCTCACTCTCTAAGCTGGCCTATGTTGGCGAGTTGTGCATTTTGTGGAGTGGTTTTTCTATTTCTGCGTAAACAGGTGCCTTCTGCAAAAACTGTTCATAGCATTACATTGACCATTGGGATGATGTTAATCTTTAATGTTTTTTGGAATTTATATTTAACTAAACAAAATGAACAAATTCTCAGTGCTACTTTGGTTATTGTCGCGTTTGGCCTGATTACAGTGAATGTCTGGATATGGCTTGCTCAATTATTTATATGTTTCATCGCGTATTTATGGGCAATGTCCTTCCTTGTTGAAGGGAATACAGCCCAGCAATTAACTTTGGTGTTTGCCGGACTAATCATGTCAACTGTGGCCTTTAGGTCTAGGGCACCAGTGATTAAAGAGCGCCTGCGTTTGGAAATTCGCATGCAGGCCGACGCAGAAAAACTGCGCATGGCCAATGAAACTAAAGATCAATTTGTAGCTAATATGACTCACGAGCTTAGAACCCCGCTAACCGGCGTGATGGGTATGATGGATTTAATGGAGGACACTAAGCTTGATACTGAGCAGAAATTTATGCTTACCAACGCGCAGAAAAGCGCAAAGTATTTGCTGAATATAGTGAATGATATTCTCGATTTTTCTAAGCTAGAGGCAGGTAAGTTGCAGTTGAAAACTAGCCCAACTGACTTGATCTCTACATGTCGTGATGCTGTCGCAGTGTTTGCTGCTCAGGCACAGGAAAAAGGCTTGAATATCAACCTTTATTTGCCGAATCGCGAAACACTGATGGTGAATACTGACGGGCTTCGTGTGGGGCAGGTTTTGTTAAATTTTATCGGGAATGCCGTGAAATTTACTCAAGAAGGGCAAGTTGATGTTACGCTCGAATGGACTCCTAAGGCTGTTGGTGGGCTTGCCAAGTTTTCGATTAGTGACACTGGTGTCGGCATATCAGATATAGAAATTGCTAAACTTTTTCATCGTTTTGAACAAGTGGACAGCAGTGCAACGCGGGTTTCTACTGGAACGGGCCTAGGCCTTGCTATATGTGAGGAGCTTGTAAAGTTGATGGGGGGAACGATCCATGTCACCAGCAAGTTGGGCAAGGGATCGAGCTTTAGTTTTGAGGTCGATTTGAAACAATGTGATGACAGGGTATCTCAGCTTGAATCCGAACATGTGGATGTGGGCGAGATAATCACTGAAGAAGAAGCTTTAGAAAATCCAGTAGCGCAGCCCTCAACCTCTGCTTCTCCAGCACGGGTTTTAGTCGCAGAGGATAATTCGATCAATCAGATATTAATCATGCGCCTACTTGAGCTTGAAGGCCTAGATGTAATGTTGGTGGAAAACGGTCAGGAAGCAGTGGACGCGGTGGATCAGGCCGAAGACCCTTTTGATCTTATTTTTATGGATATCCAGATGCCGGTAATGGATGGCCTAAATGCGGCCAAAATTATTCGTTTGCGTATGGCAAACCCTCCTCCCATCATTGCACTTACAGCGAACACGCTTGAACAGGACTTGGCTGATTACAAAAAAGCAGGCATTGCATCGGTTTTGGGCAAGCCTCTAAGTCGTGATGATTTATGGCGTGTGCTTAAGGATTTTCTTGGCAAAAAATAATGCGACATCGTTTCTGGAGATGGTTGTTTTGCTTGACTTGTACAGCCTTTTTTCATACATAGCCCTCGCTTCCATGGAAGAAACAATTTGAGAGTGTCTTAAGGGATTATCCCCAAGATACCCACCAGTCAGCGAGTTTCGCACACTGGTGCCACTTGTGTTTGGCAAATGGTTCACTATGTAAGTGTATGAATTTGAACCGCTTTTAATAAAGGTATAGTGCAATATGTTTGATAGTCTTTCAGACCGACTGAGTGGCATTTTTGATGGCCTCAAACGTCGTGGTGCTTTGAAAGAATCAGATGTCTCGGAAGCAATGCGCGAAGTGCGTGTAGCACTCCTTGAGGCCGATGTTGCCCTGCCTGTAGTTAAAGACTTCATCAAAAAGGTGAAGGACAAAGCGGTTGGCCAGGAGGTTCTGAAGTCGGTTACGCCGGGCCAGCAAGTGATCAAGATCGTTAATGACGAAATGGTCGCGATGCTCGGTTCAGAGGCCAGCGCAATTAACACCGTTGGTGTGCCGCCCACTGCTATTTTGATGGTGGGTTTGCAGGGCTCTGGTAAAACCACAACAACGGCTAAAATTGCCAAACGCCTTACGGAAAAAGACAAAAAGAAAGTCTTGATGGCGTCTTTGGATGTACGCCGTCCGGCCGCTCAAGAGCAGCTTAAAATACTCGGCGAGCAAACGGGCGTTAAAACCCTGCCTATCATTGAAGGCCAAATGCCTGTTGATATCGCTAATCGGGCCATGAACGCGGCGAAACTTCAAGGCTTTGATGTTGTTATGCTCGATACTGCGGGCCGCTTGCACGTTGATCAAAGCCTGATGGCAGAAGTGGTTGCTGTGCGCGATGCAACGCAGCCAGTTGAAACACTGTTGGTGGCAGATAGCCTTACCGGCCAAGATGCGGTTAACGTTGCAAAAGAATTTGATGCACAGGTTGGCATTACAGGTGTTGCCCTTACTCGTATGGACGGTGATGGCCGCGGCGGTGCGGCGCTTTCTATGCGTGCTGTTACAGGCAAGCCTATCAAGCTTGCCGGTACGGGCGAGAAAATGGATGCGCTGGAGGATTTCCACCCTGAGCGTGTCGCCAGCCGTATCCTTGGCATGGGCGATGTTGTCAGCCTTGTTGAAAAAGCCGCCGAGACGATCGAAAAAGAAGACGCTGAGAAAATGGCCAAAAAAATGGCCAAAGGCGAATTTGATTTGGATGACCTTCGTACTCAGCTACAGCAAATGTCTAAAATGGGCGGTATGAAAGGCGTGCTTGGCATGCTGCCGGGCATGGGCAAGCTTAAAGGCGCAATTGGCCAAAACGGTATCGATGATAAAATGTTCAAACGTCAGGAAGCGATTATTTCTTCCATGACGGCTGAGGAACGCAAGAAGCCACGCATCATCAATGCATCACGTAAAAAGCGGATTGCAGCAGGTGCCGGAATGGGTGTTCCTGATGTAAATAAACTTCTTAAAATGCACATGCAAATGGCAAAAATGATGAAGAAAATGACCAAGATGGGCAAAGGCGGCAAGATGCCAATGATGCCCGGAATGGGTGGTATGGGCGGAATGCCCGGCATGGGCGGCGGTATGCCACCCGGCTTTGATAAACTGTTTAAATAAAACACTAACAAACTTGAGAATAACCCCCAGTGAAGAGTTCTGATTTTAGGCTCGGGGATCTGAAAGGAAAATAAAATGGCACTAGCACTTCGTTTGGCCCGTGGCGGCGCAAAAAAACGTCCTTATTACCGTCTTGTTGTGGCTGATAGCCGCATGCCGCGTGATGGCCGCTACATCGAAAAAGTTGGCACATACAACCCAATGCTGGCTAAAGACGACGAAAAGCGCGTTATCCTTATGGAAGACCGTATCAAGCATTGGCTTGGTGAAGGCGCTAAGCCATCTGATCGTGTAAGCCGCTTCCTTGAGGCTGCTGGCATTATTGAAGCTGGCAAAAAGCGTAACAACCCAAATAAAGGTAAGCCAGGCCAGAAAGCGCTCGACCTTATTGAAGAGAAAAAAGAGAAAGCTGAAGCTGCTGCGGCCGCTGCGGCTGAAGCTGCGGCTGCACCGGCTGAAGAAGCTGCTGCTGAGTAAGCATCACAACTATTCTTTAAAGAACGGCGTGCTGAACTCTCAGCGCGCCGTTTTTTTGCCTTCTCCGCTGATGAGAATGATACGGTTCAACGAGATATGTCCTTAGCTATTGTTGATATAGCTAGGCGTTTGAATGGTTTCAATTTTCTGTGATGTAGTCATAAACTCCTTACTAAAGTAAAAAAGTTATATTATCACATAATTTATTTACGAATGGTCAAATGCTTGGTTTGGCCTGGCTCTGATAAATGGGGGATAAAATTATGCGAAAGATATTAGGTTTACTCTGTGCGAGCATTATCGCATTGACGTCAATTGGCGCATCGGCTGAAACTATTAAGCCCAAGGCACAATCATCAGAAACTATAGAGTTGGGAACGCGCTACACGGTGCATTCTAATATTCTCGGTGAGGATCGGGAAATATTGGTTCGTTTGCCTGAAGGTTACGAGGAAAGTGACAAGCGATATCCGGTTGTTTATTTAACTGATGGTGGATCCCACTTTAGTTACACAACTCTTATGGCTAGCGTGCTAGAGGAGGAAGGGCGCATGCCGCACAGTATCTTTGTAGGTATTGTCAATGCTGATACTCGTGGTCGTGATTTGCTGACGCACAAGGATAATTTTCGCCGCTATATACAAGACGAAGTATTTTCCTTCATCAATGGCAATTTTCGTACATCAGATATTCGCACTATTTATGGTGGTTCAATGGGAGGAGTCTTTGTTCTGGAGATTCTAGCGGATCATCGCGATATGTTCGCAAACTATATAACCGCCAGCGCCGGGCCTCGTGGTGCACTTATTAAAAAATTTGAAAACCATTTCGCGGCGAATGTTGAGTTTGACCAGACAGTGTATTTTACAATGACAGAGCGGGGTGAAGAAGGGGCGTCAGGCTTCAATGGGGCCAATAACTTAGCGGCACTTTTTGAAGAAAAAGCACCCAAAAGTTTGAAGTGGCGTTATGATTTTATCGGCGGCGAAGTGCATATGACCACGCCTATCCCAACGCTCTACACTGGGCTTTCCCATGCGTTTCGTGACTATCAGGCACCAACCTTTAATTCTAGCGAGGACTTTGAAAGCGCAGGCGGCATGCAGGTACTTGAGGCTCTGTTCTCTAATCGAGCCAATAAGTATGGTGGTGATCCTGAGGTGCCGGAGCAGGTCCGTTCCCGGCTTGGTAGGCTTTATTTTGAAGAAAATAATAGGGAGAAAGCATTCGCCATTCTCGAGGAAAACGCCAGACTTAATCCTGACAATATAGGGGCCTATGAAACCTTGGGTAGTATCTATTATTATGCTGACCGTCCGGAAAATGCGATAGAAGCATTTAAAAAAGGCAGAGCGCTTGCTGATGCGCAGGGTGTGCCGAATATGATAGAGTTTTTTGAGCGCGGGATAAGATACTCGGAAAACAAGTTGGCTCAATAGCTTTTGTTTTCTAAAGAACGGCGTGCTGAACCCTCAGTGCGCCGTTTTTTGTGGTGCTGCGGTGTTGCATCGAAACTTATCTAAGCGATAGCTTTTGGCAAAGTATAGCTTTGCGTTGGCATCATAGTTTGCATACTCTAATATTTGGCATATGCCTCTATGGGTTACTACAATTAAACATCATCGCCTCCAAAGGCCTTGCTCGCCAAATCCTTGGCGGCATTATTGAGCACACCCAGAGTTTTGTCCTTTGTTTTGCCGATTACGCTTTTAAATTTTTGCCAGGAGCTCTTTGCTTTTTTGTTTGTTTCAGTACTGAACTTAAGCTGATCAATCAGCTCCTCTCGAAGCTTTTCGTTGGACAATGCTTTTTCTATGTCGATCAACTCACTCTCTAAGAGTAGTTCACTAACAAAAAATCTTTTTAGTATAGATTGCCCTTCTTCACTTTGGATTAGGTGAAGGTTTAAATCGGTGTGGGTTTCAAGTTGCTTAATATAGTGACTGGATGGGCTTTTTAAAACATTCTTAACAGCAGGGACTGCATGCCAGAATAGCGCATATGCGGCTACGCCAACGATGAAACCTATGGTGAAAACAAGCATATCTTGAGATGCTATTTGTTCCATGGTTAAAACTACTCCTCCCTTCTCTAAAGTTACTTAATTCAGTGATCCTTAATGTAAATTTCCAGCAGCTAGGATTGCCCTTCTTAGGACAAGTGCAGGGTACACCTTATAGATAGTTTTTACAATTTATAGGATTGCATGGATTAAGGTAAGGTGCTGTCTTGCGGCACTAATTTCTTTACCCACAGGTTGGTGTATTGATGGTTTTATTTGATTGCCTGCGATAAGAGTGGTGGTTAGGGCTGTGATATGTGGGCCAATCGAGTGGGGGTGTTTATGCGTATTGTGATGGTTTCATGGGTGATGTTGCTAGTTTGCAGTTTTGTTGTGGTTTCAACTGACGAAGCAGGGGCTACGCAGCAAAGCGACGCGCGTATCGTTGATGAGGCGCAAAAAATTGCGGCTGCTTATCACGGCCTTGGCTGGTTTAACGGCACCATTTTGGTTGCTAAGGCTGGTGTGCCTATTCATACGCAAGGCTACGGGCTAGCGAACAGAGAAAGTAGCACTGCCAACACCCATGAAACCAAGTATAACCTTGGCTCTATCATGAAGCATTACACAGCAGCACTTGTTTTGCAGCAGGTTGAAAAGGGCGCGCTTACACTGGATGATACACTTGGTCAGCATGGGTTTGCTTTTGCTGATGAAGCAGCAAACACCATTACTATTGAACAGCTATTAAACCACCGCTCAGGATTTGCGGATATTTTTACCGCTGAATACAGGGAAAACCAGCTCGCGTTCGATACTATCGAAAAACGGCTTGAATTGCTCAAGAGCGAAACGCTCCTTTTTATGCCCGGCAGCAAGCGTCGTTATTCTAATTATGGCTATAATGTTCTTGGCGCGGTGCTGCAAAAAGTCACCGGCAAGAAGTTTAACCAATTATTGCACAGCGAAATTTTTGACCGGCTCGGCCTTAAAAACTCTGTGTATCCCTATAGCAGTGAGACAACTGCGCAGTCGCTTCGCTATAGTTTCAATTATGCAGGCGAGCAGCAGTTTGTGGGGGTGACGGAGCATCACGGCCCAGACGGCGGCATCGAGGCAACAGCAACTGATGTGTTGGCCTTTTATCGTTCGCTTTTTTACTCTGATGAGATTTTGTCGCCTAAAAAGGAAGCACTTCGTCAGTATTTTGCTGTGGACGGCAAGCATTGGGGTGCATACGGTGGCGGGGCGGGCGTGAGTGCGGCTGTTGAGCTAGACCTTGAAAACGATTATCAAATTGTTGTTCTCTCCAACTCTGACAATTTGGTCGCTGAACTAATCTCTGGCCGGATATATTCCTTCATTGCAAAGGGCACTTACGACGCAGTTGTATTGCCTCCCCATGTATATGCATACAAGCAGTATCAAAAACTTGGAGCTGCCGTTTTTCGGGCAGAGTTTAAGGCCCGTTACGAGGCAGATGGATATACCCAATTCATTGGACGTACCTTGAATGAACTAGGGATGTCTTTGTTGTCGGATAAGAAGTGGCCGGATGCCCTGCAGGTGTTTGAAACGCTGGCGCATTTATTTGCCCAAGCACCGCAAGTATATGACAGCCTCGCTTTTGCGTATCAAAGTATGGGCAATATGGATGAGGCAATACGTCAATTTCAAAAAGCTCGAGCCTTGAAGGCTGATTTCAAAAGCGACTATAGCGCCGATAATTATGGCATAGTGCCGTAGGGGAACTTGAGGGCAGAAACGTCTTCTTTGATTGGGTTTGCTTCCATCAACATCGTTGACTCCGCAGTGGCCTCGACATAGACACGGCGGCAGCAAGGCTATGCATTTGTCGGCTTGCGCTAACTGTTAGAGGAAATGTAATGGCAAACGGTCAGAAAGAACGTGCGCAAGCAGGTGTTGAGGGCGACTGGATTCAAGTTGGCTCCATCGGCGCACCGCACGGTGTTAAGGGGGATATGCGCCTCAAGTCTTTCACTGAAAACCCTGTGGCTATTTTCAAGTTTAATGATCTACGTTTAGGTGCTGGCGGTAAAGCAATTGCTCTTGTTAAAAAAGGCAAAAGCAAAGATGGTTTTATTATCCATATCGACGGTGTGAATTCACCGGAAGAAGCAAGTGGGCTCAAAACCAAGGGTTTGTACGCGCCGCGCGATGCATTTGGTGATACCAGTGACGATGAGTTTTTCCTTGCAGACCTTATAGGCCTTAAAGCGGTTGATCTGTCTGGTACGGAAATAGGTATTGTAACCACACTGGATAATTTCGGCGCGGAAGATTTGCTTGAAGTAGCGCTTCATAAGCCGGTGAAGGGCTTGGGCCGTAATATATTTGTGCCATTTAGCAAGGCTTTGGTGCCAGATATCAACGTTGCGGAGGGCTTTGCCGTTGTGGATTTTGTCGCATGGCAGGAAACGCAAACAAGTGAACGCGACATTGACGGCGATGAAGATATTGATTCCAAAGGGGAAAATCGATGAACCCTTTATTCACTGCACAGCTCCTTACTCTCTTTCCCGAAATGTTTCCGGGTACCCTTGGGCATTCACTTGCAGGCAAGGGCTTAAAAGAGGGTAAATGGGCGCTAAAAACACTGGACATCCGCGATTTTTCGAGCGATAAGCACCGCTCGGTGGACGATACTCCCGCAGGCGGTGGCCCGGGGATGGTAATGCGCGCCGATATTTTGGGTAAAGCTATCGATGCTGTACAAGCTGGTGCTGACCCGAAATGGCCCTTGGTTTATATGAGCCCGCGCGGGCGCCGCTTTGAGCAGGCAGACGCGAAACGATGGCACAAAGCTGGGGGTGTGACGATCCTGTGTGGTCGCTTTGAAGGCGTTGATGAACGTGTTCTGGAGGCAAGGAACGTCGAAGAGATAAGTGTTGGTGACTTTGTGCTGTCAGGCGGTGAGCCAGCAGCCATTGTGATGCTGGACGCAGTGGTGCGATTGCTGCCCGGAGTGATGGGCGCAAGTGAAACACTGGATGAAGAAAGTTTCGAGAGCGGGCTGCTCGAATATCCGCACTATACCAGACCTCAGGTTTGGGAAGAGCGGGAGATCCCGGAGGTGTTAACTAGCGGGCACCATAAAAAAGTTGCTGAATGGCGACACGCTAAAGCAGAAGAGTTGACGCGTATACGCCGACCAGACCTCTGGTCGACCTATGTACGGGAAAAAGAAAAAAAGGTTTAGGACCATGAATATTATTCAGAAGCTCGAGCAGGAGCAGATTGAAAAGCTCACTGAGGGCAAAGAAATTCCAGAATTCGGTGCTGGTGATACAGTACGTGTAGACGTGAAGGTAAAAGAAGGCAGCCGCGAGCGTTTGCAGGCGTTTGAAGGTGTTTGTATCGCACGCTCTAACAAAGGTGTGAGTTCAAACTTCACAGTTCGCAAGCTTTCTTATGGTGAAGGCGTTGAGCGTGTATTCCCACTTTATGGCCCGGTTGTAGATAGTATTACTGTTGTTCGTCGCGGTAAAGTACGTCGTGCGAAACTCTACTATTTGCGTGGCCGCACTGGTAAGTCTGCTCGTATCGCCGAGAAAAAAGACTTTAATCGCGGCAAAAACGCGAAATAATATTTCAAACTTTTGGTGTGGGCTAATATTTTGTTGCGCCGTATCGAGGGTGACTATAAAGAACGGGGGCGGGAGCAATCTTGCCCCCGTTTTCTTGTTTTTAGGCCTGATTAATTGAGGCTGTAGGTGCTGACACTTCAGCGAATACACTCGGTTCGGTCTGTGAAATTGGATGGAATGTACGGAGGTGCCCCCGAATGTCACAAGCTACACCAAAAACCATGTATGATAAAATATGGTCTAACCATATTGTTGAAGACCGCGGCAATGATGTTGCACTTCTTTATATCGACAGGCATCTGGTACATGAAGTGACAAGCCCGCAGGCGTTTGATGGCCTTCGTGCGGCGGGGCGCAAAATTCATAGGCCAGAAAGTATCATCGCAGTACCCGACCATAATGTTCCTACCAAAAATCGTGATTTACCAAACCCCGATCCGATGTCTGAGGCGCAGCTCACGGCGCTGGAAGCGAATGTAAATGAGTTTGGGCTCGATTATATTCCTATGGAAGATGACAGGCAGGGTATTGTGCATGTGATTGGTCCTGAGCAGGGCTTTACCCAGCCCGGTGTCACACTTGTGTGTGGGGATAGTCATACCTCAACACACGGAGCATTTGGGGCGCTGGCTTTTGGGATTGGCACCTCTGAAGTAGAGCATGTGATGGCAACACAAACGCTGCAACTGAAGAAATCCAAAAATATGAGGATTACAGTTACAGGTGAATTACCGGTTGGCTGCTCTGCTAAAGACGTAGCGCTCGCTATTATTGGTACTATTGGCACCGGCGGTGGCACTGGCTATGTGATTGAATATGCTGGCCCGGTTATTGAGGCCCTTTCTATGGAAGGGCGCATGACACTGTGCAATATGTCAATCGAGGCAGGTGCACGCGCAGGGCTGGTGGCACCTGATCGAAAGACTTTTGATTATCTGCGGGGCAGGCCCTATGCGCCGAAAGCGGGGCAATTTGAAAGTGCGGTCACTTTTTGGGCAGCACTCGCTAGTGATGAAGGTGCAATGTTTGACAAAGAGATCATGATTGATGGCAGCGAAATTGCGCCTCTCGTGACTTGGGGTACAAGCCCTGAGGATGTTGTTGCTGTCACGGGGCGAGTGCCTGACCCTAAAGAGTTTGTAGAGGCATCCAAGCAGGAAGCTGTTGAGAAGTCGTTGACCTATATGGGCTATGCGGCGGGTACTAGCATGACAGAGTTTCCGATTGACCGTGTTTTTATTGGGAGCTGCACCAACAGCCGGATCGAAGATATGCGCGAAGCGGCTTCGGTGATTAAGGGCCGTAAAGTAGCGAGCAATATTATTGAGGCAATGGTTGTTCCCGGCTCTGGTTTGGTGAAGCTTCAGGCAGAAGAGGAAGGTTTGGATAAAATTTTCCTTGAAGCTGGATTTGAGTGGCGTGATCCGGGGTGTAGTATGTGCCTTGCGATGAACCCTGATAAGGCTGGCCCGGGCGAGCATGTTGCTTCAACAAGTAATCGTAACTTTGTTGGGCGGCAAGGTCCGGGTTCACGCACGCATTTGGTGAGCCCGGCAATGGCTGCTGCTGCTGCGATCGCAGGCCATTTTGTTGATGTGCGTACTTTTTAAGGGAGTTTGACGGATGGAAAAATTTACACAAATCACGTCAATTGCTGCGCCTTTCCCGCGTGTTAATGTTGACACTGATATTATAATTCCGGCTAAGCACTTGAAGTCGATTAAACGCACTGGCTTTGGTGAACACGCTTTTGAAACTATTCGTTTTGATGCCCAAGGTAACCCTATAGAAGATAATGTGTTTGATTGTGAGCGCTATAAAGATGCCTCTATCTTAATAGCGGGGGACAATTTTGGGTGTGGCTCAAGTAGGGAACATGCACCATGGGCGATTCATGAGCTGGGATTTCGCTGTATTATAGCGCCAAGTTTTGCTGATATTTTTGCAGGGAACTGCGTAAAAAATGGCATTCTTACAGTGGCGTTGCCGCAAGAGGACGTAGATGCACTTGTGCTGGCGGCAGAGGCTGGTCACGATATTTGTGTGGATCTCAATGAGCAGACTGTCACGTGTGGGAATGCGCAGTATGAGTTTGATTTTAACCCTGCGCATAAGGAAATGTTGCTAGACGGGCTTGATGAAGTGGGGCAAACCCTACAGTCCAAGCCTGCAATTGATGCGTATGAAGATAAGCAAAAGCTAATGACACCTTGGTTGTTTTAACTATTTAGGGCGTTACAGATAGGTCTCATATTATGACAAAACATTCGATTATGTTGCTGCCGGGCGATGGCATTGGCCCTGAGATTATGGCAGAAGTTCGCCGTGTGATGGCGTGGGTTGAAGGCGCACACGGTGTGTCATTTGATGTGAGTGATGGGCTTATTGGCGGCTGCGCATATGAAGAATACGGCGTACCATTAACGGATGAAACTTTGACGCAAGCCAAGGCATCAGACGCGATTGTGATGGGCTGCGTTGGAGGCCCTCAGTGGGACGGTAAAACTGATTATGACAAACGCCCTGAGGCTGGCTTGTTACGGCTTCGTAAGGATTTAGATTTGTTTGCAAATCTTCGGCCGGCCATGTGCTTTGATGCCCTCGCGGACGCCTCCAGTTTAAAGCGTGAATATGTTGCAGGACTAGATATTCTTTTTGTTCGCGAACTGGCGGGTGGTGTTTATTTTGGCGAACCGCGCGGTATTCAAGAGTTACCCGGCGGTGGCCGAGTTGGAATTAATACACAGCGCTATACAGACGCTGAGATTGTTCGCATTGCACGTGTTGCCTTTGAGATGGCGCGCAAACGTGGCGGTAGGGTACATAGCGCTGAAAAAGCGAACGTGATGGAAGCGGGGCTATTGTGGCGTGAGGAAGTGACCAAGCTACATGCCGAAGAGTATTCTGACGTTACTCTTGAGCATATTCTGGCCGATAACTGCGCAATGCAATTGGTTAAAGCCCCAAAGCAATTTGATGTAATCCTAACAGATAATTTGTTTGGTGATATTTTGTCAGATGCAGCAGCAATGCTCACAGGTTCCCTTGGCATGCTGCCATCGGCGTCACTTGGTGATGGTGGACCGGGGCTATATGAGCCTGTTCATGGATCTGCCCCCGATATCGCTGGCCTTGGTGTTGCTAACCCGATTGCTGCGGTCCTTAGTTTTGCGATGGCGCTTCGTTACTCTTTGGATATGGGTGATGCAGCAGACCAGATAGAAGCTTGTATCGCTAAAGTACTTGAGCAAGGCTACCGAACAGCAGACTTGATGAGTGAAGGTATGAAACAAGTTGGTACTATAGGTATGGGGGATGCAATCCTCGCTGCATTGAATAGTTAGATGTTTTAATCAGGCAGAGTGTTTGCCTGAGTTCTACCCACAGGAGAATAGAATGGGTTTTCGTGTCGCCGTCGTTGGTGCGACTGGTAATGTCGGTCGTGAAATGTTGAACATCCTTGCGGAACGCCAGTTTCCTGCAACGGAAATTACTGCGATTGCATCTCGGAAATCTAAAGGCCAAATTGTGGACTTTGGTGATAAAGAGCTAACGATTGTAGCGCTAGATACATTCGATTTTTCCAATACAGATATCGCTCTATTTGCAGCGGGCTCCAGCGTTTCAAAAGAGTATGGCCCTAAGGCGGCTGCCTCTGGTGCCGTCGTTATCGATAATTCTTCTTATTTTCGTATGGACCCAGATGTGCCGCTGGTGGTGCCAGAAGTGAATGCGCATCATTTGAAGCGTTTTTCGAAGAAAAACATTATCGCCAATCCTAATTGCTCCACGGCACAAATGCTTGTGGCCCTTAAGCCACTTCATGATGCAGGGAAAATTAAACGTGTTGTGGTTTCCACGTACCAATCAGTTTCAGGCTCAGGTGCCGCTGCGATGGATGAGCTCTTTAGCCAGACACGGGCGGTTTTTGTAAACGATCAGGTGAAGCCGGAAGTTTATCCGAAGCAGATTGCATATAATGTTATCCCGCATATTGATGTGTTTATGGATGATGGTTCCACCAAAGAAGAATGGAAGATGGTTGCAGAGACACATAAAATGCTTGATCCAGACATCCAGCTTACGGCCACATGTGTGCGTGTGCCGGTGTTTGTTGGGCACTCGGAAGCAATTAATCTGGAATTTGAAAAGCCTCTTTCTGAAAAAGAAGCACGAGAAATTCTCGCCAATGCACCGGGTTGTTTAGTTATTGATAGACGAGAAGACGGTGGTTACATCACGCCAATTGACTGTGTTGGGGATTTTAACACCTATATCAGCCGTATTCGTAAAGACCCAACCGTGAAGAATGGCCTTAATATTTGGGTTGTGTCAGATAATCTACGAAAAGGCGCTGCATTAAACGCGGTTCAAATCGCCGAATCTCTTTTAGAGCAACAGCTGTTAATGGCTGAATGAAGCCTCTAGGGGCGGCTTAGATAAAGCCGCCTTTTACGCCTGTTGCTTAGCCCTTTGGGGAAATCAGTTGGATAATTGTTCCAGTGTTTCGCCTTTTGTGTTTTCAATCTCTACGCGGCCATCTTGATGTTCTATTCGCAAGTATGTGGGCAGGGGGTTTAATCCTCTCCCGTTTTGCTACTTGCTAAAAGCGCGTTCGACAGTTCCAAGGCCTTGGCTGGCTGTTTCAATTTTCTCTTGGCTCATTCCTGCGCCGGTGTACGGGACGGAAAGTATGGCCTCATCCTGATCATTTCTAGGGACGATAATCTCTATTTCCCCAGCAAAATATATAGACGGAAGTATGGAGGTAATGAATTGTTTTAAAGTGACGCAATCCTACCAAGGCAAGGTTAATTTCAGGGTAGCTATGGTTGACAACTGAAAGCTGATTTGTCAGACCCGTAGGGTAATGGGATTACAAATGCGGTGGCCTGCGCTGGCGCTGAAGGGGTGGAAAATGTCACAATTAAAATCAGGACTCTCACAGGTTGTTTTACTGTCTGCTTTGGCACTGTCGGTTGCTGGGTGTAGTGAGCAGAAGCAAGATAATGCTGACGTGAATAATCAAGGAACCGCGACAGTAGCAGAAGCGACAGCCTTTATTACAGAAGCCGAGAGTAAATTGTTTGCCTCTGAAATGCAGTTGGAGCGTATTTCATGGGTTAATAATAATTTCATTACCTACGACACTGACCTTTTGGTTGCTGAAGCCGATAAAAAGCATATTGAATTAGGCGTGAAGCTGGCAATGAAGGCTAAACGCTTTCAGGGCCTTGATTTGCCTGCCGACATCGCACGGAAATTTGATAAACTTACACTAGCACTAACATTACCAGCACCTGAAGACCCCGCGAAAACGGGCGCATTAGCTACGATCAAAGCTAGTTTAGGGTCTACTTATGCCACTGGAAAGGTGGATATGGAGGGTGAGGCGAAAACGCTTGGTGATGTTTCTGCCATTATAGCCAGTGATCGATCTCCAGAACGATTACTCACAGCTTGGGATGGTTGGCGTAAAGCATCAGTGCCGATGAAAGATGACTATGCGCAAATGGTGGAAATCGCGAATGAGGGCGCGCGGGAACTTGGTTATCCGGATGTAGGGGCTATGTGGCGCTCTGGCTATGATATGGAGCCAGATGCCTTTGCTGCTGAGGCGGACCGTCTGTGGGGGCAAGTGAAGCCTCTTTATGAAAGCCTTCAATGCCATGTCCGTGCAGAACTTTCCGATTATTACGGTGACCGCGTTGTTTCAGACAGTGGTCCAATCCCTGCGCATTTGCTTGGCAATATGTGGGCACAAAGCTGGGGTAATATTTATGAGTTGGTGAAACCTGAAGGCGGCGCACAAAGCTATGACCTTACTAAGCTTCTTACTGAGAAGGGTTATGACGCCAAGAAAATGGCGCGGGCAGCAGAAGGCTTTTTCACTTCTGTGGGGTTCGAGCCCTTGCCGCAAACCTTTTGGGATCGTTCGCTCTTTACTAAACCGGCAGATAGAGAAGTAGCGTGCCATGCGTCTGCATGGAACCTGAACTGGCAAGATGATATCCGGATTAAAATGTGCACTGAAGTAAACGGAGAAGATTTTGTTACTGTGCACCATGAGATTGGGCACAATATTTATCAGCGTGCCTACCGGAACCAGAGTTATTTTGGAGCAACCGGCGCACATGATGGCTTCCATGAGGCGATAGGTGATATGATTGCCTTGTCAATTACGCCTGACTATTTGAAGACAACTGGCCTCTTGGAGGAAATTCCCTCTGAGGATGCTGATATTGCCATTTTGATGAAACAGGCGCTTGATAAAGTGGCCTTCTTACCGTTTGGTTTAATGGTTGATCAATGGCGCTGGAAGGTTTTTTCTGGCGAACTAACACCAGACACATACAACAATGGTTGGTGGGAACTGCGTGAGAAATATCAGGGTGTGAAAGCACCGAATGATCGTCCAGACGATGCGTTTGATCCTGGTGCTAAATATCATATCCCTAATAACACGCCTTATATGCGGTATTTTCTTGCGCATATTTTACAGTTCCAGTTCCACCAGTCTGCCTGCGAGCAAGCAGGATGGGAAGGTGCGCTACACCGTTGCAGCGTTTACGGCAATAAGGAAGTGGGTGCCAAGTTTAAAGCGATGATGAAAATGGGGGCGAGCAAGCCTTGGCCTGATGCGCTAGAAGCCTTTACGGGGACCCGCCAGATGGATGGTTCGTCTGTTGTGGCTTATTTTGCGCCGCTAAAAACTTGGCTTGATGAACAAAATAAGGACCGGAACTGCGGTTGGTAACAATAGCCGGGGTGATATCACACCCCGATTAACTTTTTAGGAAACGCCGCTTATGTCTGTTATTCGCCCCCGCCGTAGCATGCTGTTCATGCCGGGCTCAAATGCTCGTGCGCTTGAAAAGGCAAAAATGTTATCATGTGATGGTGTGATTTTTGATCTGGAAGATGCGGTTTCCCCAGATGAAAAAATACAAGCACGCACTCAGGTGCAGTCTGCGCTTCAAACGGGCGGTTATGGTTCGAGGGAACAGGTGGTCCGAATAAACGGCCTTGATACACCTTGGTGGCAGGATGATCTGGAAATGCTTGTCCCTGCTGCGCCTGACGCAGTGCTTGTCCCGAAGATTGAAAGCGCACAACAACTGAAAACTGTGGAGCAGAAGCTTGTAGAGCTTGGTGCTGAAAATACGGCGTTATGGGCGATGCTGGAAACACCGCGCGCGTTTTTACGTGCCGAAGAGATTGCATCTGCGAGTGATTTATTAGCCTGCTTGGTTATTGGCACCAATGACTTGGTGAAAGATCTGCACGGCGAGCACACGCGGGGCCGGTTACCCGTTGTAACAGCTCTCGGTATTGCTTTGTTGGTAGCGCGCTCATATGGCCTCACTGCTCTGGACGGCGTATATAATGATTTCAAGGATACCGACGGATTAGAGGCTGAGTGCCTTCAGGGCAGGCAATTTGGCTTTGATGGTAAAACATTAATTCACCCATCGCAGATTGGTGTTGCGAACACCGCTTTTGGCATATCGGATGAAACACTAATGCAAGCAAGGCGGTTGATTAAGGCCTTTGAAGAAGCAGCGATAAAGGGTAAAGCGGTTGCTGTGTTAGATGGCAAGATGGTGGAACACTTGCATGTTCTGGAAGCTAAGAGACAAGTGGCGATGGCCGAGGCCACCGCCCAATTAGAGACTTCCTTCTAATGGCCAATATGTTTGGCTAGGAACTTCTCAGTCTCAGTTAGCAAGGTCATTCTTGCTTCTTTGGTGATCATTGAATGACCGCCATTGGCTATTTCTACATAGCGGCTCTCTTTGTTTAAATTTTCCATTCTATTTTGCATGCGCTGAGACATTTTATAAGGCACACGGCTATCATCCACGGATGACATCAACAATAATGGCACATTCAGTTTGTCAGCTTGATGATATGGCGACACTTCAGAATCATTTTTATCTGCATGGCCCATTTTTTCGAGCCATTCACTAAATCCGATATAAAGTTTGTCACTTTGCTTCATGCGGGGGATATCAGGAACCCCGTTAACAGAAATAGCGCATTTATAGAGATCAGGTTCTTTAATTGGTCCAAACATGGCGGCATATCCACCATAAGACGCACCAACAATACAAATGCGTTCCGGGGCTGAATATCCTTCATTGATCATCCAAAGGGTTGCATCGGTAACATCGTCTTGCATGAGCCCACCCCAACGATTTTCACCGGCTTCAAGAAAAGCTTTGCCGTAGCCCGTACTACCACGAAAATTGGGACGCATAACGGCGTAGCCACGGTTCGCGTAGAATTGGGACCAAAAATCCCAGTCTGCTGTGTCCCGTGCATGGGGCCCGCCGTGAGGCAGGATCACAGTTGGAAGTTTGTCTCCCTTTGAAGAACCTAGGGGAAGTGTAACAAAAGCCGGGATCGAAGCGCCGTCACGGGTTGGGATTTCAGTAACCAAAGTTTTTGGCATGTCCTCAGGATAGATATCGGCCATTGTGGGAGACAGCAAGTTAAGTTGGCCAGTTTCACGGTGATACATATAATAATCACCAGGGTTATTTGTTGCAGTGGCGACAACCATGTAGAGCTCTTTATTGCGGGCTTTACCTACAATATATACATCGCTTTTGAGGGCTTTTTTTAGGGTGCGCTGGATCTTAGCTAGATCTTTGTCGAAGTATTTAACGACATAGGTATCCAACGTGTAACCAACGCCTGCAATAGCTCGTGTTTCTGGGTGTCTGACGGTCCGGCCTATATCCACTTTCGGGTGTGCGAAGATGGGTTCCAGTATCTCCCCGGTACGGACATCTAATGTAAAAATACCTTTGGTCCCGAATTCTGTGGGGCCAGAAACATAAAGAATGTTTGGATCAGGGCTGAAATCAACGATGTCATACTTGTCGAACCAATCCGTCTTTTCCAAATTGGTTGTGTCCCCATTTTTGTCGAATAGCATTGAAACCCTCTTTTCAGAGGTTGCGAATGAACCTGTACGGTAATAGCCTGTTCCAAGCCTGACATTTCCCTCCTGATCGGCATACCAACCCCATATACCTTGCCTGCCGTTCTTGACCTTAAGTCGTCGTCCGGAGTTTATATTTACTTTGAAAACGTCTGGCCTGCCAACCAAGTCTTCATCAAGTTGCATCAAAACATGTTCTGGATCATCAGGCAAAGAGTGAACTATATATTCTGCAAAGGCAGCAGGCCCTTGCGTTCGGTGCATGGACCCTCTTCGCCGTTTTGGTTTGCCAAACCATGTATATTCAAGAGTGTTGGTGTTGAAACTGAAGAGCTTTCTCTCAGTAAGAATTCTGCTTATTCTAAATCTTCTCCGGGTCACGGTGAAAGCAATGATCAAGCTTTCTTCATTTCCCCAAAAGAAAGTGCCAAGTTCAGCGTCACCATGAGGAGGAACCAAAACTGATTTGTTTGTCTGCAGGTTAGTCACCAAAATATGTCTGCGGCCTTCCATCGTTGTCATGAAAGCGATTTTGTTACCGCTGGGTGACATTTGTACACGAGAAAGGCTGGGAAGAGAGGCAAAAGCCTCAATAGGCAATTTCTCAACTGACAGCGACGGTGTACTCCAGGAAGTGGATGCGACCAAAACAACAGCCATCAGGCTGATTAGTTTGTTAAACAAGAAAGTTCCCCCAATTTTGTTTCGTCTTGTTCCATGTTGCTAACATAGTTTTCTATGACTTTTGACTTATGCTTTTTGTTGTAGGTGAGCGACCATCTCAGGTTCTATTTTTGTCGTCAAGTATGATTGTATGTCACCACCAATGAGGGTGTGTGGGCATACTTTCTAGATGAGATCTACCGAAGCTGATAGGCCCGATAAGGGTGAGGCTTATGATTGTCCCACCCTTATAAGTTAAGGCTATTCACCAATATGTTCAGTGAGGAATTTTTCCATAGCTTTCAGCTTGGTTAGCCTGGAATTTGCTGTATCCATTGAATGGCCCCCATCAGATATTTTTACATATTGGCTGTTTTTGCCCATACCCTTCAGGCGGGCATGCAAGCTTTCTGAACCTGTATAATCAAGCCGCGTATCGTCTTTTGAAGACATCAATAAGATGGGTTTGTTGATTTTTTTCGCCTGCTGATAAGGCGAAATGACGCTGTCACCAGTGCCTTCAAGGCCCATGTTTTCGCGCCAGTCGGCACTACCAAGATATTTGCTGTCCCTTTGTTTGGTCTTTACGAGGTTAGTAACACCGTTCACAGAAACACCGCATTGATAGAGATCGGGCTCTTGTATTAAGCCCATCAGGCTTGCGTATCCCCCATAAGAGGCACCTGCAATGCAAATGCGATTTGGATCAGCAATACCTTTGTTTATTAAATACTTTGTTGCATCTGTCACATCTTCTTGCATTTTACCGCCCCACTGCTGGCGGCCGGCATTTTCAAATGATGGGCCGTAACCATCTGATCCTCTGAAATTAGGTCGTAGGACCACATAACCACGGTTCGCTAAAAACTGTGTCCAATAGTCCCAGTGTGCATCGTCGCGGGCGTGTGGGCCGCCGTGTACGAGGACGACGGTAGGAAGGTTTTTTGCGTCCTTACCAGTAGGCGTTGTTAAAAACGAAGGGATGCTCACAGAATCGCGCACTGTAATATTCACCAACGTAGTAGGCGCCATATCTTCAGGGTAAATTTTTGGCCTCTGGGGCGTTACCATATGAAGCTGCTTTTTCTTCATATCAAACTGGTAATAAAGCCCTGGCTCGCGGTCTGAACGCGAGAGGATAAGGTATTTCCCAGATTTGCTGTCACCGTCTATAATTTTATTGGCTGAACCTTTTAGGGCTTTGTCTAAAATGCGCTGCACTTTCTCATAGCGTTTGTCGAAATAGACATATTTTTGGATATCTGTCGTGTAAGCAGCGCCTCTCACTTTACCAGTTTCGGTGTCGTATAAAATATAATCCACATCTACTTGCGGATCGGCAAACAGTTCACCCGTAATCTGTCCACTTTCAATGTTCAGACGGTAAATACCGCGGGTGCCATGCTTTGAACGGCCTGAAACAATCAGGTGGTTGAAAGTGTCATCGAATCCGTAAAACCCGTGTCGTTTATACCAGTCTTGTTTGGCGATGTTTTTCCATTCACCGTTCGCGTTTTTCCAGTAAGCTACACGTTCGTTTTCCCAGAACCCCCAAGCTAAACGCAGCTCGTGCTTTATGTCTGTTTTCCAATATTGAATACCACGAAAACCACCATGAATTTTCTTAAATTTCCCGTTTCGGATATCAATTTTGCGCACTTCATCTTGCAGGTTAAAATCTGAATCGACCGCCAGCAAAATATGGTTTGGTTCGTCGGGCAACATGTCGATTATATCGGTTTGATAATAAGGCGCGGCTAACTTTACGCCCAGTTTTGATGTTGCACTTTTTCGCTTGCCGGGCTTAACGATCCACGCAAGGTTTGATCCGTCAGCATTGACAGCCATAAGCCGGGTTTCTGTGCGACGTGTTGCAAAAGCGTTGGCGCGTTGCAGTGTTAATTCATACATCACCAGGAGGCGGTTTTCGTTTGCCCATTCAAAATCATAAATATCTGCGCTTTGGATTGGGGGCTGTACATATCGGTCGCTGCCATCCAAGTTTTGAACCACCATTACCTTGCGGCCTTCCACAGAAGACATAAAAGCAACCTTTTTGCCGCCGGGGGCCTGTTGTAAGTTGGAGACCTGAGGTAGTTCTGCAAAAACTTCAGTTGGAATTTCTTCAGCCCAGGCTGTGTTCAATTTAAAGATAAAAAGTGAAGCTGTGCACAGCATCAATACTAATTTTTTCATGTTTCCCCCAAATAGCAAAAAACGATTTTATCCATAATTTTATGCGAATATTATTGCCCAATATGTTCAGCTAAAAACTTCTCAGTCTCTCTAAGCATTGTTAAGCGAGATTGTGCTGTGACCATGTGGTGCCCACCATCTTGAATTATTTTGAAAGTGCTTTTTTTGCCTAATTTCTTTAAACGATTATGCATTTTTTGTGAAAGTTTGTATGGTACACGGACATCGTTTTCAGATGAAAGCAACAACACTGGGGCTAATATTTTTTCTGCTTGATGGAAGGGTGATACTATTTTGTCATTAGTATTTTTAAGCCCCATAGATTTAATCCAAGCTCTGCCCCCAATGGTATTCCGGTCATACCTTTTTAATGCTGCAATGTCGGTTACGCCGTTAACTGAAATCGCACATGCGTAAAGGTCTGGATCTTTGATAATACCCATAAGTGCAGCATAGCCGCCGTATGATGCGCCAATAATACAGACCCGATCAGGATCTGAAATACCTTGTTCGATCACCCATTTTGTAGCGTCAACAACGTCTCTCTGCATTTTTCCACCCCATTCCTTATAACCTTCATTTTGGAATGCGGGGCCATATCCACCTGAGCCACGGAAGTTAGGTTGCAATACAGCGTAACCACGGGAAGCTATAAACTGTGTCCAGAAGTCCCACTCGGCTGTGTCCCGGATACCTAAAGGGCCTCCATGAGGCATAATAATGGTTGGTAATTTGTGGGCGTTCATATTTTGTGGAAGGGTTAAATATGAAGGTATGATAGTGTCGTCACTTGCTACTATTTCGACACTTTTTACTGTCGACATTAGTTCTGGTTTTATGATTTTTCGTGCGGGGAAAATTGAACCAATTTGGTTTTTTTCTACATTAAACCAATAATAGGCCCCAGGGTTTTTGTCACTAGAAACTCGAAAGATATAGATGGGTTTCGTTTGAGATCTATCGACGAGTTGTACCGATTGTTGCGGGAAGGCTAGTGAGAAGTTCTGATGAATTTGACGAAGGTGCTCTTCAAAATAAAATTCCCTAGGAAGATCATCAATGAAAGTAACGCCGACGACCTTTTTTGAATGTGGGGCAAAAATCAAATCAGAAACATCTACTTTTGGGTGAGCGAAAAGCTGCTCTATGATGTCGCCTGTGTTCATGTTCAAGGTAAACAGGCCTTGTGTGCCATGTTCAGTTGGGCCTGCGACAAATATAATTTCAGAATTTTCACTAAATCCTTTGATCGAATACGTTTTCCACCAGTTATAATCTTCAAGTTTTTTCCAATGGCCGGAGCCTTGTGAAATGTATCCAAAAAATTCGGAACGTTCGTAACCAGTTGCTAAACGAACTCCGTTGTCTGGGCCTAAAGTCCATTCTTGAATTCCGCGCATTTCAGCGCGAATTTGTCGAAATTTTCCCGTGTGAATGTTGACACGCCTTATTTCCCACTTCCCATTTTGATCAGAGTCAAGCGAGACTAATATTTCATCAGGATTGTGGGGAAGTAAGCTGGGGATTACATGCTGTAATTGAGCGGGGGGGTATTCTAGGTGAAGTTTACTTTGCCCATACCCTCTTACCTTTTTGGGTAAGATTATCCATTTGAAATTGTTTCCGTCGCGGTCGACGCCAGCCAGACGGGTTTCTGTTGATAATCCGGTAAATTGTTTGCGATTGAAGCTGAATTCATAGATCAATAGAATTCTTTGATCGGTTGCCCAGTGGAATTCTTTAATATTTGCCGCTTCAATAGAAGGCGCAGCAAGCATTTCTGTTCCATCCAGTTTTTGGAAGAAGGCGGCATTTTTACCTTGAATGGAGGTTATGAAGCCGACATGTTCGCCATTAGGGGACAATTTGGGTGAACTGAAGTCAGGCAGTGCAGCAAAGGCTTCTATAGGAATATCGGCTGGTTTTTGGGTTGTTTCTTGTGCCCATACAGTGTTCGTAATCAAAGCGATGTTTACTAAGACGGCTACAAATATTAGTCGCATACAGAATTTCCCCCAACCTGAACTTTTGTCATAACGCCGCGATATACAGCTAGCAATAGAAAACCTTTGTGGTTCTAGGGAAATATTGTCGCCGTTTTGCATAGTTTATCTTGCAGAATGGGGGCTTGGGGGGCTAAAACTACTCCCCAACTGAGTCTGCACTAGTTTCAGCCTTTAGGAATGAGCTGTGTGGATATAGCTAATTGATATCAGTAGTTAATTTCTGCCGTACTTAGGGTCGGCTAAGGGGAAATTTCATGGCAAAGGCTAAACGCCCGCTCTCTCCCCACCTGCAAGTTTACCGCTTCGGTGCGCATATGGCTGTGTCCATTATCCACCGGATTACGGGCTCAGCGCTCGCATTTGGCGCTATCTTGCTTACATGGTGGTTGGTAGCGATCGCGACCGGAAACGAGTATTTCAACACAGTGCAAGGGTTTGCAAGTTCAATGATCGGGCGGATTATTCTGTTCGGCATAACCTTCGCGTTAATGCAGCATTTTGCATCAGGTATTCGCCATTTGTTTATGGATGCCGGTAAGCTCTATGACCTTAAGGCCAACACATCCTCTGCCAAATTTACTTTCGTGTTCTCCGTCGTGATGACGATTGTGATCTGGGCAGCGGCTTATAAAGTGATGGGGGTACTTTGATATGACTGATATGAACACACCTCTCTCAAAAGTGCGTGGTTTGGGCTCAGCCAAAGATGGCACAAGTGTCTGGATCAGTCACCGCATTGCAGCGGTTGCTAATATTCCTTTGGTAATTTTCTTTGTCGTTTCTTTTGTCGGCAATGCCGGCAAAGGCCACGCTGAATGGGTTGCATGGATCAAGCAACCGCTTGTATCGGTGTTGCTAATTTTATTTGTGCTGAATTTCACCAACCATATGCGCTCTGGCTTGCAAGAAGTGGTTGAAGATTATGTGCATAGCCACGGCAGTAAATGGGCTGCAACGCTCGCGATCAAATTTGGTTGCGCCTTGATTGCTGGCCTGAGTGTTTTCTCAGTTTTACGTATTGCGTTTGGAGGCTAGGACATGAGCACAGCTTATCCTATTACAGAACACACTTATGACGCCGTTGTTGTCGGCGCAGGTGGTTCGGGCCTTCGGGCAACGATGGGCCTTGCAGAAAAAGGCCTGAAAACAGCATGCATTACCAAAGTGTTTCCAACCCGTTCGCACACCGTTGCAGCGCAGGGCGGTATTGCAGCTTCTCTTGGCAACATGGGTAAAGATAGCTGGCAGTGGCATATGTTTGACACTGTTAAGGGCTCTGATTGGCTGGGTGATCAGGATGCTATTGAATATATGGTACGCGAGGCACCTGCAGCAGTTTATGAGCTAGAGCATTACGGTGTGCCCTTTAGCCGTACTGAAGAAGGCAAGATTTACCAACGTGCATTTGGCGGCATGACCACTGAATTTGGCGAAGGCCCTGCGGCTCAGCGTACTTGCGCTGCCGCTGACCGTACTGGTCATGCGATGTTGCACGGGCTGTACCAGCAGTCTTTGAAGTATGATAGCGACTTTTACATTGAATATTTCGCGATCGACCTGATCATGGAAAACGGCGAATGCCGCGGTGTGATTGCCATGAATATGGAAGATGGTTCTATCCATGCTTTCCGTAGTCAGTCAGTAGTACTGGCAACTGGCGGTTATGGGCGTGCTTATTTCTCGGCAACATCAGCGCACACTTGTACTGGTGATGGCGGAGGTATGGCGCTTAGGGCTGGCCTTGCGATGCAGGACCTTGAGTTTGTTCAGTTCCATCCAACGGGCATTTACGGTGCAGGTGTGTTGATCACAGAAGGAGCACGGGGCGAAGGCGGTATTCTTATCAACTCAGAAGGCGAGCGCTTTATGGAGCGTTATGCACCGTCTGCAAAAGATCTTGCCTCTCGCGATGTTGTTTCGCGCTCTATCTCGAATGAGATCAGGGAAGGCCGCGGTGTCGGTAAAGATAAAGATCACATGTTCTTGCATTTGGACCATCTTGATCCAGCGATTTTGGCAGAGCGCCTGCCGGGTATTTCTGAATCAGCGAAAGTGTTTGCTGGCGTTGATGTAACCAAAGAGCCAATCCCTATTATTCCGACTTGCCATTATAATATGGGCGGCATTCCAACCAACTATCACGGCGAGGTTATCAACCCGACAAAAGATAATCCTGATGCAACAGTGCCGGGCTTGTTTGCGGTTGGTGAGGCGGCTTGTGTATCTGTGCACGGCGCTAATCGTTTGGGCTCTAACTCGCTTATTGACCTTGTGGTGTTTGGCCGGGCAACGGCGCACCGTATTGCTGAAACCAGCAAAGCGGGTGCTACGCAGAAGCCACTGCCTGAAGGTTATGGTGAGATGGCTTTAGGCCGCCTTGATGCGGCGCGTTATGCTAATGGTTCGGCGTCTACCGCAGAGCGCCGCCTAGAAATGCAGCGTACCATGCAAAATCACTGTGCGGTGTTCCGGACAGCGGAAGTGCTTGAGGAAGGCGTTAAGAAAATTGATGAGGTTGCTGCAAACATTACGGATATCCGAACAACGGATCGTTCGCTTGTTTGGAACAGTGATCTTATTGAAACGCTTGAACTGCAAAACTTGATCGGCCAAGCGGCGCTGACAATGCACGGTGCTGCTGCCCGTAAAGAAAGCCGCGGTGCTCATATGCACGAGGATTTCCCTGACCGTGATGACAAGAACTGGATGAAGCACACAGTTTCCTGGTTTGACGGCAAAAAGGTTACATTGGGAGACCGTCCGGTGCATGATTATACGCTCACTCAAGAAGTTGAGTATATCAAACCAAAAGCTCGGGTATATTAAGGGAAGGAATGAACAATGGCTGAATTTACACTTCCCAAAAACTCCGTTGTTGGAAAAGGTAAAACGGTAAAAGCTGAGGGCGCGGCTAATACAAGGGCCTTCAAGGTTTATCGTTGGAATCCTGACGACGGTGAAAACCCGCGCATGGATACGTTTGAAGTAGACATGGATAGCTGTGGGCCGATGGTCTTGGACGCTCTCATTAAAATTAAAGATGAGATGGACAGCAGTGTCACTTTCCGGCGGTCATGTCGTGAGGGTGTATGTGGCTCTTGCGCGATGAATATCGACGGCAAAAACGGCCTTGCCTGCACCACTGCTATTGAAGATGTGAAGGGCGATGTTTCCATCACACCTTTGCCGCATCAGGAAGTGGTGAAGGACCTTGTGCCTGATCTGTCAAACTTCTATGCGCAGTATGCTTCAATCAAACCATGGTTAGAGACACAGTCTCCACAGCCTGAAAAAGAACGACTACAATCGCCGGAAGACCGCAAGAAGCTTGATGGCTTGTATGAGTGTATTTTGTGTGCGTGCTGTTCGACAAGTTGCCCAAGCTATTGGTGGAACGGTGACAAGTATTTAGGCCCTGCGATCTTGTTGCAGGCATATCGCTGGTTGATCGACAGCCGCGATGAAAATACCGGCGAGCGTCTTGATGACCTTGAAGATCCATTCCGTTTGTATCGTTGTCATACGATTATGAACTGCTCGAATGCATGCCCGAAAGGCCTGAACCCGGCGAAAGCAATTGCTGAAACAAAGAAGATGATGGTTGAGCGCAAGGGCTAATTTTTGAGCATCATTAGAAATATTCAGGGCGCTGGTATCATGGATGCTAGCGCCCGATTTTTTTGTATTGTTACTTGAGGTGATGGATGACTGATAATTCCCCTCTCAATATTTCAGTTGCGATTGCAACCTATAACGGTGCGTCTTTCATTGAAGAAACGCTGAATAGTATTTTAACGCAGTCATTAAAGCCGCATGAAGTGATCGTCGTAGATGATGGCTCCAGCGATGAAACGCCTAAAATTCTGGCAAGTTTAGATGGCCAGATCAAAGTCATAACGATTGAAAATAGCGGCCCTGAGACCGCGAAAAAAAATGCGATTGAGGCCACTTCGGGAGACTGGATCGCTATATGCGACCATGATGATTTGTGGGACACAGATCATTTAGAAAGGCTTGCAGCGCTTGTTGGAAAATATCCTGAAGTAAATGTTGCGTACTCTAATTTCGCAGAGTTCGGAGATGCTGCACGCTATAAGGATAAGTTTGCTAGCTTGGGTGAAAATTATTGGCGAGAATGTGTGGCTGATAAAGAAGGCTTTAGAATATATGGCCCACAGCCTTTCTCTATGCTTTTGAAAGGAAATCCATTTTTCCCATCTGCGGGTATGTTTATGCGCAGCTTATATGACCAAATTGGTGGCATTCGGTTAGGGATTTCAAGAAACCCTGCGGCGGATGGTGATATGACCAGCCGAATGATGATTACGGGCACTGTTGGTTGCGATGCAAAAATAACAGCACGCATCAGGAAATATGGCGGTAATTTCTCGGGTGAAGGTTTTAAAACGTCGCGTGGGGGCATAGAGCTTTTGGAACGGCAACTTGCAGAAGGCGGTATATTTGACCAATATAAAAGCGATATTGAAGCTGCGATAAAGCGTCAATCTATCAGCATGCTACAAGCTGCTTTTTCTTTTCGTGAAAGAGGCGCATTTCAGTTTGCAGCTAAACGGCTGTCTTTTCGGCAGTTGCCTTTTTCTTTGCAGTTACGTTTTTTAATATTCCAGCTACCTGATATTTGTTTGATGCCCATTTTTGCGCTAGTGCGGTTGATTAGGAGGTAGATTATGGTGCTTTTTCCCGTGCTTTCTCTGGGACTTGAAGTGGGATCAGCTTCTGTAGTTTCTTTGGAAGATTGCGGTAAAGTGTAAATTCAGGGCCATCTTTATAACCGCTAAGTTTCCATAATCCTGCCATCAGAAGCCCAAAAACAACTGCACCGCTGGTTACCTTTGTCAAAAGTATAAAGATATGAGGCCAGGCACTTGGAATAGGTAGCCAGAGCACAAGGGCAACCATTGCGCCGCCTGCGAGAAGGGGGCGCAAGCAAAGTGAGAAAATGCTAGTTTTGATTTTGAGCTTATAAAACAGATAGCTGGTTTCGGCTACCAGAGACAAAATAGATAGCACAGTAAAAGTAATAGCAATGGCGATAGGATCAAATGCCAGTCCTGCGACCAAACACCCGGTACTAAAAACGACAGCACGAATTGTCCAGAATAGGGCAGTTTTTTTCTGTAGTCCTGCTGTTACAAAGCTGCTTTGATTAACTTCAGCGATGGAATTACAAGCACAGCCGACAGCCAATAAACTTAAGAACGGTGCCGCGGCAGACCATTGGCTTCCGAGTAGTAGATGTACAAGTTCCGGTGCCGTAATGGTTACGCCGAATGAGACTGCGGTTGCGACAATAGTAGAAGCGCCGAAAATATTAGATGCGGCTTCTGCGTGTCGTGTGGGGTTGCCTTGCATTTTTGCCAAAGCTGGCAGCATGGCCTCCCGGACAGGGCCGATTAAATCTCCGATAAGCACGCGCGCTAAATCTCGGGCAATATGATAAATGCCAAAAAATGCGGTGTTCGCAGCACTTCGTACAACAAACTCATCTGAAGAATTTGCGATATATTGTGAGACGCTTCTTAGGTAAGACCAAGCAGCAAAATCAATATGATGGCTTAATCTTGTCAATGTTAAACGTGGACGATAAGGCCGAACTATATGGGTTATTATTACGCCAAAAATCGAGGATAACATCGCCCCAAAAACCAGCGCCCAATATGAGCGCAGGATAAGCGCCACTATAATTACTGCTGCAACACGGACAATTTTATCACCGGATTTCAATAAGAAATCAGTTCCATACTTTAGATCCCGTAGCAGTAAGGAGGATGCTGGGCTTGCAAGGGCATCAATGATAGGCAGTAGTGCCATCGCTTGAAGAACCAGTTCAACCCGGTCATCTTTTAAAAAATCGGTCACTAATGGGCTTAATAGAAACAGGGCTGTGCCAGTAAAGATGCTGAGAATGAGGCGCATTGTCCAAAGTGTATCAATATCAGCTTTGCTTAGGTTTTTTTCTTTGATGACAGCTTCACCAAAGCCAACTTCTTTTAAAAGAACGAAAAAACCGAGAATGAGAGCCGCGGTGCCAAACAGGCCAAAATCTTCAGGTGTGAGTAGTCTCGCTAATACTGTAACCGAAACCAAACCTAAAAGCCGTACAGCAAAGCGGGTAGCGACCATAAAGGCGGCACCGGTGAATGCTTTACTACCAAGGTCACTATGGCTGGGTTTTGGTTTGTCTATCACAGTGCTTTTTAAATCCTAGATTGGCTGAATAAAACTTGATGCATCTTTTTATCATTGATGCAAATGAAATTGCCCTTTATTTCATGATTAGCTGTTCAGCTAATAATCTGTTAACACCTCAGGATTTATAGCTTTTATGAAATTACGATGTGTTCTGGAGTAGAGTTTGGCTAATTTTATCCATCAAATTTTTAGAATGGTTTGGGCAGGTGTTTCTGTACTGGTTTTAAGCACCATTACATATGCTGATGAAGCTATTCCTGCGGGTAAGTCAGATTCTGTTGTGTTCAATACATTGTATGAATCTATCCTTAAGGATGCCGGTGTTGACTATGTAATGTTAGATTTGCCGACAGCTAGAAAACGCCGGATGTTTGTTGAGGCTGAACTGCTTATTGATTGTTGTGCCGCCTCCGCATGGCGTACGAGGCCATCTGAGCTGGCTGTTCAGCTTCATTCCAAGCCCTTTGTACAATCCGCAGAACATTATTTTTATCATATTGATAATGCGATTGATGTTTCCTCAACTGATGAATTGCAGAAATACCGGCTCGCTGTGGTACGGGGCTTTGTTTATAAGGATGATCATCTTTTCAGGTATGTGGTTGGTGCAGCAACCACGGCTGAAATGATGAAGCTGGTGGCGATAGGCCGCGCAGAAGTGGGGATTATAAATCCTTATGACTTCAAGCGTCGCCTAGAGAAAAGTAAACTGCCGCTGCGCTTGGGGGGTGTTCACGAGGCTTCCCCGCTTGTGATCAGAGTACATAAAAAAGTGGGGCATTATCTTCCAAAAATTAACGCGGTTATCGATAGATACCGCGAAGAAGGGCGTTTGGATAAAACGCAATTGTTAGGGCCAAGCAGTCACTAACCGGTAAGTTTTATATCGAGAATACGCAGGCCACTTAGCGGAGATATAACGCCTGTAGTTTCTTCCTTCGTTCTGGCACCAGCTCCATTGCATCTTCAAGGTATGCGTTGATTGAGCCGAAGTGTGTACGAATAGAACCATAGGCAGCGATTAGGAAGTCAGCTTCAACCCCCACCAAGGGCAACACATCGCTTGGGGCAATTTTTTGCCCAGCTTTAGCTGAGAGCCATTCAGCCATTGTTGTAGATGTAGCATCGAGATCAACAGCATCGTTAGTAAGCAGAAAGTCTTGCATTGTTTGCTCGTCGTTAACATCCAATGCTTTCATAAGCAGGGCACCAGCAATGCCCGTTCGGTCTTTTCCTGCCGTGCAGTGGAATAAGACGGCGTTGTTGCCGTTGTCTTCGAGTAGTGCATCAAAAAAGCTTTTCAGCCCGGCTTTGTTGGCAATCGGGATCATCTCAAAGGCTTTGATAAATTGTTCGCGCAGTTCTTTGGCGGGGAAGTTTGTTTTTGATAAACGGTCATATAATTCTTTCACCCAGGCTGCGGCATTACCACCTATTGGTACTGGACGATATTGTGGTTCCCAGCCTTCCGTCCATTGAACTGGATGGCGCACTTTTTCTGCATCAGAGCGAAAATCAATCACTGTTTGAATGTTATGATTGAGAATAGAGTTGTCGTTGGACATTTCTGCAAGGTGGCCAGACCGAAATATATGTCCCCACTTTATTATTCTGCCATCTGTCGATTGATACCCTCCCATGTCACGAAAGTTTTTAACACCTGCAACTGGAATAATGCGGGACTGTTTACTCATAGTGTTTGTCTTTCAACTGGCGCATGGTTGCCCATTCGCCACTGTGCGTATTGCAAGGCTAGGCATCAATATATTGTGCAAACTGTTATCTATAGTGAATTAGCGACTTTTAAACCAACAGGGTTCATTTTTCTCGCATTAACAATTTTTCCGAAGAAAGTAGTGCCTCAGTTATTCTTTGATTTGAGCATTTGCAGGAGCCATGTTAGAGCACGAGTAAGTAACTTTTGGCGATTAATGCCGAGGAATATTGTAAGTGCAAACACCATCTGAAAATGGCCCTCTAGCCGCATACCTTAGTCTTGAGGCGGAAGGTGAAATCAGACCTGATGATGACCAGCTTAGAATAATCGACCATTTTGAACAATTATTTCAAGATCTTGTCGGCTACCCTGAAATAGGAGCCAGAGCCAAAGGTTTATCTATTAAAAGCTGGCGTTTATCGCACCTGTTCAGGTGGTCCGGCGGAGATAAGAGGCCGCCACGTGGGCTTTATATATATGGTGGTGTCGGGCGGGGTAAGTCTATGTTGATGGATTTATTTTACGAGGTAGCCCCGGTTAAGGCCAAAAAGCGCGTCCATTTTCATGAATTTATGCTGGATGTGCATGCCCGCATGAAGGCTTGGCGTTCCATGACAGGTAAAGAGCGTGCGACACTAGGTGGTAGGGCCAGCGAAGATGATCCTATTCCGCCTGTGGCGCGGCAAATGGCACGCGAAGCAACGCTTTTGTGCTTTGATGAATTGCAGGTTAGTGACATTGCTGATGCGATGGTTTTGTCGCGTCTGTTTAATGAATTGATGGAATGCGGGGTTGTGGTGGTGGCTACGTCAAACCGGCCTCCTGGTGACCTATATAAAGATGGCTTGAATAGGCAGCTTTTTGTTCCTTTCATCGAAAAAATTAAAAATGATTTTGATGTGGTGACATTGGATGGCCCCACTGATTATCGCTATGACCGCTTAAAGGGAGTGGAGACTTACTATTCACCTGTGAATAAGGAAACTACTGAAAAACTATCAGAGGCATTTTTTCGGTTAACTGACCGAGATGTTGAAAACCGCGATAAGGTACCAACTGATGAACTTATCGTTCAGGGGCGCACGCTTTTTGTGCCTAAAGCAGCACGCGGAGTTGCTGTGTTTTCTTTTAAACGTCTGTGCGCTAACCCACTAGGATCTGCTGACTATTTAGCTATCGCGCGTGCTTATCATACAGTGATTATGGTAGCTGTGCCGCAACTTAGCAAACAGAAGCGTAACGAGGCAAAGCGGTTCGTTACCTTCATTGATGCCCTTTATGAGCACGGCGTAAAATTTTTATGTTCTGCAGAAGTCCCTCCTCAAGAACTGTATCCTGCAGGGGATGGGGCGTTTGAGTTTGAGCGCACGGTGTCGCGGTTAATGGAGATGCAATCAAAAGACTATCTTCACCGTGGACATGGTCTAGATACAATAAATTGATACTTATTCAGATTTCATTGAAGCAGTTTCAATTTGGTAGCCTTCGCGCTCTTAGCGCAGCCAAGGGGCGGCGATTTTGGTTAGTAACGGCATGATGAGATACACCATCATTGGGGTAATGATCCCTAAAGATGCTAATGTGCCAACGAATGGATCCTCAGTAATATAGCGCGAGATCAGCGGCGGAATGAAAAATACCGGAGGCACAAGACCCAGGTAAGTTACAACTGCCATTTTTTCTCGGCTTGGAGGTTTTTGTCCCTGAGTTTCACTAGGAAACATAAATTCAAGGCTGTGATATTGGCCGTACTCAGGGCTGCGTTTGCTGAAGGCTTTGATCTCTTTGATCAATTTGTCTCGTGTGTCTGATGCCATCCAGATTTCAAGATTGTCAAAGCTATCGAAGCGGAAAATACTAATATATTGGTTGGTGGTGCTTGAAACAGGCTTGATCACCTCTGTCCCTAAGTAGCCTTTAAACTCCGTGCAGGCTGCCTGAATTCTTTCAGACCAATTCTCAAATTTTGCTTCTTGCCCTTCAATGATTTCGTGTTGAACCATTGTTGTAACAGGTTCGGTTTTTTGTCGTTCTTTGGGGGTCATTGATGATCCTGAATAAGTGGTTATTTTAAAACGAATCTGAAACGGTGATTGAAAAAACAGATAATGGTACGGTGGTTCAGTATTTGAATTTATAGGCTTAGGCACTGTGAGTTTGTAATTTGGTATATGGGTAGGGGCAATTCAATAATGATAAATTGAGTCGCGGCATTTTGTTTTCTGCCACGAGTCACAAAATGAAGACTATAAGTAAATTTTTAATGTCAAAAAGTTGAGCTATAAATAGGCAATAAAAATATGCTGGTTAATTTTTAAGCAGTTTTATTCCCAAATGGCGCTTGCTTGGCGTCAAATGCATAGCTGCTAGTCTAAAAAAGAGCAGCTTTTGTCATGTTTTTTCAATAAGGTAACGTTTCGTCAACTAAAGCGGTGGAAGGTAGGGCATTGATGGGTTGTCTCATTAGGGTAAACGCGCTAGTTACCACGTTGAATATTCTTTCGTTTTCAGTATGCGGCAGCGTACCCGCTGATCGCCTAAACACACGGCTGGAGCAGTTTCATGGCACGTAAAAAAATCGCATTGATCGGTGGCGGTCAAATTGGTGGAACCCTTGCGCACTTGGCGGCGCTTAAAGAATTGGGCGATGTAGTCCTTTTTGATATTGTTGAGGGCCTGCCTCAGGGTAAATCTTTGGACCTCGCGCAGTCTTCCCCGGTTGAGGGCTTTAATGCTGTGATGAAGGGCGCTAATGATTATGAAGATATCGCAGGCGCAGATGTTGTAATTGTTACAGCAGGCGTGGCACGCAAGCCTGGCATGAGCCGCGATGATCTTCTCGGTATTAACCTAAAAGTTATGAAATCAGTTGGTGAAGGCATCGGCAAACATGCGCCAGATGCCTTTGTTATTTGTATTACAAACCCTCTTGATGCGATGGTTTGGGCGTTGCAAAAATTCTCTGGCCTGCCAACAAACAAGGTTTGCGGTATGGCGGGTGTTCTGGATAGTTCACGTTTCAGCCACTTCCTTGCTGATGAATTTAATGTTTCTGTGCAGGACGTTAATACATTCGTTCTTGGTGGTCACGGCGATACAATGGTGCCACTGACACGTTACTCAACAGTGGCTGGTATTCCTGTTCCTGACCTCGTGAAAATGGGTTGGTCAACTCAGGAAAAGATTGATCAGATTGTACAACGTACACGTGATGGCGGTGCTGAAATCGTTGGTCTCTTGAAAACCGGCTCTGCTTTCTATGCTCCAGCAACAAGTGCGATTGAGATGGCAGATAGCTACCTTAAAGATAAGCGCCGGTTGTTGCCATGTGCCGCGTATCTATCAGGCGAGTATGGTTTAGATAATATGTATGTTGGTGTGCCAACAATCATTGGTGAAAACGGTATTGAAAAAATTGTAGAGATTGACCTCGTAGGCGAAGAAAAGTCAGGGTTTGATCATTCTGTAGACGCGGTGAAGGGTTTAATGGACGCATGTCTGGCTATCGACCCGTCGCTCGCATAACTAACCTGGTAAATCAAGCAGGGGCATTCCCCAGGAGCTGGATGAAAAATGAATATCCATGAGTATCAGGCGAAAGGCCTGTTGAAACAGTACGGCGCACCTGTCCTCGCGGGCGGCGTGGCCTACACAGCAGCGGAAGCTGTAGATGAAGCCAAGAAGCTAGGTGGCCCGGTTTGGGTTGTTAAGGCACAGATTCATGCTGGTGGCCGCGGTAAAGCGGGCGGCGTGAAAGTAGTGAAATCCATCGATGATGTGGAAGCGGTTGCTAAAGAGCTGATCGGCAAAACATTGGTGACACACCAAACTGGCCCTGAGGGCAAAGAGGTTAAGCGTGTTTATGTTGAAGATGGCTGTGCAATCAAAAGTGAGTTCTATCTTGCTATCCTGCTAGACCGTGCAAGCGGTCAGCTCGCCATCATGGCGTCTACTGAAGGCGGTATGGATATCGAGGAAGTAGCAGAAGCAACACCTGAGAAAATCACAACAATCACCATTGAGCCAGCAACGGGCTTGCAGCCATTCCATTGTCGCAAGGTTGCTTTTGGTCTTGGCCTTGAAGGTAAGGCTGCAAAAGAGTGTCAGAAAGTTGTTGCCTCTCTTTATAAGTCATACACTGATTTAGATGCTCAGATGCTTGAAGTGAACCCATTGGTTCTTACTGAGGCAGATGAGATGGTTGTTTTGGATGCCAAGATGTCCTTCGATGGCAATGCATTGTTCCGCCACCCCGCGGTACGTGAGCTGCGCGACGAAAGTGAAGAAGATCCAAAAGAGATTGAAGCTTCCAAGTATGAGCTGAACTACATCAGCCTTGATGGTTCTATCGGTTGCATGGTGAACGGTGCAGGCCTTGCGATGGCAACAATGGATATCATCCAGCTTAAAGGTGGTTCTCCAGCGAACTTCCTTGATGTTGGTGGCGGCGCGACTAAAGAGCGTGTGACCGAAGCTTTTAAAATTATTCTCTCAGACGATAATGTTGAAGGTATTCTTGTGAATATCTTTGGCGGTATCATGCGCTGCGATGTGATTGCAGAAGGCGTGGTTGCTGCTGCACGTGAAGTATCACTTTCAGTGCCACTCGTTGTACGCTTAGAGGGTACCAACGTAGAGCTTGGTAAACAGATTATGGCAGATAGTGGTCTGCCGATTATTTCTGCTGACGATTTGAATGACGCAGCTGAGAAAATTGTTAAAGCTGTGAAGGAGGCTGGATAATGTCAGTTCTCGTAGGTAAAGACACCAAAGTAATTTGTCAGGGTTTCACAGGCGCGCAAGGCACCTTCCACTCTGAGCAAGCCATCGCATACGGCACCAACATGGTCGGTGGTGTAACGCCGGGCAAGGGCGGCATGACGCACCTTGACCTGCCTGTGTTCAACACCGTTGGGGATGCTCGTGAAGCAACAGACGCAAACGCTTCTGTTATTTATGTGCCTCCTCCCTTTGCTGCGGATTCAATTCTTGAGGCGATTGACGCTGAGATTGAGCTGATTGTTTGTATCACGGAAGGTATCCCTGTTTTGGATATGGTACGTGTGAAGCGTGCGCTTAAAAACTCTGGTTCGCGTCTAATAGGCCCTAACTGCCCTGGTGTGATTACGCCAGGCGAATGTAAAATCGGCATTATGCCGGGCCACATTCATAAGCCAGGAAATGTTGGCATTGTATCACGCTCAGGTACACTTACGTATGAAGCCGTAGCTCAGACAACAGCGGCAGGCCTTGGCCAGTCTACTTGTATCGGTATTGGTGGTGATCCGGTAAACGGCACTAACTTTATTGATTGCCTTGATTTGTTCCTTGGCGATGATGCCACCGAAAGCATTATCATGATCGGTGAAATTGGCGGTTCTGCTGAAGAAGAAGCCGCTGAGTTCCTGAAGCAAAGCAAAGTGAAAAAGCCGGTTGCAGGCTTTATCGCAGGCCGTACAGCACCTCCGGGTCGTACTATGGGCCATGCTGGTGCCATTGTATCTGGCGGTCAGGGCGGTGCTGATGATAAGATCGAAGCTATGCGCTCGGCAGGCATCATTGTATCAGATAGCCCTGCTGGCCTTGGTACAACCTTACTTGAAGCAATCGGTTAACCACTAACAGAGGGGCGCGGTTTAACCGCCGCGCCGTTATGCCCATGGGTGCAGACCTGGACCATATCGCTGCGTTAGAAGGCGTAAGCCCGCAGTTTGTTGAATCGCTTTATGAGCAATATGTTGCTGATCCGGCCTCAGTCGATCAAGGCTGGCAGGATTATTTCAGTACGCTCGAAGCTGGTGTTGCTACTTCTGGCCCAAGTTGGGGTCGGAGCGATTGGCCGCTTAGGCCAGACGATGACCTTACAACAGGCCTTGATGGCTCTGATATGTTTCTTGAGGGCAAGGTACCCGAAGCTAAAACATCAGCGGTATCTGCCGCTGATGTTCGCTCAGCCACAATGGATAGCATTCGCGCTCTAATGATGGTGCGTACATACCGGGTGCGCGGCCATTTGGTCGCTAACCTTGATCCGCTAGGCCTTGAAGAACGTCCTATGCACCCTGAACTAGAACCCTCTTCATATGGTTTTGGAGCAGACGACATGGACCGCCCCATTTTTATGGATGGTGTTCTTGGTCTGGAAACTGCGACGATACGCGAGATTCTTGCTATCCTGAAACGGACTTACTGTTCCAATTTCGGCGTTGAGTTTATGCATATCAATGACGCGGAAGAAAAAAGCTGGATTCAGCATAAAATTGAAGGCCGTGATAAAGAAATTCATTTTACCGACAAAGGTAAAATTGCGATCCTGAATAAGCTGATTGAAGCTGTTCAGTTTGAGCGCTTTCTAGGAAAAAAATATACTGGTACAAAGCGTTTTGGCCTAGACGGCGGTGAAGCTATGGTGCCAGCCCTTGAAGGCATCATGAAAACCGGCAGCCAAAAAGGGCTGAAAGAAATTGTGGTTGGCATGCCGCACCGAGGACGTTTGAATGTGCTCGCGAATGTGATGCAAAAGCCTTACCGCGCCATCTTTAATGAATTCCACGGTGGCTCTGCCAAGCCCGATGACATTCAGGGATCTGGTGATGTGAAATATCACTTGGGTACGAGTGCTGACCGTGAATTTGATGGTCATAAAGTACACCTATCCTTGAACGCAAACCCTTCACACCTTGAAGCGGTGAACCCTGTGGTAATTGGTAAGGTGCGCGCTAAGCAAGAAATGAAGGGCGATAGCGACCATAATGATACGCTTTCGCTGCTATTGCACGGTGACGCTGCTTTTGCGGGGCAAGGAATTATTGCTGAGTGTTTCGGCATGTCTGGTTTGCGCGGCTACAATACGGGCGGCACGATACATTTCATCGTGAATAACCAAATTGGTTTCACGACAAGCCCACAGTTTGCCCGGTCTAGCCCATACCCATCAGACGTTGCTAAAATGGTTCAGGCACCGATTTTCCATGTGAATGGCGATGACCCTGAAGCAGTGGTCTTTGCGACAAAGCTCGCTACTGAGTTCCGTATGGAATTCAAACGGGATGTAGTGATTGATATGTTCTGTTATCGCCGCTTTGGGCATAACGAATCTGACGAACCTGCTTTCACGCAGCCTTTGATGTATGCCTCTATCAAAAATCACCCGAGCGTGGTGAAGCTTTATGCAGATAAATTGGTGTCTGAAGGTGTAATTACTGCGGAACAGTTTGCCAGTATGGAAGCTGAATTTATTAGCTACCTTGAAGACGAGTTTGACGCGGCGAAAGACTATAAAGTTAATAAAGCAGACTGGTTTGAAGGTAAGTGGGAAGGTCTTGGGCTGGCTCATGCAGACCATGAGAAGCGCCGTGCTGAAACAGGTGTCGCCGAAATTATGCTGCGCGAAATTGGCGAGCAAATAACCACGTACCCTGAAAAGTTTAATATTCACCGCACCTTGAAACGAATTTTAGACAATAAACATAAAATGTTCGAGGAAGGTGAAGGCTTTGACTGGGCCACAGCAGAAGCGTTAGCGTTTGGATCATTGCTGCGCGAGGGGTACGGTGTTCGCTTATCAGGTCAGGATTGCGGACGGGGTACGTTCAGTCACCGTCATGCGGTTTTTGTTGACCAGAAAACTGAAGAACGCCATGTGCCGCTAAAGCATATTAATCCTGATGCGCACTTTGAGGTACTTGATAGCCACCTCTCCGAGTTTGGTGTGATGGGCTTTGAGTATGGTTACTCAATGGCAGAGCCTAACAGCCTAACACTGTGGGAAGGTCAATTTGGTGATTTTGCAAACGGTGCGCAGATTATCATTGACCAATTCATTTGTTCTGCAGAGGCAAAATGGTTGCGTATGTCGGGGCTCGTATTGTTGTTGCCACATGGCTATGAAGGCCAAGGGCCAGAACACTCTTCAGCGCGTTTAGAACGGTATTTGCAGTTGTCGGCAGAGGATAACTGGCAGGTTGTGAACTGTACGACACCAGCGAACTACTATCATGTACTGCGCCGTCAGATGCACCGTACTTTCCGCAAGCCTTTGGTGATTATGACACCGAAGTCCTTGCTGAGGCACAAGCGGTGTGTTTCCAAGTTGGAAGAATTTGGGCCGGGCTCGCAGTTCCACCGTGTCTTGTGGGATAATGCCGAAAATGAAGTTGGCGGTTCAATCAAATTGAAATCGGACGACAAGATCAAACGTGTGATTTTGTGTTCGGGTAAGGTTTATTACGACATTCTAGATGCGCGTGATGCACGAATTCAGGACGATACGTATATTCTGCGCGTTGAGCAGCTATTCCCATTCCCGGCGCATGCACTTTCGAAAGAACTTTCACGTTTCAAGAATGTTGAAAATGTTATTTGGTGCCAGGAAGAACCTAAGAATATGGGTAGCTGGAGCTATATTCAGGAGCCCCTTGAAGAGGTTCTTGTTAAACTTGAATTACCAGTGCAGCGACCGCGTTATGCGGGCCGCCGTGCAAGTGCAGCCACAGCAACGGGCCTTGCGTCCAAACATGCTGCTGAGCAAACAGCACTTGTTGAACAAGCACTTACAGATTAATTGATAGGGTAGGAGCAGACCCAATGGCAATTGAAGAAATTGTAATTCCACAGATGGGCGAAAGTGTCGCTGAAGGTTCCATCGGTACATGGCTTAAAGCTGTCGGCGAGGCTGTCGCGCAGGATGAACCAATCGTTGAAGTGGAAACCGATAAGGTAGCCATGGAAGTGCCTAGCCCTGTGGCAGGTGTGCTGGTCGAGCAAGTGGTAGCTGAAGGTGATACCGTTGAGATCGGTGCGTTGATTGCACGGGTTGATACAGAAGGCGCTCCGGCGGTACCTTCTGCATCTACGGCGCCGACTATCGCTAGTTCAGAGCCGACGGGAACACCTGCTCCCGTTGTTCAGGTAGGCACTACTCCTTCCGCCTCAACAGCGATCCAAACAGCGACGACTTCTACCCCAGAGGTCTTGATGCCTATGTCACCAGCAGTTCGGCGTATTGTTGAAGATTATAATCTTGATCCTTCATCAATTGAAGGCACGGGCAAAGATGGCCGCTTGACCAAAGCTGACGTCATGGGTGCAATTGAAAGCGGTAAGGCACGCACTGTGGCTGCTCCCGCCGCCGCTGCCGCACCGTCAGCAAACACTGGCCCGCGTGAAGAGCGTGTAAAAATGACACGCCTCAGAAAAACCATCGCATCTCGCCTGAAAGATGCGCAGAATACAGCCGCAATGTTAACCACCTATAATGAGGTGGATATGTCTGCAGTGATGGCGGCCCGCGCGAAATATAAAGATTTGTTCGCTAAAAAACATAACATCAAGCTTGGCTTTATGAGCTTTTTCACCAAAGCCTGCTGCTTGGGTCTGAAGGAAATTCCATCTGTAAACGCACAGATTGAAGGTGAGGAAATTGTTTACCGCAATTATGCTAATATTGGTGTCGCAGTTTCAGCGCCAAATGGTCTTGTTGTACCGGTGTTAAAAGATGCGCAGGACATGGGTTTTGCGGATACGGAATTAGCAATTGCTAACTTTGGTAAAAAAGCGCGTGACGGCAAGTTAACTGTAGCTGATATGCAAGAAGGCACTTTCACCATTTCTAACGGCGGTATTTTTGGTTCTTTGATGTCGAGCCCAATTTTGAATGCCCCGCAATCTGCTATCCTGGGAATGCATAAAATTCAGGAACGCCCTGTTGCCGAGAACGGCCAGATCGTGGTCCGACCGATGATGTATTTGGCGCTGTCTTATGATCACCGTATCATTGATGGCCGTGAGGCAGTGACCTTCCTGGTGCGTGTTAAAGAGGCACTTGAAGACCCAACTCGCCTTTTGCTTGATATGTAAGGGCCAGAGGCTTTGCGAAGATTTTAAAATGGGTGGGAGCTTTGATGGCCTCCGCCCATTCTGTTAAATAACAAGGGACAAAATAATGTCTGATGCTTTTGATGTAGTCGTAGTTGGTGCTGGCCCTGGCGGATATGTTGCTGCCATTCGTGCTGCACAGTTGGGATTAAAAACCGCCGTTGTTGAGAAGCGTGATACGCTTGGTGGAACGTGCCTTAATGTAGGCTGTATGCCGTCGAAAGCGTTATTACATGCTTCGCACCTTTATGATGAAGCAAATCATGATTTCGAAAAATTTGGCCTCAGTGTCAAAGGTTTGGATTATGATATTGAAAAGATGCTTGCTGCGAAGGATGAGACCGTAAAAGGCCTGACAGGTGGCATCGAGTTTTTGTTTAAGAAAAACAAAATTGAATGGATTAAGGGTGCCGGCAAGTTCGTTAGTAAAGGCACGCTTGAGGTTGCCTTGAATGATGGCGGCACACGTACCGTGACCGCGAAAAACACTATCATCGCAACAGGTAGCGACGTGGCCACTTTGCCGGGCATGGAAATCGATGAGAAAGTTGTAGTTTCTTCGACTGGTGCCCTTAATTTGAACCCTGTGCCGAAAAGCTTGGTGGTAATTGGCGGCGGTGTCATCGGACTTGAACTAGGGTCTGTTTGGCGTCGTCTTGGCTCTGAAGTAACAGTGGTCGAGTTCATGGACCAGCTTCTTCCAGGAATGGATATGGAAGTACGCAAAACATTTGGCCGTACGCTCAAGAAGCAAGGCATGAAACTGAAATTATCGAGCAAGGTCACATCCGTTGAAAATAATGGTAACGGTGCAAAGGTAACGTTTGAGCCTGTAAAAGGTGGGGACGCGACCACGATTGATGCAGATGTTGTTTTGGTTGCTGTTGGCCGCCGCCCATACACGGATGGACTTGGTCTTGAGACAATCGGCGTGGAAATGGACGAACGTTCACGCATTAAAGTAGCACACGACTTTTCAACAAATGTACCAGGTGTTTGGGCAATTGGCGATGTTATTGAAGGTCCGATGCTGGCGCATAAAGCAGAAGATGAAGGTGTTGCGACAGCCGAGAACATTGCTGGCCTTAATGGATATGTGAACCATGATGTTATTCCTGGTGTTGTATATACGTATCCTGAAGTGGCTGCTGTTGGTTTAAGTGAAGACGACCTGAAAGCCGCGGGTACGGCCTATAATGTCGGAAAGTTCCCTTTCACAGCAAATAGCCGTGCGAAGGCTAATATGGCGACAGAAGGATTTGTTAAAATCTTGGCTGATAAAGAAACCGACCGGGTTCTGGGCGTACATATCATTGGTGCCGATGCGGGCAACATGATTGCACAGGCGGCAACAGCCATGGAATTCGGGGCGTCAGCGGAAGACATCGCCCTGACATGCCATGCGCACCCAACAGAAACTGAAGCAATGAAAGAGGCTGCTTTGGCAGTTCATAAGCGCCCTATTCACATGTAAGGCTATTGCTTGAATTATTAAAAGGCCTCGGTATTTGTTGCCGGGGCTTTTTTATGTTTAAAGCGGTAATAGAGCACCTTCATGTTGCAACAGCCACTCCTTGCGGTTCAGTCCTCCAGCATAACCTGTCAAACTTCCATCTGCACCGATCACGCGGTGGCAAGGATGGATTAAGGCGATAGGGTTACGGCCGTTCGCACGGCCTACTGCTCGTGCACTTGAATTCAGCTCTGAGGCTATAGCGCCGTAATTAGTTGTGGTTCCAGCGGGAATTTCCCTAAGGCGTTCCCATATTTTTTGTTCGTACTCTGTGCCCATTGGTTTGGTTTTGATAGTGTTTAAGGCATCTGTATGGCCGCTTAAATAAGCATGGATACTGGTGGTTATACTGTTGGGTGGAGCAGATTTTTTGATTGTAGCACCATTGTAAAATCGGCCAAGTTGTTTCGCGACCCGGTCATCATGATCTGTAAATTCGCAGATCAGTACATGCTCCTTTGAAGTAACAATTGTTAAATCTCCAATGGGGGTGGTCATGGTGCTTATAATGAGCACATTATTCATGTTGCTTCCTCCAGTCAGAAGGGCTCATTTGATAGGCTGATTTAAAGGCATCATTGAAGCGTCGCACACTTTGGAAACCAGCAACAAAGGCAATATCGGCAATGGTAGTCTCATGATCTGATAACAAAGACAAAGCTATTCCTAGCCGGTTTTCCATCTTTACTTCCATCGGACTTTTACCTAAGTGAGACTGAAAAAGCCTGCGTAAGTGCCGGTCTGTTATGCCGAGCTTGTCTGATAGTGCCGCAAGAGAGGAAGGGCCATCTCGCTCCGCTAATAATCTGAGCGCTCGTGAAATGGTGGCACCTGTACCTTCCCATGCTGGACTACCAGGCCTACTTTCTGGACGGCATCGCTTGCAAGCCCTAAAGCCGGCCATTAATGCCGTGTCTGAATCCGAAAAATATAAAACATTTTCAGGTTTTGGTTTGGGTGCAGGGCAGATAGGACGACAGTAAATCCCTGTAGAAGTGACCCCAAAAAAGAGCTGGCCATCATACCGTTTGTCACGGTTCACAAGTGCTTCATAAAGGATATGTTTTGATTGTGTATTCATAGCATACTTATAGCGCACCTTCTTGAAATAGACTCGCCATTTTCGGACTTGAATCTACTTCGGTATGGCGAGATACACTTTGGTGACTAAATGGTGCCCCTAAAAAATGTCAATCATTTGCCTTTTATCCTGTGACTGCATATCGTAGAGGCTTAATTTGGTTTGGGAGAGAATATGCAGGGCTACTTGACGTTGGCCACAGGGGCTCCGCTTTACTTTGAAGCCGTTGCTAATCTTGCTTTGTCTATCCGATTGAATGATCCTTCAAGACCGCTTTCATTGCTTTGTGACAAGCCATCGAAATTACCTGAAAAGTATCGTTCTTATTTTGATCAATTGATCGAATTGCCTGCACATCCTACTTATAGTGGATGCGGTGACAAGATACGTATGCCGCTATATTCACCATACGAAGAAACAATATTCATTGATAGCGATTGCCTCATTGCTAAAGCAGATATGGATCGGCATTGGAAAAAAATGTCGAGCAGTTTTTGGGGGATGCCTGGTGGCAAAACAACCTCGGGTCAGTGGTATGGGAAGTCTATAGAAAGCATGATGCGATCAGAAGGTGTTCCATACATTGTTCAAATGAATAGCGGTGTTTTCTTTTTCAGGCAGGGTAAGAAATTGAAGAGTTTGATTGCTGATGCAATGGCCCTAGCAGAAGCTGATGGTTCTGATATTCACATTGGGCATCGAGGTGTTGCCGGTCAGCTCGCCGATGAGCCTATATGGGGCGTGCTGATGGCACGACATAATATTGCCCCTATAGAATATCAAGCTTCGGAAGGTAGTGTTTCTGTATCAACATATCTTGCGAAAGGCGTGAAAGTTGATGTGTTGTCGGGCATGTGTGAAATGAAAAAAAGTACTGGGTTTCACATCTTAGGACGTTTTTTATCAAAAGGGTGGGTACAGCATTCGCCGTCAGTGCCACACTTTGTAGCGTTTGAGCCGACGCAATCATATGCTGCGATTGTGAATGAAATTCGCAGCTATTTCTCTTTAGAAGGCTTTTCTTTCAAAGGACTGTAGGCTAAAGGCCGCTTAGCAGTCTTCCCGCAAATAATAAGGTGATTGCCATAAAAAGGAATGGCTTTAGAGCAAGGCGTGGTAAGGGTTTGCCCGCGCGAGTACATTTATAATAAGCCCAACAAGCATTGCCGTTGTAAATGGCTGCGATAACTGTAATGGCTGTAGTGCCATAGAATTCGATCGCTCTATCAGTGAATGAAGCTTGCAGAATAGCGAGTGCATATAGCAGCATGAGGCAAAGTAAAGACATCGAGCCATAAAGCGAAATCAGTGTCCAGCTTCTAAGCCGTTCATAATCATTACTTGGAGGCTGTTTGTTCATAATTGGAAACTCTTGTTACTGTGTATCTAGGTGCGTCTGAAGGCTTTATCATATACGTCTTTTAAGTGGGCGCTATCTACTTCTGTATATATTTGGGTTGCTTTCAGATCAGCATGGCCAAGTAATTCCTGAATTGTCCTAAGGTCGCCTCCTCTTGATAATAAGTGTGTAGCAAAGCTATGCCTCAGCGCGTGAGGCGTCGCACTATCCGGAAGGCCCAAGGAAATACGTACTTTTTGCATCGAGGCCTGAATAGCACGCGGCCCTAGTCGTCCCCCCCGAATACCACGAAACAAAGCGTCGTTTGGCCCTAGGTGATGAGGACAAAGTTTCATGTAGGTGTCAATAGCGCTGTGAACTAGCGGTAGTACAGGTACAATGCGCTCTTTATTCCGTTTGCCTATCACACGCATACTTTCGCCTTTAGGTTTGTCGGAAGCGTTAAGGGCAAGGGCTTCACCAATTCGGAGGCCACAGCCATACAATAAAGTGATAATTGCGATGTCGCGTGCAGCGACCCAGTCATCAAGGGCAAAGTCACCAATGGTTTCTAGGACAGACAGCGCTCCTTCTTCTGTAAGTGGGCGAGGGACACGGTGTGGCAACTTCGGGCCTTGTACCGCTTTGATAGCGTCATTTTCGATGCCTTCAACACGAGCTAGATACCGATAATAATTTCGGATGGAAGACAGCGCACGTGCTGTAGTTCGTGCAGAAACAGCATCAGATCGTCTTGCTGCTAAAAAGGCTCGGAAATCCCGTACAGTTAGGCCACTTATTATTGCAAGTGATAGTGTGTGTTCTTTATAGCTGAATAGGAAGCTAACAAAATCACCTATGTCACGGCTGTATGCGGCAACTGTATTGGGTGATACACGGCGTTCGCTGGTGAGATAGCGCCGCCAGCCTTCGATTGACTTTACCGCATCATCTGACAAGCACGCCAGTGTATCGTTGTTTAGGAAATCTTTTGGTTCAGGGGGCAATGCTATGCACTCGGGTAGCGTAAATGCCCCAGAAAACGGGATAAAGAAGGCAAGTTTTCACATGTTTTTCGCATCTGAAATTTTGCTGTTTCTATTTTCATGACATCTTCTATGCGCCGATCGAGGAACGCCCATGTGTCAGCGTAATCTTCACTCTCGTCATTTAACCAATATAACAACACAGCGCTATAAACAGCGCTTAACGTCATGCGCTTAGTATACCAATTATGATCTGTTGAGGTATCACCTGCTGCTTTCCACATGGTGTCGGCAATTTGCCAAAGGGTTTTGGGGCCCATAGCTAAATTTTGCGGCAAGGCCATAATTGCTAAGCTGCGTCTTACTACTTCGCGTGTCTCTAGGCCTAGTTCCAGAAGTGTGCGGATCGCGAGCGTGATGCGGTCTCGAATTTTCATTGATGGCAAGTCTAAGTCCATAAGAGCGGAAATGAGAGCTTCATTTTCTACCAAAAGGTGCTCTTCCAATGCTTCTATGGGGCCACGAGGGTATGCCAGTTCAGCCATTTCATGGCTTATGCCTATATCTTCCGCCGCTAGCTTTATTGTGGGTTCTGTCCAGCCATCGAATGCCACATGGGGAAGCATTGCCTGTAAAAGTGGGCGGCGTAATTCCTCAGGGGTCATATCGCTAATATTCAGGTTGCTCATAGACAGCGCCTTCGATTCGTCTTGGTTAGGCCTAACAAGTTTATTTTGTATCACTAATTCTTCTGCTGGGCGAGGGACATAGTGCCGCATTTTGTGTTTTCTACCTATTTCTGATATCATATAAGCATGTGAAGGGGCGCTGACGGGCTTTATTGGAGCACCGCGGGGCTTTCTTTGTGTTTTAACTTGTATGCCGGGATAGGCTTTGTTATACGGCGCATGCCCTGTGAGTGTGCGCCCGGCTTGCCGCTTGCAAATTTTGGCTTTGAAAGGAGTGAGAAACCCATGGAGGTTTCCGTTCGGGATAATAATGTGGACCAAGCACTTCGTGCGCTGAAGAAAAAACTTCAACGTGAAGGTGTTTACCGCGAAATGAAGATGCGTCGCTTTTACGAAAAGCCATCTGAAAAGAAGGCTCGTGAGCAGGCTGCAGCTGTACGTCGTGCACGCAAACTAGAACGTAAGCGCTTAGAGCGTGACGGTCTGGTAGCTCGTAGCCGTTAATTCGGTAAACGATAACAGATATAAAAACCCTTCGGAGCGTGATGCCCGAGGGGTTTTTTATTTATCACTTGAATACGTTATGACGCTAATTTGCCTTAGGCTGCTGTTGGCACCACTTCTGGCAGGCTGAGCAAGGTTTTAGGTTCGCGAACATCTTTTTCGATTGTCAGGAATACGCCGTATAATGGGTGAGTTCTCAGAATAAGGTAATTCCTAAGGCCACCATCTATGCGGACAAAATAACGGGTTGTACCGCTTCGAATAGCCTCCATTGCTTCCTTAGTCGTGATCTTCCAAATACCGCCGCTGGGAAGCGCACCCCCAATATGGGTGATTTGCTGTGTTGGACACTGGGAAGGGTCGCGTAGGGCGAACTCTATTTCATATGACGTATTCATTCTACATCCATGCTCACTTTGGTTAATTGGTGCAGCCTGATTTTATTTTAGCCTATGCTAAATGGTGTTTTTTACAAGGCCGAAAAATAACGTAAGTATTTGTAAAAGTTTGAAAATTTAAGATTAATTTTACTAAATATTTTCTGTTTCGACTCAGGCGAAGGGCATAAAAAAAGGCGGCTAGTCAGCCGCCTTTTAAGGGTTGTTTTAGTTCGCCTTTTGATTAATCAAGATCGAATTTAATGCCTTGAGCGAGCGGCAATTCGCGGCTGTAGTTCACAGTTGATGTTTGACGGCGCATATAAGCACGCCATGCATCTGAACCACTTTCGCGGCCACCGCCAGTTTCTTTCTCACCGCCGAAGGCACCACCAATTTCAGCACCTGATGTGCCGATGTTTACATTGGCAATACCGCAATCAGAACCACTTGTTGCGATAAAGGCTTCTGCTTCGCGTACGTCTGTCGTGAAGACAGAAGATGACAAGCCTTGTGGTACCGCATTCTGTGTAGCAACAGCATCCTCAAAGTCGGTGTATTTAATGATGTAAAGGATCGGTGCGAAAGTTTCTTCACACATGCTAGCAGTTTGGCTATCCAACTCTACAATTGCAGGGTTAACGTAATAGGCGTTGCCGTATTCACTCTCTAGGGCACGGCCACCACCTGTAACGATGCCGCCTTCAGCGCGGGCATCAGCAAGGGCTTTTTCCATGGCGTCGAATGACATCTTGTCAATCAATGGACCAACAAGTGTGCCTGATTTAAGTGGGTCGCCAACACGGATACCTTCATAAGCTTTCTTGAGGCGCGGAACGAGGTCATCATAGACGCTCTCGTGTACGATCACCCGGCGTGTTGATGTGCAGCGCTGGCCTGCGGTGCCAACAGCACCAAATACGATACCAGGGATTGCCATGTCGAGGTCAGCAGATGGTGCAACGATGATGGCGTTATTACCGCCAAGCTCAAGAATGCATTTGCCGAAGCGCTCGGCAACGCGTGGGCCAACCTGACGGCCCATACGTGTTGAACCTGTAGCAGAGATAAGAGGCATCCGCACGTCATCAACCATGCGCTCGCCAATGTCACGCATGCCCTGAATTACGCTAGAAAGGCCTTTTGGTGCGTCATCCCCAAATTTTGCAACAGCGCGATCAAACAAGATCTGACAGGCAGCGGCTGTCATAGGGGTTTTCTCTGATGGCTTCCAAATGCATGTGTCGCCGCAA
>Ga0316207_10000692_pt1 | contig 49466 bp, 50 predicted proteins | sample 6weekpyrite_MG_FD_204943 | JGI IMG/M metagenome (GOLD analysis project Ga0316207, IMG submission 204943) | Microbial mat bacterial communities from mineral coupon in-situ incubated in ocean water Damariscotta River, Maine, United States -... | ecosystem: Environmental > Aquatic > Marine >... | reverse complement strand
TCGCACCGATCGCCATGGAAGACGGGTTGCGCTTCGCCATCCGCGAAGGCGGCCGCACCGTCGGCGCCGGCGTTGTGTCCAAGATCGTAGAATAATCGGACCGCGCGTGGGTTCCACCCACCCTACGTAGGGTGGGTAAAACCCACCGCACCACGCAAGACAAACAGAAGGCCGCTTTGGAAACGAGGCGGCCTTTTTTGCTATGGTGTGACCTGCCGCGGTCTTACATCTGGTGTGACACGACAGAGAAAGAAAGACGACCATCATGCCATTTCCAGCAGCAGAAACCCTGCATCCGGTAACACTTCCCGACGGCACTGTTCACAAGGGGAATGTGTTTCTCAAGAATGCAATCAAGCACCCGAACTGGGACATCGGCGATTTTACTTATGCCAGCGATTTCGACCCGCCGGAAAATCCTGCTGACTGGGCGGCGCGTCTTGCGCCCTATCTGTTTTCAGGATCACACGACCGGATTATTATCGGCAAATTTGGACAGTTTGCGCATGACGTGCGCTTTATCACGGACGGGGCCAACCACGCACGTGAGGGGTTTTCGACCTTTCCGTTCGCGATCCATGATCCTGATCGCATCATGACCTACCCGGCGACCCTAAGGCAGGGGCGCGATATCGAGATCGGGCATGATGTCTGGATCGGGACCGGCGCGCGCATTCTTGCTGGTGCGCAGATCGGGAATGGCGTGATTGTCGGGGCAGGGGCGGTGGTGAGTGACCCCGTGCCGGATTACGCTGTTGTTGCGGGCAATCGGGCCAGTATCTTGCGCATGCGGTTTGATGCAGTAACGATTGCTGCCCTGAATGAAATCGCCTGGTGGAACTGGGATATTTCCAAAATTCTGAAGAACGAAGCGGCTATAGTCGGCGCAGACATTGCGCGCTTGAAGGAAGCTGCCTGAGGGCTATGGACCAAGCTGAAGGCCAATCAACCTATCAGCCTCTGCCTTTGTTTCATTCAAAAGGGGGCTCCAGTTGGAGGCGGCCTTTTGCTTTGCGATGACGCTGATCTGCGGAGGGCTGTTCCTGCACTCGCTGACCGTGGATCGAATGGCTGGCCCCAGCATCGTGCAAAGGGTTCGGTAGTCGCGTTCCGATTTTTGATGAGGCCGATTTGGAGAACGTCTTCCCTGATAAAGATCAATCGAGTGCCCGCTTTTACAGGATAGATTGCCCGCATCACTCTAGCAGGGAGGCGCGACTGCTATGCGCACTTACAGATATGAAACTGTCGCCGCTGGCATTCTTTTCATTGCAGCTACGACGGCTACAATGGCATCCTTTGCGTTGATCGACCCGATAATGGACGAGGTAGACGTCGCGGGACTGCTCGCCAGCCAAAGATCAGGGATCATCGCTGGCGCAAGTTTGGAAGTTACGAATGCGCTTGCGAGTGCGGGCATTGCTATGGCTCTCTTTCCAATCATCTGGCGCTGTACGCAAGGTTTGGCGGTGGCATATCTTGGACTAAGGGTGATCGAAGCGGGCCTTGGTGTGCTGGCCGCAACCGGCCTGTTGGCCCTGCTTTCCACAGAAAACGGTGAAGTTGGAGTTGCGATCCACAATTCAGCCTTCCTATTGGTTCTGACAGTGTTCAGCGTCGGCGCCATTGTGCTTTATCTAGTGCTGTTCATTTACCGGCTTGTGCCGGTATTGCTGTCGGTTTGGGGACTAATTGGCGGTTTGATGCTGCTTCTTTCTTGCCTACTCATTCTGTTTGGTTGGATTGAAAGTGGGTCTAGTGTCGACACACTGCTATCCCTGCCAATCTGGATCAATGAAATGGCCTTGGCGCTTTGGTTGCTTGTGCGCGGTGTCAGTCCCGGGCTTGCTCCCAAATCATCTTAGCGGGTGCAACCCACCGCACCACGCAAGACAAACAAAAGGCCGCTCCAGTTGGGGGCGGCCTTTTGCTTTGCATCCCGGACGGTTCTACGCCAATTTACCACATGCACATGAACCGCTGGCTCATTCTTGCCGTCCTCTTCTTTGCGCGTTTCACGATGGCGTTTCAGTTTCAGTCTGCGGCGGCTCTTTCCCCCTTTCTGATCGAGGAATTCAGCATCGGGCTTGCTGAGATCGGCTTTCTGATCGGGCTTTATTTCGCGCCGGGGATTTTCTTTGCTCTGCCTGGCGGTGTCATTGCCGCCCGGTTTGGGGATAAGCGGATCGTGTCTTTGGGATTGCTGTTGATGCTGGCCGGTGGCGCGGTCACCGCGTTGACCAACGACTGGAACGTCCTGGTTGCCGGGCGTCTTATTCTTGGGGCGGGTGGTGTGATACTAAACGTCGTCATGACAAAGATGCTTGTCGACTGGTTCGCAGGCCGTGAGATCTCGACCGCGATGGCGATTTTCATTAATTCCTGGCCGGTCGGGATCGCCCTGGCACTAATCATCATGCCGATGCTTGCCCTGTCTGGTGGAACCGCCTTTGCGTGGTGGGCGCTTTGGGTGCTGGTTGCCGCGGGCTTTGTTTTGTTTGCGTTGGTCTATCGCCCGCCGGAAACGCCTCAAACAGTTGCAGCAACCATCGAGACTGTGCCGTTGCCCGTGACTGCTCTGGTCATGGCCAGCCTGGTGTGGGCCCTCTACAATACCGCATTGGCGATGATTTTCAGTTTTGGCCCGGCGCTTCTGGTCCAGCAAGGCTGGCCTGTGACGCAGGCGGGTTCGATTATCAGCCTGTTCATGGTGATCTTCTCAATCGCATTGCCGATCGGCGGCATCATTGCCGATCGCACGGGCCGCAAAGATGCGATCATCCATTTGAGCCTGATAAGCTTTGCGATCATGATGCCGGTCGTCGTGTTAGTTCCCGCGTCCGCCCTCATTGTCATTCCCATCGTGGGGCTGTTGTTTGCCTTTGGTGGCGGGCCGGTCATGACGCTGCCGGGAGAGATCCTGTCTCCGGCCTCGCGATCCTTTGGCATGGGGGTCTTCTTTACCATCTACTACGGGCTGATGACGGTCGGTCCCCGGATCGGCGGCGGAGTTGCAGATGCCACCGATGACGCCGGAGCCGCCATTCTGGCAGGTGCGGCCATGTCATTGATCGCGTCTGTCGCGCTGGTTCTGCTGCGCCGGAGCAGGCATCAGATGCCCGGTGAGACGCCCGCCAGATGATCGGCTCTTTTCATCGTTTCGTTCATCGATAGGCAAAGACCCGTTCGCAGAGCTTCGATTTCGCTAGATTCTGGCTTGCGAGAGACACTGCCGGAATAACGCTTGAAAACATAGGCCCCTTTCCCAAACGGGCGGGGTGTCAGCATCGCGTCCCATGTTTTTAAACGCCCTCCCTTCGTTGTGGAAAAGGCATAGCAGAAAATCGGCAAACCGGTTGCTCGCGCCCACTCAAGGGGTGCATCCTTGACCTTCAAATTCGGCCCCAATGGCCCGTCGCCGGTCATGCCGATGCTGACGCCCATTCTGGCGCGCCGCAGAACGAGACGCGAGGCAGCAAGATTGGATGTCTTGCGCGACATTTCTATTGGTTGCAGGCCGGCACGCCTTTGCAAGGCCCCAGAAACACGGCCGATGGGTGACCGGTCGTAAAGGCTCGAGAGCGGCCCATCCGCGACCGGCCAGTGCAATGCACCCATGATCGAGCGACTGTGCCACATGACAAGCAGGACCGGACCCTCAGCCAGCGCCGCGCGCAATTCATCAAGCCCTTCGACATCCCACGTCGTCGTGCGATTGCAAAACGCCAGATACCGCCCGGCGATCCCGGCCAGCACAGCCGCGAGGAACTCTGATTTTTCGATCCGTTTGCGCAAAGACATGGGCGGGCGGGGGCCTTTGATTGCCGATTACCGGTCTGTTTTCGCATTTCTGGACCTGAACACAAGTGCGCTACACTTATCCCTCTTGATCCTGCTTTGGTTTCGGACTACCCCGACACCCGGTCGTAGGGGTATAGCTCAGTTGGTAGAGCGGCGGTCTCCAAAACCGTAGGTCCCGGGTTCAAGTCCTGGTGCCCCTGCCAGACCGGATAGCTGACAAGGGCCTGCGTGGAGGATATATCACCCTCATGTCATCCCAGCCGCTGACCGTTGCGTTTCACATCGGTGTTCACAAGACAGCCACGTCGCATCTGCAACGCTCGCTCAAGCGCGCGTCAGAGCCACTGGCGACGCGAGGCGTGCGCTATTACGGCCCCGATTATTTCCGCCTGCCGGGGCGAACCTTACAGTCCCTTTTCGGTTTTCGTCCGGGGCTGCCCGACGGTGGCGCCCATCGGTCGCCTTCCGAACAACTGGCGCGTATGCGCAAGGACGGGCACCGGCTCGTTCTGAGTGAAGAGAATTTCATCGGATCGCTGAACCAGCCGCATGGACGGGCGATGAAGCACCGCTACAAGGCCGCCGATGCACGGCTTGAAGCGCTTGCCAGCGCGATGGGCCGGGAGATCGACGTTTATATGGCCATCCGCCGTCCGACCGGTTTCATCAACTCGGCCTATTGTCAGATGTTGTTGGGCGGGCGGGTGCAACCTGTCGCCATGTTCCAGCGACGCAATCCGCTGAGCAGTGTGGATTGGGTCGATCTGATCACGCGCCTGCGTGCTGCCCGGGGTGTCGGTGCGCTGTGCGTGTGGTGTTATGAAGATTATGGTGTGCTGTTCCCCAGGATCATCAGCGGTCTGGTCGGAGAGGACAACGCCCCGCTGGTCACCCCACGGCCGCGCCTTGTGAACCGGGGCCTGTCTGCGCCTGCGGTGGCACAAGTGCTGGCGCAACCTGACGACGTTTCAGACATCAACATTGCCCGCCTGGCCCGCGGTGAGTTACCGGTCGAGGATGGCCACCCCCCCTTTGATGGCTTCACCCCTCCAGAACACGCCATTGGTGACGCGATCTATGCCCGCCAGATCACGGCCATCGGGCAGATGAGCGGTGTAACCTTGTTGCGCCCTGACGCGGGCTGACACCATGTTGATCGCGCCTGCGCCTCTTCCGGGCTTGAATTTGCATACCAGAGGCCGTAAGTCCCTCTTGTTTCGATAAAGGACAATGCGTCATGGCCATCGCCAACCCAATGAAGTTCGTTCAGGAAGTCCGCGCCGAGATTTCCAAGGTCGTCTGGCCGAGCCGCCGCGAGGTCATCATGACCACGATCATGGTGTTTGTCATGGCGGCTGTGACGGCGATCTTTTTCTTTCTGGTGGATATGCTCATCCGCACCGGATTGAACGGTGTCCTGTCCTATTTTGGCGGCTAATCGTGGCGGAATTTCCGCACACCTCTTGAAAACCATGTGAGGCAGCGGTAAGAGCCACCAACTTTCCGAAAATGGCGTGCGGCGAATCGAGTTGCACGCCGCTTTTATTTTCGGGAGCTGCGGATTGATCTGCGCGAATGAAATGCAATTGCGGCCCATGGCGGCCAGATGACGACAAGGTGCTCTGACAGATGGCCAAACGGTGGTATTCGGTAAGCGTTCTCTCAAACTTTGAGAAGAAGATCGCAGAGGCGATCCGTCAGAAGGCGGAAGAGCAGGGCCTTGACGATCAGATTGATGAGGTGCTGGTCCCGACCGAGGAAGTCATCGAAATTCGCCGCAACAAGAAAGTGACCGCCGAGCGCCGCTTCATGCCCGGATATGTTCTGGTCCACATGGAAATGTCGGATGAGGGGTACCACCTGATCAACTCGATCAACCGCGTCACTGGCTTTCTGGGTCCACAAGGGCGCCCGATGCCAATGCGCGATGCCGAAGTGCAGGCCATCCTTGGCCGCGTGCAGGAAGGCGAGGATGCGCCGCGCACACTGATCCACTTTGACATTGGCGAAAAGGTCAAGGTCAACGACGGTCCGTTCGAGGACTTTGATGGCATGGTCGAGGAAGTCGATGAAGACAACCAGCGCCTGAAGGTGACGGTCTCGATCTTTGGCCGGGCAACCCCGGTCGAATTGGAATTCACGCAGGTCAGCAAACAGTAGGCCTTGCGTGTTCAGACGTGGGAGCCCCGGACCTGATCCGGCGCGAACCACGGCATAACCGCCCCCTTGGGGGCAATGTAGGGTGGGTGATAACCCATCGCTGAAAAGGAGAAGGCCAATGGCCAAGAAAGTAATGGGTACGCTCAAACTGCAGGTTCCTGCAGGTGCGGCAAACCCTTCCCCCCCTGTCGGTCCTGCGCTGGGTCAGCGCGGCATCAACATCATGGAATTCTGCAAGGCGTTCAACGCCAAGACAGAAGACATGGAAAAGAACGCCCCGTGCCCGACTGTCATCACCTACTATCAGGACAAGTCGTTCTCGATGGAAATCAAGACGCCACCTGCGTCTTACTACATCAAGAAAGCGGCCAAGCTGAAATCCGGCTCCAAGGAACCTGGCAAGTCGGTTGCCGGTTCCATTACCGGCAAGCAGGTCCGTGAAATTGCCGAAGCGAAGATGAAGGACCTCAACGCGACGTCCATCGAAGGCGCTATGTTGATTATCGCGGGTTCTGCCCGCTCTATGGGCATCGAGGTGAAGTAATGGCAAAGTTCGGTAAGCGTACAACAGCGGCCCGCGCCGCATTCGACGGCAAGCACAACGTCTCTGTTGCGGAAGCCGCATCATTGGTCAAGGACAATGCCAAGGCCAAGTTTGACGAAAGCATCGAGATCGCGATGACATTGGGCGTTGACCCGCGTCACGCCGACCAGATGGTCCGCGGCACTGTTTCCTTGCCACATGGCACAGGCAAGACAGTCCGTGTCGCGGTCTTTGCCCGTGGTGACAAGGCCGATGAGGCGAAAGCTGCCGGTGCAGACATCGTTGGCGCCGAGGACCTGATGGAAACTGTTCAGGGCGGCACGATCGACTTTGATCGTTGCATCGCGACACCTGACATGATGGCTGTTGTTGGTCGTCTGGGGAAGGTTCTGGGTCCACGTAACCTGATGCCGAACCCGCGCGTTGGCACTGTCACCATGGACGTCAAGGAAGCTGTGGAAGCAGCCAAGGGTGGTCAGGTTCAGTTCAAGGCGGAAAAAGCTGGCGTGGTTCACGCCGGTATCGGCAAGGCGTCTTTCTCTGCCCAGCAGATCGAAGAAAACATGAAGGCGTTTGTTGACGCTGTTGGCAAAGCCAAGCCAACGGGTGCCAAAGGCACCTACATGAAAAAGATCGCCGTAAGCTCGACGATGGGCCCGGGCGTTTCGATCGACGTGGCGTCGGCAACTGGCAACGATTGATATCTGCCCTTTGTGATCAGAGACTTGAGAAAAGGCGGCCTGCTGGGCCGCCTTTTTTTGTTTGGCGGGGTGCGGGTGGAAAAATGTTGATCCGCGGGGGACCTTTGCTGCGTCAACCGGGCGCGTCTGTCAGGGCGCGCCTGCCGATCTGGGCCAGCGTGATGCTGGTTTCACTGCGCAGGACGCTCCAGAGTTCCTGCAACCCTTCTTCGCCACCCGCGGCAATGGCGAACTGCAGGATGCGCCCGAGAAAGGTGAAATTCGCCCCCTGTGCAAAGGCTTTCACGACATCTTCGCCGCTGCGCAATCCGGTGTCGTAAAACAAGGGATAGTCCGGGCCAAGGGCCTCTCTTATGTTTGCAAGCTCCAGAATAGGCGGCGGTGCGCTGTCAAGCTGTCGTGATCCGTGGCTCGAGACCTGGATCGCATCAACGCCCGCCGCTTTCAGTGCGATGGCGTCGTCAAGATCGAGTACCCCCTTCACCACCAGCTTGCCGGGCCACATATCCCGCAGGCGCGTCAGCGTGTCCCAATCGGCGCGCGCGCGACTTTCGGTGCGGTCAAAATCATAACCCGCCATGTCAAAATTTGCCATTCTAGGCTTGCCCGCGAAAAGCGACGCGAGCGACCAACGAGGGTGCAGCGCAAAGTCGATGAACTGCCTTGGGCCAATCCTGAACGGCATGGTAAAGCCATGGCGCAACTCGCGCGGGCGACGGCCCACCTCGGCCACATCGACGGTCAGGACAATGGTTTCATAGCCCGCGTCCCTTGCGCGTTCGACCAGCTTGAAAGTGCCAGTGCCATCACCGCTGAAGTAAAGCTGGAACCATGCGTTGCCTTCTGCTGCTTCTATCAGAGGCTCCATCGCTGTGGACGCAACGGTGGAAACGCCCAACGGCACCTCTTCCTTCGCGGCCAGTCGCGCCAGCATCATGTCCGCGCCGGGGCCAGACAGATTGCACATGCCCATCGGGCTGATGCCGAAGGGGGCTTTGGTGGGCTTGCCCCAAAGGGGAACGGACAGGGACCGGTCGCTGACATCGCGCAGGATGCGGGGGCGCAGTTCCAGATTGTCAAAGGCCGCGCGATTGCGCGCGGCCCCTGTTTCGGTTCCCGCAGCACCGTCGATGTAATCAAAGACCATCCAGGGAAGACGTCGTCGTGCCAATTGGCGGGCGTCTTCGCTGGAATGGATCCTTGGTGCCATTTAGCTGGCCACAGCCTTCATGAAGCGGTCGCGGATGACGACTGGGTCCATTGTGATGACGGGCAGCTTGATGTTGCCGCTGTCGCATTTGCTGACAATGACCGTCATTTGTTTGCTGTCGATCGCCTCCTGCAGCACCTTGCCGGTATCCACGTCTTTGCAGACAACCACATTTTCACAACCACAGGCGCTGGCGACATTTTCCAGCCGGGTCTTTTTGCCGGCATAGGTCGGCTGGTCACCGGTCGAACCGTAAGAGCCGTTGTCGATAATCAGCAGGGTATAGTTGTCGGCCACGTTGTTGGCGATGGTGGGCAGCGTGCCAAGGTTGGTCAGGACAGAGCCGTCACCATCGATAGAGATCACCGTCTTGTCTTGTGCCAGGGCAAGGCCCAGACCGATTGAGGACGACAGGCCCATGGTGCCCAGCATGTAGAAGTTCCTGGCGTTGTCGTCGATCATATGCAGCTCCTGGCTGGGCAGGCCGATGTTACACACGACCAGTTGGTCACGCAGGATGGGCGCGATGTCGCGCAGGATTTCAGAACGGATCATTGGTCGCCGTAGCCTCCCCAAAAGGACGCATCCGTCAGGATCGCCACAGGTTTGTTGCACATGAAAGTGTATTTCAGGATCGCATCCAGCTCATCCGCGTCGGATTCCTTGTGGAAATGGTAAGTCGGGATGTTCATCTGGTTCAGCAGCGCTTTGGTATGCACCGCCATCTCGACCTGACAGGCCACAGGTTCGCGCAGTTCACCGCGGTAGCTGATCAGCATCGGCAATGGCATCCGGTAGTACTGGGTCAGCGTGGCCAGCGTGTTGATGGTCACACCAATGGCCGTATTCTGCATGATGATCGCCGGACGCTTGCCGCCCATGAAGGCGCCCGCGCAGAGGCCCATACCTTCGTCTTCCTTGTTGGACGGAATGTGGAAGATTTCCGGGCGCGCCTCAACTTCGTCGATCACGCCGGCCAGCTGCTTGCACGGCACCGTCGTGATGAAAGATACATCGTTGGCGACAAAGTCATCCACGATCTGTCTGCTGATACTCAAGGTCCTAAGTCTCCTGATTGCGCCCGCGAAGGGCGGGGGTAAGGGAAAGTCGTCTATTTGGGGTCGCGTGCCACATGGACCGCACAGGGTGCATGCTGAACGACGCGGGCCGCGGTCGAGCCGAGGAAATAATCCATCAATCCGGGGTTATGCGACCCCATGACGATGCAGTCGGATCTCAGTTCGGTCGCTGTGTCGATAATGGTCCGGCCACTGTGGCCCTTGACGATCATCGCCTTGACGCCGGGCATGGATGCGACCCGCTCTTCCAGCCGGGATTTGGCCCGCTCAAAGGCGCTCTGGACCACGCCCGCGTCGATATAGGCCCCGACAGAGCCTTGCGGCGCCTCATGGACGTGCAGGGCCGTAATCTGCCCCCCTTCGGCCAGCAATCTGCGCGCGATTTCCACACTGTTTTCACCAACCCCGTGATCAAGGGCCATCGGGACCAGAATGTTCTTATACATGGTAAACTTCCTTCAGGTTCTGCCCCTTGTCAGGGCCGTAGAATGATTTTTGGCGCGGCGACGAGGCCTGCCCGGATATCTGCAAATGCTTGCTGACCGTCTGCCAGCGCACGTTCCTCGGTCCAGTTAAGCGGCCCAAGCCGCCCGTCGAAAATCGCCGCCGCCGTCTGGCGGAAATCCTCGGCGGTGTAGGTATAGGTGCCGATGAAGGTGATCTCTTGCAGGGTCATCCGGCGAATATCAAGCCCGCCTGTGCCTTCGCCCAGACCAATGTGCATGATGACGCCCCCGGGCCGGGTCACGGCTGTGGCATCGGCGCGGGTGGCGGCATAGCCCACGCCGTCAATCACAAGGTCAGCTTCCGCGACAGAGCCAGGTACAGCGGCGGTAAAACCGCTGACACTGTCCAGCATGGCGCGTCGCGTGGCGTTGGGTTCGATAACGTGGATGTCGGTTGCACCAAAAGCGCGCAAGCTCAGGGCTGCGCCCACGCCGATTGCCCCACCGCCTATGACGACGCAGCGGGCATCGGCAATGGGCATATCCAGCGCATCCGCACCAAGGCGCACCGCATGCCATCCGCAGGCCAGCGGTTCGGCCAAGGCCGCCTTGGCCAGCGGCACGTTATCGGGAACGGGTATCAGGTTGTCATCCGCCATGACGACAAATTCGCCGAATGCGCCCTCGCGCGGGGGCATCGAGATGATCATCCGATCTGGGCAGAGGTTGTCGCGCCCAGAGGTGCAAGCCCGGCACGAGCCGCAGGTCACAAGCGGGTTGATCGTGACACGGGTTCCATCCAGATCGCCGCCTTGCACGGTGCCAGCCGCCTCATGCCCAAGGATCAGCGGCGCGGGCCGCCGTTCATCGTGACCCAGATAAGCATGCATGTCAGAGCCGCAGATCCCCGATGCTTCGACCCGGACCAGGCTTTGGCCGTGTCCCGGCACAGGGTCGGGCATATAGCGGTAAACAAGTGTTTCCACGTCGTCGTAAACAAGTGCCTTCATTTGGCCGTGAACCCCCCGTCCACCATCAAGACCTGCCCTGTGACGTATGATGACGCTTCCGAGCATAAAAACAGCAATGGGCCGTCGATGTCAGACAATTCACCATTACGGCCTACGCAGGTGTTTGCTGCATTGCGCGCGGCGCGTTCAGGGTCAGCGAACACCGGCCCCGTCAACTCTGTGGGGAAGAACCCCGGGCCAATCGCGTTGGCCGTAATCCCATCCCCCGACCAGGCTTCGGCCATTGCCCGTGTCAATTGGCCGATACCCGCCTTGGAAGCACCATAGCTGATCCCGCCGGGAAAAGCGCGAGTCGATTGCAGAGAGGCAAATGTCACGATGCGCCCCCAATTGCGGTTTTTCATGCCGGGCGCAAAAGCCTGGCTGAGAAAAAACGGTGCTGCCAGGTTCAGGTTCATGGTCACGTCCCAGCCTGCGTCCGTGACCTCATCTGCTGCCTCGCGGGTGTTGATGCCGGCCGCGTGAACCACGATATCGGGCACACCAAAGGGTGCGCTGATCTGTTCGGCAATCTTGGCGATCCGTCCGCGCTGCGACAGGTCGGCGGCGACCGCGGCGGCATTTTCACCAGTGGCCTTCGCCCAGTCGTCCAATGCCTCGGCGCGGCGTGCCACGCCTACAACTTTTGCACCGGCGGCTGCCAGGACAACCGCCGCGCGGTGTCCGAGCCCGGCACTCGCACCGGTGACACAGGCAACCCGACCCGTCAGGTCAAAGAGATCGAGGGGATCATTCATCAGGCGTCAGATCGAAGTTTTCACCGGGAAAGTACTTGGCCAGACGCACATCAGCAGCGCGCGCATGTCCTTCCATCCCTTCAAGGCGGGAAATCCGCGCCGTTGCCTCGGCCACACGTTTGGACCCCGCGCGCGTTGCCTGCTGCCAGGTGACGATTTTCATATATTTATGGACCGAAAGGCCGCCGGTATAGGACGCTGCACCCGATGTTGGCAGAACGTGGTTCGTACCGGAGGCCTTGTCGCCGTAGGACACTGTGGTTTCTTCACCAAGAAAGAGCGAGCCATAGCAGCTCAAACGCTCCAGCCACCAGGGCAGGTCTTCGGCTTGCACGGTCAGATGTTCTGGCGCGTAGTCATCGGAACAAGTGGCCATTTCCTCGCGGTCGGCGCAGAGGATTACTTCGGCATAATCGCGCCATGCGGCGGCGGCGTTGTCGCGGTTGACCTCAGGGAGATCGGCGATCAGATCAGGGACGCGGTTCATCACGTCCTCGGCCAGCGCGCGGTCATCGGTAACCAGCCAAACGGGCGAGTTGTAGCCATGCTCGGCCTGGCTCACCAGGTCAGTCGCCACGATATGCGGGTCGGCTGTCCGATCCGCCAAAATCAGGCTGTCGGTGGGGCCGGCGATCATGTCGATGCCGACGCGACCAAAGAGGATACGCTTGGCCTCAGCCACGAACTGGTTGCCGGGACCGACAAGGATATTCGCCTTGGGCAATCCGAAAAGACCAAAGGTCATCGCGGCAACACCCTGCACGCCGCCCATCGCCATGATCTTGTCAGCGCCACAGATATGGGCGGCATAGATGATGGCTGGGGCGACGCCGACACCGGGGCGCGGCGGAGATGCGACGGCGATATGGTTGCACCCGGCAACCTTGGCCGTTGTCACCGTCATGATGGCCGAGGCAATATGGCTGTAGCGGCCTCCGGGCACGTAACAGCCCGCCGCATCCACCGGGATTGCCTTTTGACCGGCAATCAGGCCGGGGACAATCTCGTATTCGATATTGCTGACGGTGGCTTTCTGAGCCTCGGCAAATCGCTTCACGTTGTCATGCGCAAACTGAATGTCCTCCTTCAGCTTTTGCGGAACAAGCGCGGTTGCGGCCTCGATCTCTTCTGCCGTGATCATGACGTTGCCGTCATAGTTGTCGAATTTGGCGGCATACTCCAACGCCTTGGCGTCGCCGCCGTCTTCGATGTCCGACAGGATGCCCTGAACGATGTCATGCACGTCAGACGCGCCGGACTGCGCGGTGAGCGTTGCTTTTTTGAGGTACTCAAGTGCCATTTGATCTGTGCCTTACGTGTAAATGTCAGGAAGCATGGTTGTGGAAATCGCCGGGATGTAGGCAGTCATCAGCACGACAGCGGCAGGCACAGGGCAAATGGGTCGGGTCGCGGCCGACCTGAGGCTGCCTGTCTTCTCTTGCAACGCTAGTCCTCTCTCGACGGAAACGACTGTACCAATTCCTTGACGCAGCGCATTTTGAAAAATCGCGATGACGAACAAGATCGCGACGGCGAAGAGAAGAAGCATCTCGCCGACATCGCTTAGGAACGAAGCATCAGCAAAAGAGCCGAGGCCGACATTCACAGCAAAAACGATAAACAGGATGATGGCTCCCCAAAGCGGCATGGCGCGACTCCTCCCAGTCGGTGATCCGATTCCAACCTCAGTGTAAGCGCTTACATGGCGTTTATGCAAGCGCTTACATTATTTTGGTGGAAATGCCCGTAATTCCTTCTCATACTTGGGTCGGCGTGTGGTACGACTTGGCACCAAAGCCGGAGGCAGGATGACAACCCAACGACCGATACCAACCTTGCAGGATGTGGCGGCCAGGGCTGGCGTTTCGACCGCGACCGTGTCGCGGGCCATCAACTTTCCCGATCAGGTCGCGCCCAGAACGCGCGACAAGGTGACCGCGGCGATCGCTGATTTGGGCTATTCGCCAAACTTTGGCGCGCGCGTCATGGCTGCCCGCCGGACCAATACGATCGGTGCCATCATTCCCACGATGGAGAATGCGATTTTCGCCCGCGGATTGCAGGCCTTCCAGGAAGAGCTGCGCCAGCACGGGTTTACGATGCTTGTCGCCAGCACCGCCTATCAACCGACGACGGAAGAAGAGCAGATCAGATCACTTGTGGCGCGCGGTGCTGATGCGCTCTTGCTGATCGGCTATCATCGTGACCCGGCGATTTATGAGTTTCTGGACGCCCAGGGGGTGCCGGTGCTTTTGACATGGGCATATGACGCAGACACCGACCGACCATCTGTCGGGTTTGATAATCGCGCAGCGATGCAGGACATGGCCGCAAAGGTGATCAGTATGGGACATCGGCGGCTTGCACTGATATCTGCCGATACCACGATGAACGACCGTGCCGCGTCCCGCCTTGATGGGATCAGGCGGGCAATGAAAGCAGCAGGCCTGAACAGTGATGGCTTACGTGTCATCGAAACAACTTATGGGATCGATGAAGGGGCAGCGGCGTTCGAAAAAGTGATGGCGTCGAAACCCGGCCCGACGGCGGTATTCTGCGGCAACGACGTCCTTGCCGTTGGCGCATTGCGGCGCGCGCGCGCGCTTGGTATTTCCGTGCCCGATGATGTCTCTGTGATCGGTTTTGATGATATTGAATTGGCGCAGGTGGCATTCCCTGCGCTAACGACAGTCCATGTGCCGCATCGTGAAATGGGGCGTCGGGCGGGGCAGGCGCTGGCAAAGTTGCTGCGCGACGGTGAGCCGCTCAAACCGATCGAGTTGCAGACACGCCCTGTCATGCGGGACACGCTTGCGCCCGTGTAGACGGCGCTAAGCCATTCCCAAATGCCTGATACGGTAGCGAATTCAGGCAATGGCACGGCATTTCACCGTGTCAGTTCCGACATAATTTAGGCAAATTCTTGTCGAAAAGATGACAAAATCTTTGCCCATTCGCGCCACATTTGGTATCCAGAAGCAATATTGGTTATTTTGGTGAACCTTGTGTTGCGTTACGATTTTGAGATGTATTCTGTGGACAGTGATCCCTGCGCGTCTGGCGTGGGTGCTGGCAAGAACCTGACCAATCATGGGCAGGCCCGTTCAAATACGGTTGTTGCTTTTTTTCGTGATCCGCATACGGCGGATGCGGTGACTTCGGCACCCCCTATTGTGCGGCTTTTCCTGGAAGAAGCCGGGTTCGAGTTGTCTGACGGCGAGCTTGGCAAATCTGATGCCGGGTCAGTCACGTCAGACGGTGAGCTTCGGCGCGCACTTGCAGCACAATTGACCGCCGCGCTTTCAAATCGGGCTCTGAAAAAGGCGCTTCTGCGCGCTGCGGACGAGAGCGAATTTGACGTCGCGGAATTCATTTCCGCTGTGGTTTCAAAGAATGCGCCACAGATGGACGGCTCTGCGTCGCAGGCCCCGGTCATTCCGCGGCGCCCCAGTCAGTTGCGTGCCAGCGGCATCAAGAGCCGGGCACGTCCACGCTGAATCTGACCACTGTAAGCTGGGCTTTTGGGATGCCGCAATCTGGTATTTCCCCGCGCTGATAAGACTTTGCGGGGTAGGGGCTGGCAAGCCGCAGGTTCGGGTCGCAAAGGACGTGGCGCCTTTTCGTGAGTGTTCCTGTCACGACAGGCCAATGGCCGCTGGACGGCTTTTTAAACCCGTTACCCTGCACAGCAACTGAGTTTCGCCACGTCTTTGTCGAAGGCCTGCGCCGCCAGCTTCAACCCTTCGACCGTAGTGAGGTAGGGAAAGATCGTCTCGCCCAACGCCTTGGTCGTCATGCCGAATTTCAGCGCCATGGCAAGGGTCTGGACCGAATCTGAGCCTTCGGGCGCTGCGATCTGGCCGCCTAGCAGGCGGTCGGTTTTCGCGTCTGCCACCAACTTGATCAGCCCACGGCTATCGCGCGCCGCCGCGGCACGCGGAACATGGTCGAGCGCGATCACACTGGTTTTGACCTCGTGACCTGCTGCTCTTGCCTGGACTTCCGATAGCCCCACACCAGCCACTTGCGGGTCGGTGAACACGACCCAAGGCATCGTGGCATTGTCATAGCGCATGCGCTCCAGCCCCAGCGCGTTGTTGATCGCCACCTTGGCGCCATAGGCCGCCATATAGACGAATTGGTCGCGGTCCGTTACGTCGCCCGCCGCCCAAACGCCGGACCGGGTGGTGGCCATGCCGGGGTCAACCATGATTGATCCCCCTGCGTTGGTTTTTATGCCCAGTTCCGCCAGTCCCAGGTCGTCAGTATTGGCCACCCGACCAGTGGTTGCCACCAACCGCTCTGCGGTGAGCGTCTGGGTCTGTCCATTCCGCTCAATGATCAGGTTGACACCTTTGCCGCCCTGCGCTGCGGAAATATAGCTCAGGCCAGTCTCAACCGTGACGCCTTCGGCCTTCAACGCCAGTTCCAGCGCCTCTGCCACCTCTGGTTCAACTCCGGGCAGCAGTCGGGTGCGGGTGATCAGCGTCACCTTCACGCCAAGACGCGAAGCTGCCTGCGCCAATTCGCAACCGATATAGCCACCGCCAACCACCATGATGCTGTCAGGGGGGCTGGGCAGCGTCAGAAGGCCGGTGGAATCGAGCGGGGCCACGGTTTCGATCCCGACAATGGCCGGCATCTGCGGGCGTGATCCGGTGGCGACCAGAACATGCGGCGCGGTCATGACCCGGCTGCCAACTTCTATTCCGCCTTCGATCAGACGGGCCGGGCCGTCCGCGATATAGGTCACATTCTCATAGGCAGGCAGCAGGTCGGTATATTTCTTTTGCCGCATCTCCTGGACAAGATCGGCAGTTCCCTTGACGACCGCAGACCAATCGACCCTGTGGGTGCAGGGTCCGATGCCGGGAAACCGGGCGGCAGAGGTGCCGCCATATGCTGCCTCTGCGGCCCGGATCATCGCTTTCGACGGCACGCAGCCGACATTTACACAGGTGCCACCGATCGTGCCGTGACCAACGAGCGCAACTTTCCGGCCAGCTTCGGCCGCGGTGATCGCGGCAGAAAATCCTGCCGAACCCGCGCCGACAACAATAACGTCGTAGCCATCGTTGCCATTGTTTGTGGGATCACTGAAATCGACTGTCATGATGTCCTGGTCCATTTTCTTCTCCTGCTTTCCTGAGCCAAAGCGCATAGCCCGCGACCGCCAGCGCCGCTGCCACCGAGACCCGCAGGGCGAAGCGAAACTCCAGCCAGAAAAGCAGCGCCGAGAGGGCAATGACCAGACTGACGATCAGGTTCTTCGGACACCGACCGGGCTGCCCGGCCTGTCGCCAAAGCGCGTGTGCCACGACACCCAGGGATGCAAACAACATCGGGAATAGCGCGTAATCGAGCCAGCCAACGATGGCAGACAGACCGGCACCGGCAAGGATCGCCACCAACAATGGTGTGAAACAGCAGATCGCAGCGAAGGCACTGCCCAGAAGTCCGCGCCGAAGTCGGAGATTGCCGCCTGTCTGCGCCGCCGTTTTCCCAGCAGCGACGCGGCTGTCGGTTTGGCGCTGCGGACCCGTCAGGGGCGTTTCACCCTCTGCGGCCTCCTGGTCTGGGGATGATGTGATTTCAACCATGTTTCGAATCGCCCTTGCCACCTCGATGACGGCAACCTAGGGTCTGTAGTTCATACAGACTCAAGGTGTCAGATGTGAAAAGCGATCACAAACAGGTCAGGACCATGGGGCGCGGGGACTTGGCGCGAATGACCGGATGCAATCTGGAGACAATTCGCTACTACGAAAAAATTGGCATCTTGCCGGATCCGCCGCGTTCCCGCAAAAATTACCGCGTCTACGGCGATGGGCACGTCGCTCGCCTGCAATTTATCATGCGCTCGCGTGAACTGGGGTTCACGCTTGACGCCATTCGCGATCTTCTTGCGCTGGTTGATGGCGGGGCGCAAACCTGTGCCGAAGTGCAGGTTCTTGCAAACACCCACTTGTCCGCAGTCCGCGCCAAAATCACTGACCTGGAGCGTATCGCCCGGGTCCTGTCATCGACTGTTGCGCAATGCTCTGGTGACGATGTTCCGGAATGCCCCGTCATTGACGCGCTGGCGGAAGTGGCATGAAGGACGTAGCCCGAAGCCCCCCCCCTGAACCCAATCGGGTCGCCCATGGCAAGAGCGGAGATATTCGCAAGGACATCCGTGGCCCCTCGCGCTGGCGGGGGGCAGCGCCTTGCCAACGCGCGACGTTGCTGAACCGGAGTTTCCGGAGGTAGGGTATGAAACGTCCGAGTGGATGGATGTTTGACGCTTTTGATGAAATAAGGGAGCTTCTCCAGAATGACAGTCATCACGACAGATGCCCCGCCGCAGCATATCATCGATTCACTGACACTTGGGTTTGCGGCTGACCCCGTGATGCGGTGGTTGTTTCCCGAACCTCATCCTTATCTGGCGCATTTTCCTACCGTCCTGGAACTCTTTGGCGGGGCAGCATTCACTGAGAAAACTGCCTTCATGACGCATGATGGAAACGCAGCTGCCATGTGGTTGGCACCCGGCTCTCATCCTGATGGGGATGGCCTTATGGCCTTGTTTGAAGAAACATTGGCGCCCCGGACATTCAAAGATGCAGCACAGTGTTTTGAAATCATGGATGCGCTGCATCCAGATGAACCCGTCTGGCACCTTGCCTTTGTTGCTGCGGACCCGACTGTGCGCGGTCAGGGGCTTGGCTCGGCGCTTATTAATCATGTTCTGCCAAGGTGTGATGCCGAGCAGACCGTGGCCTATCTGGAAAACACCAACCCCGCCAACACAGCTCTTTATGAACGCCACGGTTTCAAGGTGATCGGCGAGATTCAGGCAGGCCATTCACCCGCGATGCAGGGTATGAGACGCGACCCCCGCTGATGAAGCCCTTGCCATCCAGCCATGCCAGAAGGCCATTCAGCGAGAGGACCCAAAGTGATGACAACTGAACTTCCAGATACCAGGGCCGGAAGGATCGATTGGGTCATCAGGGCGCCTGACAATGCCGAAATGCGCCGCCGTTATGACATATGGGCGCAGGCCTATGATGCGGATGTTGGCAGCGCTGATGACTATCTGGCGCCGATGCAAACCGCCAAGGCGGCAAAGGGTGTTTTTGATCCCGATGCGCGGATTATGGATGCCGGTGCCGGGACCGGATTGCTGGGGAAAACCCTGAAGCAGGAAGGGTTTCGAAATCTTGTCGCCGTGGATTACGCGGCGGAAATGCTGGAGATTGCGCGGGGTAAGGACCTGTACTCAGAGATCCACACCTGCGATCTGTCCGCGCCCACGGAGTTCGGGACCAACAGCTTTGATGGCGTCGTCTCCTGCGGAACGACCTCGCAAATGCCGTCTGCCAGCCTGCGGGAATTCGCGCGTATTGTCCGTCCGGGCGGCGCGATCGTTTTTGCCGTTGTCCCTGAGCCCTGGCAGGATTGCGGCTATGCCGACATATATTCAGACTTGCACCAAGCCGGGCAGCTCAGTTTGCAAAGTCGCGGTGCGCCTTTTCAGATGATGCCAACAACCGAGCCGGAATTCATGTGCGAAATCTGGGTGATGGATGTGCATTGAACGATGATTGGAAAGTGGTCTGACGACCAAGACCTATGGTTAAATGTTGAGAGCGGCGTCTCCCGAGGGTTGATGTCGCACTCTTGATATGATCCCGATCAGGTGTATCATCTGAGTGTCACACATTGGAGGTAGTCCTGAAAGGACTGCAATTCATGACACAGCACCGCAATGGTGCAAGGGAGGAACTATGCAAAAATCGATTCTCGGCGCTCTTGCCGTAACAACAATGCTATCGCCAGCTGCGGCCATGGCACAAACCGAAATACAATTCTGGCACGCCTTCACCGGCCGATTGGGTGAACTGGTTGCGGCCCAGGTTGAAGAGTTCAACGCCAGCCAGGACGAATATGTCGTCGTGCAAAGCTACAAGGGCAACTACTCTGAAACGCTCAATGCCGGTATCGCCGCCTTCCGGGCGAACGAACAACCCGACATCCTGATGGTGTTCGAGGTGGGTACCGCGACAATGATGGCAGCGCAGGGCGCGACCAAGCCGGTCTATGAAGTGATGGCCGAAAGTGGTGCGGATTTTGACCCAGACGCCTATATCGGTGCCGTCAAAGGGTATTACACCACCACCGAAGGCCAGATGCTGTCGTTGCCATTCAATTCATCGACGCCTGTTTTGTGGGTGAACCGCGATGCTTTTGAGGCGGCCGGTGTTGACCCTGATACTGATCTGACAACATGGCAGCAGGTTGGCGATACACTTGATGCGCTCAAGGCGGGCGGGTCTGAATGCCCCTTGGTCACCGCATGGCAAAGCTGGATTCATCTGGAAAATTTCTCGGCTTACCATGACGTGCCATTCGCCAGCCGTGACAACGGATTTGCCGGACTTGATACAGAGCTGATGCTGAACGGCGAAGCACAGGTCGCCCATCTGACCGCCCTGGGTGAATGGGCGCAGGAAGGCAAGTTCATCTATACCGGACGTCGCAACGAAGGCGGTGCGAACTTCCGCGCCGGCGAATGTGCGCTCTTTACTGAAAGCTCGGCTGGCTATGCCGGGATCAGCGCCGAGGCCGAGTTTGATTTTGACGTGCGCCCACTGCCTTATTGGGAAGGCGTCGGAAATGCCCCGCAAAACACGATCATCGGGGGCGCATCGCTGTGGGTCATGGAAGGCCAGGAGCCTGAAGAATATGCTGGCGTTGCGGCGTTCCTCAACTTCCTGTCGTCCAGTGACGTGCAGGCGCAATGGCACCAGGATACCGGTTATCTGCCGATTACTGCTGCCGCCGGAGAAGCGACCCGCCTCGCTGGTTTCTATGAGGACAATCCAGGGACCGACGTGGCCGTCATCCAGATGACCGCGAACGAGCCGACGGCGAATTCAAAGGGCCTGCGCCTTGGGTCTTTCGATCAGATCCGCGGGATCATCGACGAAGAGCTGGAGGCAATCTGGGCGGGCGACAAGACCGCGCAGGAAGCCATGGACAGCGCAAAAGAGCGCGGTGACGTGCTTTTGCGTCGCTTCGAGGCTGCAAACCGCTAAGGCAATGAATAAGGCGGGCGCAACAGCCCGCCTTATTTGCTGAGGGGACTGATGGAAAAACGTGTCAAGTTTCGGGGCTGGTTGTTGCCGCTCTTGCTGATTGCGCCTCAGGTCGTGGTGTCGGCCGTGTTCTTTTTCTATCCCGCAGGACAGGCGATCTGGCAATCGCTGTTCATTCCGGACCCGTTTGGCCTGTCGATGAAATGGGTGGGCCTGGGCAATTTTGAATACCTGCTGTCGGACAGGTACTACCGCGCATCATTCGTGACAACGGCGGTCTTTTCGATCCTGGTGACACTCAGCTCAATGATCCCGGCGCTTTTTCTGGCGGTCACGGCAGACCGCCTGATCAAGGGCTCCGGTGTTTACCGGACCTTGCTGATCTGGCCCTATGCCGTCGCGCCAGCGGTGGCGGGCGTGCTGTGGCTTTTCATGTTCAACACCCGCGTTGGCGTGGTGTCCTGGTATCTGGGGCAGTTGGGCTACGACTGGAACCATGTGCTGAACGGGGGCGAGGCGATGGGTTTGGTCGTCGTCGCATCCGCCTGGGGGCGGATCAGCTATAACTTCCTGTTCTTCTTTGCCGCCCTTCAGGCGGTTCCCAGATCGGTGATCGAAGCGGCGGCAATTGACGGCGCCCATTTCTGGCGGCGGTTCTGGACCATCGTGTTGCCGCTCTTGTCACCGACGACTTTCTTTTTGCTGGTGGTAAACATCGTCTACTCTTTCTTTGAAACTTTCGGTGTGATCCACACAATCACCGCAGGCGGACCGCAGCAAACCACTACGATCCTCGTTTACAAGGTGTTCTCGGACGGCTTTGTCGGGCAGGATCTTGGTTCATCTGCCGCACAATCGGTGATCTTGCTATTTGTGGTGGGACTGCTGACGGTGGTACAATTCAAGTTCATCGAAAAGCGGGTGCATTACTGATGGCGCGCGAGACCCATGGCATGGTTGAAAGGCGCGGGGCTGGGCTGTGGCTGACCCATGTGTTCATGATCCTTGGTGTGCTGGTCATCTTCTTTCCGATCTGGCTGGCCTTTGTTGCCTCTACGGTGACGCAATCGGATATCATCCGGCCGCCCATGCCGGTCTGGCCGGGTGACCAACTCTGGACCAACTACAAGAGCGCTCTTTTCTCAGGGCTCAATGTGCCGGTGGCCACCATGTTGATGAATAGCCTGATCATGGCTGTGGGGATTGCCGTGGGCAAGATCATTATCTCGCTCCTGTCGGCATTCGCCATCGTCTATTTCAAATTTCCCGGTCGCAACCTGTTCTTCTGGCTGATCTTCCTCACGCTGATGCTGCCGGTCGAGGTCCGCATTGTGCCGACCTATGAGGTCGTCGCAGGCTTTGGCATGCTGAATTCCTACTCCGGGCTCATCTTTCCGCTGATCGCATCCGCCACGGCCACCTTCCTGTTCCGGCAGTTCTTTCTGACCATCCCCGATGAGCTGGCAGAGGCCGCCCGTGTGGATGGCGCCCGCCCGATGCGGTTTTTCTGGGATATCGTCGTGCCGATGAGCCGGACCAACGTCGCAGCGCTTTTTGTGATCCTCTTTATCTACGGCTGGAACCAGTACCTCTGGCCGCTTCTGATCACCACGGACCCCGAAATGAATACTATCGTCATGGGCATCAAACAGATGTTCCCCAGCGGCGATGATTTTGCCGATTGGCCCACAATCATGGCGACGTCGATTTTGGCGATGATCCCACCGGTGATTGTGGTGGTGGGCATGCAACGGCTGTTTATCCGCGGCCTTGTCGATAGCGAGAAATAGCAAAATGGCCACGGTTTCCCTGCAAGATATCAAAAAGAACTTTGGGCCGGTCGAAGTGATCCACGGGATCACAACCGACATCGCGGACGGTGAGTTCATCGTCATTGTCGGCCCGTCCGGGTGTGGCAAATCCACGCTCTTGCGGATGGTGGCCGGGCTGGAAACGGTATCAGCAGGCGATGTACTGATCGGCGGCACGCGGGCCAACGACAAGGAACCGATGGACCGCGACATTGCGATGGTGTTTCAGAATTACGCCCTTTATCCGCATATGTCGGTGCGTCAGAATATGGGCTATGGCCTGAAAATAGCGGGCCTGCCCAAAGACCAGATCAACGCCAAGGTCGTCGAGGCCGCCCAGCTTTTGCAACTTGAGCCACTGCTGGATCGCAAACCGCGCGAGCTGTCAGGCGGGCAGCGCCAGCGCGTCGCAATGGGGCGGGCGATTGTGCGCGAACCGGCGGTGTTTCTGTTTGATGAACCGCTGTCCAACCTCGACGCCAAACTGCGCGTTCAGATGCGACTTGAAATCAAGGAGCTTCAGTCAAAACTGGGCATCACCGCCCTGTACGTCACGCACGATCAGGTCGAGGCCATGACGATGGCCGACCGGATGATCGTGATGAACGGCGGCGTGGCAGAGCAGATCGGCACCCCGCTGGAGGTCTACGAGACGCCGCGAACCCTGTTTGCAGCACAATTCATCGGTAGCCCGGCGATGAATATTCTGGATGCGCAGATCAAGGATGGGTGGGTGATGCTGGGCGATCAGCGCATTGTCGAAGGGCGCGGACCGGATGGCCCCGTCAAATTCGGGATCCGCCCAGAGCATCTGACTGCCGATGAAGCCGGCGCCATCCACGTCAACGCCAAAATGGCAGAACCGCTTGGTGCGAACACGCTGCTGCATTGCGAGCTTGTCGGATCAAACGAAGGTTTTACGGCGAGTCTGCAAGGTGTCCATGTATTGGATGGCACGGACTCCGCACTGCGGTTCTCGGTTCAGCCCGGCAAGTCGCATTTGTTTGATATCAATACCGGCCTGCGGCGAGCTGGATAGCGGGGGCCTGGCCGCACCGGCCCGCTGACCCTGGACCGGACCGGATTGTCGTAGGAATCAGGCCCGCTCTGCCACCCGGATCTGTGGGCACAGCCTGCGTGAAAGCTCGGATCGCCCGACACAGATACCGGGCGAGAAGCGAGTCATTTCGCGACGGTTGGTCGCTTTCCTAGAGGCCGTTTGAGAGCGCGGGCAGAGCGGCGCAGACCTGCTGGTTTTTTCAATCTGGGCTGGGTGTCCGGGCTACTTTTGCCATCAATTCCATCCCGGCAGCCACCAGGTTGTGACTGGGCGCGGGTACTGACTGATGCATGGATTGAAAGATTTCCCTTGCCGAAACCGGTTTCGTAACTCAGCCTGAGTCGTGGGGAGAGAATTTCCGATGTCACAGGCCAAGCCAATTTTGAGCGATCGCGCAACGATGCGCGTCACCATCAAAGACATGGCCGATGCGCTTGGGCTGACGAAATCAACGGTGTCGCGGGCGCTCAACGGATATTCTGATATTGCTGAATCGACGCAGCTGCGCGTGAAACGGATGGCCGAAAAGTTGAACTATCAGCCGCTCAGTCATGCCCAGGCCATCAAGACCGGTCGCACCCGGTCGCTCGGCCTTGTCCTTCAAACGTCCGATCACGACGCGCATCGACCCTTTCTGGCAGAATTCCTGGCGGGCGTTTCAAACGGCGCGAGCGCAGAAGGCTATACGCTGACCGTCGCCTCTGCTGACGATGACGATCACATGATCGCAACTTTCCAGGAGTTGCTCCGCGACCGAAAGGCGGACGGGTTTGTGCTTCCGCGTGCCATGGTCAGGGACAAGCGCGTCGAAATGCTGCGGGATGCGAATGTGCCTTTCATCCTTTTTGGTCGCCAGGACGATGCTCATGGATGCTGCTGGCATGATGTTCGTGGCGAAGATGCAATGAACGATGCGGTCCAGCATCTTGCGGGTCTGGGGCATGAACGGATCGGCTTTATCAACGGTGGCGTGATCTACAATTACGCCGGGCTGCGCCGTGTCGGGTTTGAGGCCGGCATGACCGCCGCCAAGCTCAGGATTGATCCCAAACTGATCGTCGAGGATGTCGTGACGGTTGACCAGGGCGCCAGGGCCGCAGCGGCGCTGCTGGATGTGGCAGACCGACCCACCGCAATCGTTTGCGCGGTCGATCATGCCGCTTTGGGGGTCTACCGGGCGGCTGCGGAGCGGGATCTCCAGATTGGCGTGGACCTTTCCGTTATTGGCTACGACGGAATCCAGGAGGGCGCCCATGTGCAGCCGCAACTCAGCACTTTTGCGGTGGATACAAAGGTTTCAGGAAGCCGCCTGGCAGCGTTGCTGGTGCGCCGAATAAGGGGTGAAGCGGTCGAAAAACTTCGTGAAACCGTACCGGCGACCTTTCTCGATCGCGGATCAGTCGGGCCAAGAAAAACAAGACATCACTAATTAGCAGAAGTCTCAATGGGAGGAAGACAATGAAAATGACAACCAAAGCAATGATGCGAAGCGGGGCCGCAATAGCACTGTCCCTGACCGCGTTATCGGCAAGCGCTGACGAAGGACTTCGGTTCTGGACGACCGAAGAACAGCCCGAACGCCTGGCACGCCAGGAAGCAATGGCAGCGGCATTTGCGGAGGTTTCCGGTCACACCGTCGAAGTTATTCCTGTTTCCGAGAATGATCTGGGCACACGTGCAACGGCGGCGTTCGCGGCCGGCGACCTGCCCGACGTGATCTATCACCCGCTGCAATATGCGGCGCCCTGGACAGAGGCCGGTATCCTTGACACCGATGCGGCCACCGATGTGATCGAGGCGCTTGGCGAGGGTACATTCGCATCCGGTGCCCTGGGCATGGCTGCGGTCGATGGCGGTTTTGCCTCGGTTCCGGTCGATGGCTGGACGCAGATGCTGGTTTACCGCGCAGATTTGTTCGCAGAGGCCGGACTTGAGCCACCAAACTCTTATGCCAATGTTCTGGCCGCGGTTGATGCACTGCATAACCCGCCCGGCATGTACGGGTTTGTGGCTGCGACAAAGATTGATGAAAACTTCATGAGCCAGGTGCTTGAGCATGTTTTCCTGGCGAATGGTGTCTCTCCTGTCGGTCCGGACGGCATCCAGCCGCTTGATGAAGGTGCGACGATCGAAGTGCTTGAATTCTACAAGGCGATTGCCGAAGCCTCACCTCCGGGTGATCTCTATTGGGATCAGTCCCGCACTCTCTATTTCAGCGGAAATGCTGCGATGATCATTTGGTCGCCGTTCATTCTTGATGAGCTGGCAGGTCTGCGCGACAGCGCGCCGCCGACGATCAATGATGACCCGACATCAAGCGATCTTGCTGCCGCAACGGGGATTGTCACGACATTCTCGGGGCCATCCAACCCTGATGGTGCGGCCTGGGGTGACGTGCGTTACTTCGGTATTACGTCGGATGCATCAACCGATGCTGCGATGGAATTTGTCGAGTATTCCATGAGCGAGGGCTATGCCTCGACACTGGCAATCGCGCCAGAGGGCAAGTTCCCTGTGCGTCGCGGGACGGCGGAGAATCCAACAGAATATGCCGATGTCTGGGCAACACTGGACGTTGGTGTGGACCGCAAGGCGCCTTTGGGCGACCTTTATGAGGCCGCAATGATTGATGAAATCGTCAGCGGTCTTGATGTGGCACAGCGCTGGGGTGTGGCCGATGGTCAACTCGCTGCGGCGTCGGCCATCATCAACAGTCAGGTGATCAACCGTCTGGTGCGCGAGTACATTGATGGTGAGCGTGACGCGGCAGCAACCGTTGCGGCGCTGAACGACGCGATCGCCGCGGTTCAATAATCCAAAATGACCGGGGCGCCGCTTGCGTGGCGTCCCGACATCTGACGTCGAACTGGCAACCGCGCAACAACAAGGAGTAGCGGTCATGGCGGATATGACTCCACCGATCGGTACCGGACCACTCGCGAAACGCGAAGCGTGTTTGGCATGGGGCCTTCTGTTTCCGACAATTACGGCGGTCGCACTGGTTGTGGTAATGCCATTGCTGGCGATCTTCTGGATTTCCTTCAAGCCGGTCGAACTTGGCGACCTGCGCGCACCGGAAGTCGTCTTGCGCGAAGATTTGCGCGGCGGGCCGGAAGTGGCCGGTGATGCGGCGACGATCCGCTACAGATTGCGGAACTCTTCTCAGGAACAGCAGATCACGGGAGTGACGTTCAGTGATGTCATTCCAGAAGGCTTGCAAGTGCTTGAGATCGACCCGCGCTGTAACCTGCAAGGGCGGGACTTGTCGTGTGATCTGGGTGATTGGGAGCCAGGTTTGCGCGAAGCGCTCACCATCCCGGTGACGGTTGAACAGATCTATCTCGACAATGGCCTGCGCCCTCAGGACAGCCCCGCCGAGACAACGGGCCAGTCGTCCAACATCCTGACAAACAGCATATTTACGCTCGATAACTTCAAGCGCATCTTTAGCGGCGATGAATTCTTAGAAGTGCTTTGGGTGACCTTGTTTTATACGGTTTTTGGCACCATCGGCGCGCTTCTTGTCGGACTTTTTGCAGCACTTTTGCTGAACAAATCCTTCAAAGGACAGGGCATCCTGCGGGGGCTTTATCTATTCCCCTATGTCGCCCCGGTGATCGCGGTCGCCTTCGCCTGGCTGATCCTCTTTGATCCTTTTTCAGGCTCTGCAAACGCGCTCCTGATCCAGATGGGTGTGACCGATGAGGCGATCAACTTCTTTGGCGAACGCCCGCTTGCCCTGATCATGGTCACGGTCTTTGAAATCTGGCGCTATTTCCCGCTTTCCTTCCTGTTCATTCTGGCGCGGATGCAAAGCATCGACACCGATATGTATGAAGCCGCCGATATGGATGGAGCGAGCCCGTTCCAACAGTTCTGGTATCTGAGCGTGCCGCAGCTTCTGGGCATTCTCAGCGTCTTGTTCCTGCTGCGGTTCATTTGGACCTTCAACAAATTCGACGACATCTTCCTGCTGACGGGTGGCAACGCCGGTACGCGTACATTGACCGTGAACGTTTACGAGCAGGCTTTTGCGGTTTCCAATATCGGGGCAGGTGCCGCAGTTGCCGTGGTCATCTTTGGGTGCCTGCTGGCGTTTTCACTGTTCTTTCTCAAATACATCAGCCGCGAGGAGGGTCTGTAAATGCGACGCGGATACATTACCGGCCCGGTGATTGGGGCGCTTTGGATGGTTGTCCTGTCAGTGACCGTTGCCGTCGCCATGTCCTTTGCCACTGGCGAAGCCTTCCGCCCCGGTGTGCTTTTGTCCTTGCTGTGGGGTGCCGCCGCAGGCGCTGCTGTCGTGGCATTTGGGCGCGAACGCATTGTTCAGCTGGGCATTCTGATCGGCGTTCTGGTGCTTGTCATGGCTGGCATTGGCCCAATGTTGACGGGCGCTGAGACTGGCCTGTTCGCAGGTGCCGTCGGGGCCATCTTCCTGGGGCTTGGGTTTGCTTTGTCGATCACGCCGATCCTGGACGAAATCGTGCCGGGCCAGCTGACACGCCACGAGTTTGAAGGTGCCGTCATCAGGTTCCTGACAGGGTTCGGCTATATCTTCTTTACGGCTATTGTCCTGATCCCCTTCTACGTCATGGTGATGACCAGCCTGAAGAACCAGTCGGAATTGATCCAGAATCCGTTGGATTTTTCAATTGACCTGTCCAAGGGCGCGGAATTGTTCCGCAGTTATGATGAGCTGTTCAATCAGTTCAACTTCGGCACCTACCTGTTCAATTCCTTCTTCATTTCGGTGCTAACGGTGTTCATCACACTCGCTTTCGCGATCCCCGGCGCCTATGCCGTGGCGCGCTTGCGATTCAGCGGACAAGCGGCGTTTTCAAGGTCGATCCTGCTGATCTACATGGTGCCGATGATCGTTCTGGCGCTGCCGATCTACATCGCATTCTCGATGACCGGTCTGAGAAACTCTTTCTGGGGCATCGTGATGATCTACCCGGTCACGACGATCCCGGTGGCCCTGTATATGCTGCAAGGGTATTTCCGCGGTCTGCCCGCCGAGGTCGAAGAGGCCGGGTTGATGGACGGTCTGTCGCGGCTGGCGGTCATCTGGAAAATCACTTTGCCATTGTCGCTGCCGGCGCTCGCTTCTGTGTCGCTTTATGTCTTTATGATCGCCTGGAATGAATTTCTTTTGGCTTTCATGCTGTTGGACGATCCATCGAAGTTCACGCTGACCCGCGGCATTGCATCGCTCAATTCTTCTGAGATCCCAAGGCAGCACCTGATGGCCGGTTCGGTCGTGGCCACCGTGCCGATCATGGCGCTCTTTTTGGGGCTCGAACGCTTTTTGACGAAAGGTCTGACCGCAGGGTCAGTAAAGGGATGACTATGGACCTGAATGAACAAGCACGTAAAATCTTGCGGCAGAATGACAGGGGCGGCTACACCCTGCCGACCAAGGGACTTTACCCTTACCAGTGGAACTGGGACAGCGCCTTTGCGGCCTGGGGGTTGGCCACCTTTGATCTGCCGCGCGCATGGGACGAATTCGATACCCTGATGGCCAGCCAGTGGGATGATGGCATGGTTCCCCATATCATCTTTCACCAGGCCGATCCGGGCTATTTCCCAGGACCAGACGTTTGGTCTACGGGGCAGGCTGTTGAAACTTCTGGTATCTCCCAGCCACCTGTTTCTGCGACTTTGGCGCGCCTTGTCTGGGAAATGGATAAGGCCGCAGGTCAGGAACGGCTTGCGGCCCTCTATCCAAAGTTTGTCGCCTGGCACCGCTGGTGGCACGAAGTGCGCTGCACTTACGGACCTGTCGCGATTACCCACCCTTGGGAAAGTGGTCGCGACAATTGCCCCGACTGGGACATTGGCATGGCCGGTGTTGATGGCTCCAGGACCGGCGAATATGTCCGCCGCGACACCGGGCATGTTGATCCATCGATGCGGCCGAAAAAAGAAGAATACGATCGCTATATCGCGATGGTGCAATTTGGTGTCAGCGTGGGTTGGGACCAGGAGCGCATCGTCGCCGAAGGCCCGTTTCTTATGGCCGATCCGGGCATAACCTTCATTCTGCTACGCGCCCACCAGGACCTGATCGTGCTTGGGCAGGCCCTGGGCGAGGATACCACCGAGATTGAGGGGTGGGCAAAGTCGCTCCGGGCCTCGCTGCCATTGATCTGGAACCCTGATATCCAGGCCTATGATGCCAAGAACCTCCGCGACGGCGCATTTGCCGGCGTCCTTGGGTCAGGCGCATTCCTGGCCTATCTGGCTGATGCCGGAAACCCGGAACTGGACCGGCAACTGATGCGTGTCTGGGATGCCGTGTCTTATGGTATTCCTTCGGCTGATCCAGAGGCGGACGTCTTTGACCCCCGGCGCTATTGGCGCGGCCCGACATGGCCGGTCGTGAATTCTCTGTTGGGCCTTGGCTTTCGCGATATGGGGCGGCCCGATCTGGACAAGCGGCTAAGACATGAAACCGCGCAATTGATCCAGAAACACGGTTTTTATGAATATTTTGATCCAATCGATGCCACCCCTTGTGGTGGCGCAGATTTCACATGGACCGCCGCGATATGGCTGACGTGGGCGGGTGAGGATTATGAACAGGCAAGGGGTGCTGCGTAATGTCTTCGATCAATCTGAAAGCTGTTGAAAAGTGGTTCGGGGCCGTACAGGTGATCAAGGGCGTTGATCTCTCGATCCAAGAGGGGGAGTTCGTGATCTTTGTGGGGCCGTCGGGTTGCGGTAAATCGACGCTCCTGCGCATGATTGCGGGACTGGAAGAAACCTCGCGTGGGCAAATCATGATCGGGGATCGCGACGCAACCGCCGAGCCACCCAGCAAGCGTGGGCTGGCAATGGTGTTCCAGTCCTATGCGCTTTATCCGCATATGTCGGTGCGCGACAACGTGGGCTTTCCGCTGAAATCCGCAGGGCTGCCCAAGGCCGCGATTGATGAAAAGGTGAATGAGGCTTCTCGCGTGCTGAAACTGGATGATTATCTGGACCGGCGCCCGAAAGACCTGTCTGGCGGCCAGCGCCAGCGTGTGGCGATTGGCCGCTCTATCGTGCGTGACCCGACTGCATTCTTGTTCGACGAACCGCTCTCCAATCTTGACGCGGCATTGCGGGTTGAAATGCGCTACGAGATCGCAAAACTGCACCAGACGCTGAAATCGACGATGATCTATGTGACGCATGATCAGGTCGAGGCGATGACCCTTGCGGACCGTATTGTTGTTCTGGAGTTTGGCAAAATTGCCCAGGTGGGATCGCCCAGAGAGCTCTATGAACGACCTGCCAACCTGTTTGTGGCGCAGTTTATCGGCTCACCCCGCATGAATGTGATCCCGACAAACGCCGCGCCCAGTGTCGAGGTGCCATCAAACGCGGTTTCTTTCGGTATCCGCCCGGAACACATTGAATTGACCGACGCAGGCTCGGGCCAGATTCAGGGCACCGTCGATGTGCTGGAATATCTGGGCGCCGACACATTCGTGATTATGTCCTGCGGTGCCGCCGGGCAGATTACGGTTCGCATCAACGGGACGGCGGCCTGTAAACCCGGTGACAAGGCAGGGTTGGCATTTGGCAAGTCAGATACCCATGCATTTGATGCCGATGGGCTGGCTATTCGCTAGGGTGCATCGGGAGACATCGCCAACCGCAATCTGACTGATCCTCTGCAAGGTGTGACATGCCATGACCACCAGACCAAGCACGCCAACGACGCCCGGGCCAATGGATGCGCCCGGCCGCTGGCTGAATGATGTGGCCCACCGCGATTGGCTCAACGACCAAAGCCGGGCGCTCTTGTCCTTTTTTGACGCCAGTTTGCAGGACGGATCGGGATTTTCGCTGCTGGACCATGATGGGACCCCTTTGCCCGGGGATGTGCAGGAGCTTCATACGACCACGCGCCTGGTGCATTCCTATGCGATGGGCTGTCTTCGGGGTCATGCGGGAGCAGACCAAATCGTGGATCATGGCATGGCCTATCTGAACCGGCATCATAAGGACCCGGTTCATGGCGGTTATGTCTGGTCGCTCAGCAGTCACGCTGTCGCTGATGGCACAAAGCTTGCCTATGGGCATGTATTTGTGTTGCTTGCCGCATCGAGTGCCAAACTTGCAGGCCACCCGGACGCTGACGCCTTGATCGAGGACATCAGCGATGTTCTTCACCGACATTTTTGGGAGGAAGACTCTGGTCTCTTTTGTGATGAAAAGAGCCGCGACTGGACGCCGTTTTCGGACTATCGCGGGATGAACGCCAATATGCACGCGGTTGAAGCGCTCCTTGCGGCATATGAAGCGACGCAGCGCGAGATCTATTTGACCCGGGCAGGTCGTATTCTGGGATTCTTTACCGCCAAGATGGCGCCTGCGGAAAACTGGCGTTTGCCTGAACACTACCATGGCGACTGGACCATCGACCGTAGTTACGCGGGCAATCATATGTTTCGGCCAGCGGGAACGACACCGGGTCATTCGTTTGAACTGGGCCGCCTGCTGTTGCAGTATTGGGATCTGATCGGGCGCCCATCGTCGGACGCCCCTTACGCTGCGCGCAAACTTATTGAGCAGGCGCTGCAGGATGCATGGCTCCCGGATGGAGGCCTGGCCTATACGCTCAATTTTGATGGCAGCGTCGCGGATCCGTCACGGTTCTGGTGGCCCGTCACAGAAGCGATCAACAGTGTTGCAACGCTTCTTTTGTTAGAGGACCGACAGGCCGACGAAGACTGGTACAGAAAGCTTTGGGCGTTCGCGGACAAGACTTTCATTGACCACAAACACGGTGGATGGTTCCCGGCGATTGACGCAACTGGCGCGCCGACAAGCTCTATCTTTGCTGGCAAGCCGGACATCTATCACGCATTGCAAGCCTGCCTGTTTCCTTTGTCAGGCAGGGTTTCTCGCATGGCAAAGGGGTGGCGGTAGCTCAGGCCGCTGCGCACCGCTTGCAGCAAAGGTGAGATGGTCTATCTCAGTCTGGGTGCGCGAACGGCCAACCACAAAGGGCCAGCGCGGTGTCCGTAAAAAGCGGACTTGTGCCATGAGAATCGGATAGCTGGCTGGGATGGTAGGATTCGAACCTACGGTACACTGTACCAAAAACAGTTGCCTTACCACTTGGCTACATCCCAGCAGCGAGGGGCTAGATACTGCGAAGGCGGGACCGGTTCAAGCCCCGTTTGCAAAGAAATGCGCCTATTCCTTTGGGCTGTCCTCGCGGAGCAGGTCTTCTGACAATTCTTCTTGTCGCTCAGCCGCGACGATGCGGTCCAGTGCCGCGTTTTCGCTGGCGTCAACGGTGTCGACCTGTGTGCTTTCTTGCAGGTCAGGGGTGGCTGGTTGCGCGTCGCGGGTGATCTGAATGGCTTGAGTCGCGTCGGGAAGGACGATCCCGGCGGCCTGAATGGCCAGTTTGACCTGACGCAGAGCTTCACCCTTGCCGCGCACGATTGAAGTCTCGTTCTGATCCACCCAACCGGTGACGACCAGCTCAACGCCTGATGGAAGCAACGCCTCAATCCAGGTCTGGGCGGCGGGTTCGCTTAGGACAAATGGCAACCCTTGCACGGTTCTGGAGACCAGGGCGCGCGTCGCTTGCAGGTCTGCATCCCGTTCAACGATGATCGAAAACATGAAGCGGCGCTCGGCGTGCTGGCTGTAGTTGATGATCCGGCTTTTGAATACGGTGGAATTGGGAATGCGGATGTGATTGCCGTCAAACGACAAAAGGATCGTCGCCCGACTGGTCAACCGAATGACCTTGCCTGTGTCGCCGTTGATCTCAACGGTGTCATTGGGTCGGAAGGGTTGGCGAAAGGACAGCATGACCGAGGCGATAAAGTTTTCAACCGTGTCGCGGACCGCAAAACCCAACGCCAGACCGATAATACCCGCCGCACCAAGGATTGTGCTCAGGAGTGCGGTGGCGTTCAGGATATCCAGCGCGATGACGATCCCGAAAATCAGGAACGCGATGCGCAGAAGCTGGCGGTAAATCTCGGCAATGAAGGTATTGGGTGCCAGCCGTTCCCATGGGCGTCGCATCCGCGCCAATGCAAAGCCCAAAAAGACGACAAACCCGAAAGCGGCGCCCGCAATCAGGGCCAGGGGCAAGAATGCGATGAACTGATCGATCCGGGACCGGAACCGTTCTATCGCAGGGTTCAGCCTGTCTGCGATATCTGTTGTTTCGGTCACCTGATTTCGCACGGCGACGACCCCTTCGATCCGGGCGGTCAGGGGATCAAGGTCTGATGCCTCGGTCGCGGATGTCGTGGTCCCGCGCAAAGTGACGACACCTTCGCTGACCGTCACGCTGACATCATCGTAATTGCCCAACTCACCAAGGATCTCGCGAATACGCATGGCGATGGCCGCGTCTTGCTGGGCCGAGGATTCGGTTGTGATGGTGCCGTTTGCCTCTTGCGCGGAAGCGGGCATTGCCAGGGTCAACAATATGGCGAAAAGCAGAAAAAAGCGCATCAAATCAATCCATCAGCCAGTATCGTAGCATAGCAGGCAAGACGGCCCCCGTCACACCCGGAGCGGATCGGCCTTTGCCAAAGCGTCAAACGCCATCAGGCTTTTGACCAGTTTGTCCATCTGGTCCAGCGGGATCATGTTCGGCCCGTCAGAGGGTGCATTGTCAGGGTCTTCATGCGTTTCAATGAAGACCGCGGCGATGCCCAGAGATACCGCCGCCCGCGCCATCACGGGTGCAAATTCGCGCTGTCCACCGGATGAGCCACCCATGCCGCCTGGTTGCTGCACCGAATGGGTGGCGTCCATCACGACAGGATAGCCGGTGCGCGCCATCGTGGGCAAAGAGCGCATATCGGCGACCAGCGTGTTATAGCCAAAGGATGCACCGCGCTCGGTCAGCAGAATGCGCCTGTTGCCGGTGCTTTCGATCTTGGACACGACATTGGGCATGTCCCAGGGGGCCAGGAACTGCCCCTTCTTGACGTTGATGACGGCCCCGGTTTCACCAGCGGCCAGCAGCAGGTCTGTCTGGCGGCACAGGAAGGCAGGGATTTGCATGATATCGCATACCTCGGCCACCGTGGCGCATTGGTCGGGCGCGTGAATATCCGTCAGCACCGGGCAACCGATGCTGTCCCTGACCGATTGCATGACTTTCAGGCCTTCGTCCATGCCCAGCCCACGTTTGCCACCCAACGACGTGCGGTTGGCCTTGTCGTAAGAGCCCTTGAACACAAATTGAGCGCGATGGGTGGCACAGACCTCGGCCATTTTCCCGGCGATCATCTCTGCGTGGTCCAGACCTTCCAATTGACAAGGCCCGGCGATCACCAAGAGCGGAAGGTCATTGCTGACCACCAGGTCACCGATATCGACTTTATGCATCAAGAGCTTACCTGTTCACGAAGGATCGAAGCGGTAATCGAAATCATCAGGTAGAGCCCTGAGAAGATCAAGAACGCCAGGATCGTGTTTTCAAATGCGCGCGGATAGGTTGCCTGATCCGGTATGATCGGTCGCACGCTTTGTGACAGGTAACGAACCTGACGGTTGGCTTCGATGCGTGCGGTTTCCATCTGGGTCAGCGCCTGCTGCACCATCACGGTCTGGAAGTTATAGTTTTCTTCGGCTGTGCGCAGTTCTGTGTTGCGTGCTGCCAATGAAATCTGCTCGCCCGTGCCACCAACAAGCTGGTTTCGCAGATCACCGATAAGCGCGTCAATATTGGCGATCTGGTCGCGCAAGGACTGGACCTGCACCTCGCTGGGGCGATCCACATTCAGGCGGGATTGCAGCACCAACTCCAACCTTTGTTTTTCACTTTCAAGCGAACTGATCTGCGACATGCGCGCAGAGGATTCGCTTTGGGGGTCGATCTGGCGCACGCTCTCTTGAATCGCGAGCCAGGCGGCGAGGGCCTCGGCCCTGCGCTGCTCGGCCTCCTGATAGCTTTGCAGCGCGCCGCGCATCTGGTCATCGCGCAGGCGTGCGGTCAGTTGATCGACCTGTTCCTCGGCGTAGCCAATCAGCGCGTGGGAGAATTCAAAGCTCTTGACGGGATCTGCGGCGATGACCTCCATCCGGATCAACCCCTCGGTCGGGTCATAGCTGATCTTTACCCGATCGCTGTAAACGGAAAAGGCCTGTTCATTGGTTGCGTTTTCCTCAAGCCTTTGAATTGCATCAATATTTGGATCCGAAAAATGCGCTTTGAACCCGTGATCCTGGTCCAGTCGCAACATTGCCTCGCGCGAGGCCAGATAAGACTGCACCGCGATGCTGTCCTGCTGGGTTGCCATCGAAGTGCCTTGAAACAAGGTCGCCAGCCCCTGCGGGCCGCCGCCCTGTGGCTGGGCTTGCTGGATGACGATTTCAGAGTTGGTGGCGTACATCGGGGTCGCGATATTGTAGAAATACCAGCCGACAAGGAACGTGGGCAAAAACACAAAGAATGACAGCCGCGTGAACAGCAGCGCGAGCTTGCGCCTGCGTCGCCGGGCAATGTCACGCTGAATTTGCAGAATTTCGGCGGCATTGCGGTTTAGCGTGGTCTGCGTGTTGGTCGAAGGCAGGGAAATGCCGTCTTCCTGGGTGGTATCGGGCAATTGGATGCGGCCCCGACGCCCAGGCACTTTGGCCCCATCGGGCCTGACCAGTTCCAGAACTGAGCTGCGCTGGAAAGGGTCGATACCGGCCGCACGCAATTGCCGCACGGCATCATAGTCAGACGAGGCGTGAAAGCCGTTCTTCAACGCGACACGCCGCGCCATGCGCAACTGCCGGCCTGTCAGCCCCTCCTTGCTGATCGCGGCGATCTGTTCGGCCTGGGACGGTTCCTTGGCCGCCTCCACGGCTTCTGATGCAGGCTGCTGTGCGGCCTCATCACCTGGCGTTCTGCGCCTGACGCGGAACTTCTTAACCTTGGGCTTGGTAGTCATAAAGCACGCGCGCCTCTTCCAAGGTGTCAAACATATGCAACTGCCCATTTTTGAGCACAGCAGCCGATTTTGCAAGCCGTTCAAGCGTGGCAGGCTGGTGGGATACGATAATCACGGTCGCCTTCTCTAGTCTCTCGCGCAGGATTTCGCCGGCTTTGCGGTTGAATTCGGCGTCGGTCGCCCCCGGCATGCCTTCGTCGATCAGATACATATCAAAGTCCAGTGCCAGCAAGAGCGCAAAGGAAAACCGCGCCCGCATCCCGGAGGAATAGGTGCCAAGCGGCATGTCAAAGTATTCTTCCAGTCCACACAGCCAGCGGCAAAATGCCTCAACATAATCCGGGTCCAGCCCATAAAGGCGCGCGATAAAGCGGCTATTTTCCATCGCCGAAAGTGTCGGCTCGGTGCCGCCCATGAACCCCAGCGGAAATGAAATACGGCAGCCGCGCCGGATCGTGCCTTCATCGGGTTTTTCAAGGCCGGACATCATGTTGATCAGCGTTGTCTTGCCAGTGCCATTGGGCGCAAGGATCCCCAGCGAATTGCCCAGCTCCACACGAAATGAGGCGCGATCAAGGATGACCTTGCGCTGTGTGCCCGTCCAAAAAGATTTGCTGACTTCTGCAAATTCCAGCATTTCGATTCCGCCTACACCCGCCGATTGCGACGGGTTCCTGATACAGGCAAAAGGTTAACATGCCTGCTCAGCTTTCCATACCGCGACTTTGCGGCATGATTATAGCGACGTTTGCGTGATCCGCGGATCCTAGCCTTCTTGCTTGACGACCCCGGTTAGCTTGCCCGCGATAATGGCGATGACCGCAGCCGCAAAGCTGAAGAGTGCGCCCATTTTCGCGGCATCCTGCACCGGAATATCACCCAGCATGGTAGAGCTATCAAAGGCAACAGAGGCAATGAACAGCGAGACCGTAAAGCCAATCGCCGACACACAGCCAATCACAAAAAGATCAACCGTGCGCATGCCCTGAGGCAACCCCAACTTCAAGGGCCCGGCCGCCAGCCAGCCAAACAAAAGCACGCCAAACGGTTTCCCGATCAAAAGGCCTGCAAGGACCAGCCATGTGGGCGACCCGATGGATGAGAACTCAACGCCCGCGTTCAGCAGGCCAAAGAAGAACAGCACAACTTCAACCGGGTGTTTCAGCAGGTGTTCGGCGTGGTTCAACAGGTCGGTCAGATACTGTTCCGCCTCGGAGAAGATACCAAAGGCGCGGTCCGCATGCGGCAAGGTCGGCACGATGGGCAGCAGGCCAAGGGCAGGGTGGATACCGGATTCCTGAAACCCATACCAGCTCAGGGCGCCTGCGATCAGGTATGGCCAGAACGACAGTTTGTTGCGGACCCAGGTGGACACCGGGCGGTTCTGTTTCCCACGGTCCAACTGACGCGGCAGGCGGTTGAAAAAGTAAAAGACACCCAAGGCAGATCCCACAGAAAGCAACAGCCAAAGCGGTTGCAATTCGCCCGAGGGATAGAAGATCGCCAGGATGATCAGACCGGCGGCGTCATCGGCAATGGCCAGCAACAGCAAGAAACGCACAGCCGGGTGTCCGGCGCCAAAGATCATGCGACCAACAAGGTAGCTGAACGCAATGTCGGTTGCGGTGGGGATCGCCCAACCGTTGGCGACAGCATCAAAAGTCTCGGACCCCAGCACCAGGGCAATGCCCAGATAAACCGAAATCGGGCCAACCATGCCGCCGACTGTTGCAATCAGGGGGGTCGCGGCCTTTTTGCCGCGCAATGAGCCGTTCTTGAGGATCACGGCTTCCCAGACTTCCTTGGCTGCGATTGCAAAGAAGAAGGCCATGAGCACGTCGTTGACAAAATATTCCAGCGTCAGTTTGCGGTAGATGACCACGCCTTCGGCGTTATAGCCTGCCTTGCCGATAATGGAGTCGCTGAAAATTTCCCATTTGACAAAAGCTTCATAGCTCTCTGCATCGACGTTGGCCCAGATCAGGGCGATCACGGCACCAATGATCAATAGCAATGAGTAATTGGTGACGAAGTTCCAGACGCGATACATGTTTTAACCCCCGGTTGGCTGACTGACACTGCTGGTCCCAAGGACGTATACAGTTTGCCTATGTTTGAACTCTGATCGCCATGAGGTAAACAGGAAAATGCCCATGAAATCTCCGAGAACGCGCCTTGACCAGCCTCCAGGATGAAATTTCCGCCTGCCGGATTTGTGCAGATCGCTTTGCCGCGACGGTCACCCGGCATGACCCGCGTCCGGTGGTTTGGTTTGAAGGGTCGCCACGGATTCTGATTGTCGGTCAGGCGCCCGGCATGCGGGTGTACGCAGCCGGAACGCCGTTTCTTGATCGCTCCGGGGACCGCCTGCGCGACTGGCTGGGCTTAGAGAAAAACGTATTCTATGACCGCAGCCGGGTTGCGATTGTGCCCATGGCTTTCTGTTTTCCCGGCTATGATCGCAACGGCTCTGACCTGCCGCCGCCACCGGTCTGCCAGGCCACTTGGCATGACCGGGTGATGGCGGCGATCGGCCCTGTGCCCTTGACCGTCCTTGTTGGCGGTCATGCCCATCGCCGGCACCTGGGCCTGCGAAAAAATGTCACAGCGACTGTGCAAGGCTGGCGCGACCACGCTCGGGGCGTCTTTCCCTTGCCTCATCCGTCGTGGCGCAATACCGCTTGGTTAAGAAAAAACCCGTGGTTCGCGCAGGTTCTACTGCCTGAGCTGCGCATAGCCGTGAAAGACGCCCTGAAATGACCGACCTTGATCACGCCCATGCCGCGATGCAAGCGGCCCCCGAGGATGACGCGACACGCTTGCGGTTTTACGAGCGGCTGGCCGATACAGAGCTTTTCATGCTGCTGGGTTCAGACGCCGAGGGCGACCAGATCACGCCGGAATTGTTCGAGATAGAGGATCAGCGGTTCGCGCTTGTCTTTGACCGTGAAGAAAGGTTGTCGCAATTCGTGTGCCGTGTCGCACCCTATGCGGGCGTGCCGGGCCGCGCGCTTGCCCAAATGCTGTCCGGGCAGGGCATTGGGCTTGCACTGAACCTTGACGTGGCCCCATCGGCCATTCTGATCCCGGCCGAGGCCGTTGACTGGCTGGTTGCGACCCTGTCACACGGCCCTGACGAAACCGAGGCGCGCCTGACAGAGGTTTCGGCCCCGGCGGGCTTGCCCGAAGCGGTGGTCGCTGGTCTGGACCGCAAGCTGGCCATCGCCGCAGGGCTGGCGCGCTTTGCCTATCTGGCAGCCGCGACCTATGAGGACGGCGCCCGCGGGCATGTGCTTGCCTTTGTTGATGCGGTGGATGGTGCGGAGAAAGCGCTGGCTTCGGCAGCAAGCGAGGCGCTGACGTTTTCGGGCATCGAGGCAGGCGTCATGGATGTGCTTTTTGTCCGCGCAAGTGATCCGTTGGCCGCCCATCTCGCCCGCGTTGGCTTGCGCTTTGATTTGCCCGAGCCCGCGCAACCGCATGTGCCGGGCGCGCCGGGCATGAACCCCGAAAACCCGCCAAAGCTGCGCTAATAGCCGCGCGCCCGATCTACCAGGAACCGGAATGGCTCTCCGGCTTCGCCGCGCGCGATGTTTTCGGCAATCACGTCGGCTGCCGTTTCGGGTCGTGTCGTCGAGGCGATATGCGGCGTGACCGTGACCTGCGGGTGCGCCCAATAGGGATCGGCCTGCGGCAGGGGCTCGGTGCGAAAAACATCCAAAGTTGCATGGGCAATCTGCCCGCCATTCAAAGCCACAAGCAGTGCGGCATCATCAATCAGTGGCCCGCGACCGGGGTTGATGACGAAACTGCCCCGGGCCATCAGTGCCAGCGTGTCGCTGTTCAGGATATTGGTTGTTTCAGGCGTCTGCGGCAGCAAGAGAATGACAATCTGCGCCCCTGTCAGCGCCTCGCGCAGCCCCTCATCGCCATGCAGGCACCGGATGTTCGGAACGTGTTTTGCGCTCCGGCTCCACCCTGTCACAGGAAAGCCCAGCGCATCTAGCGCTTGCCCGCAGGCCGCACCCAATGCGCCAATTCCAAGGATCGTGACGGGCCTTTTGGGGGCAATCGGAGGAAAGCTGTCATCCCGCCACTGACCATCCTGACCATGGATATGGGTGTCCATTCCAAGGTGATGGCGCAATGTGTGTCCGGTGACCCACTCGACCATGCCGCGGGTCAGGCTTTCATCGACAAGGCGGCAGAGCGGTTGGGTCAGGGTCTTGTTGTCGACTATTGTCTCGACCCCGGCCCAAAGGCCCATCACAGCCTTGGTTCTGGTGTAGGGGCGAAAATCAGTGACCGGGCCGTTGGGCGCAAAGATGATGTAATCCACGTCTTCCGGTGCGTGATCGCGAGACAACTGCGCGGCCAGGCCGGCCTTGGCAAAACTCGCCCTGAGTGGCTCTTTATATTCCGACCAGGCGGCGGGGCTTGCGGAAAACAGGATATTCAACATCAGCGAGGCCTATGGACATGCGCGCTTTGAACAAGGCCAAAGGCCAACAGCAGCACCAGCATGGCCGACCCGCCATAGCTGACCAACGGCAGTGGCAGGCCAACGACGGGGACCAGCCCGGTGACCATGGCCATATTTACCGCGAAGAACAGGAAAAAAGTCATGGCGATGCCGAGCGTCAGCAGCGAAGCAAACCGATCACGGTTTCCCAACGCCGAGGTGACGCAGAAAATCACGATCAGAAAGTAAAGCATCAGCAACGTGAAGGTCCCGATGAAACCGAATTCCTCGGCTAGAATGGTGAAGATGAAGTCAGTCTGTTTTTCGGGAAGAAAATTCAGGCGCGACTGCGTGCCCTGCATGAACCCGCGACCGGTCCAGCCACCTGATCCGAGCGCAATTTTCGCCTGGGTGATATTGTAGCCTGCACCCAAAGGATCATTGGATGGGTCCAGAAAAGTGTCGATCCGACGGTACTGGTAATCCTTCAAGAGCTGCCAGGGTGTGCCGCGACTTTGAAACACAGCGACGATCGCGCCAATGCCAGCCGCCGCAACCGTTCCAAAATACGCCCAATGCACGCCAGCAAGAAACATCACCGTGGCCCCCCCGACCAGCAGCAGAATGGCGGTGCCAAGGTCGGGCTGATTGAGGATCAGCATGGTCGGGGCAAGGATGAACAGCACCGGCAGGGCAACCCACAACGGATGCGACACTTTCTTGGTGGGCAGCCAGTCATAATAAGCCGCCAGAAACATCACCACGGTGATTTTCGCCAGCTCAGAAGGCTGCAAACGCATGAACCCAATGTCGATCCAACGCTGCGCGCCCATGCGTATCTCGCCAAAAAACACGACGCCCAACAATAGCAGCAACGATCCGACATAGGCCACGAACGCCATATTGCGCCAAAACCAGATCGGCACCATGGCCACAATCAACATCAGGACCATGCCCAACACAAAACGCTGCATCTGCGGCTCGACCCAAGGCGTCATGGATCCCCCGGCAACGGAATAGAGCATCAGGAAACCGGCATTTGCCACCGCGGTCAGCAACAGAATGATTGGCCAGTTCAGGTGCAGAACCTTGCGCAAGCCTGTCGGCACATGTTGGGTGTTGGAGGCAAGATAGCTCATGCGCGACTGCGCCCTTTGGCACCGGGGGGCACGCGCACCTCGATGCGGCGTTGCTGCTCTGCGATCTTTTCGCGGGCTCCGGCGGGGTAGGCCTCAAGCGGTGGCGGACCGCCGTATTGGGCCTGCAACAGGATATCGCGTGCAACCGGTGCCGCTGCCCGAGACCCGCCGCCGCCATGTTCGACCACGACAGAGGCCGCATAGCGGGGGTTCTCAACAGGTGCGAAGCCCACAAAAAGGGCGTGGTCCCGCCGTTCCCAGGGCAAATCCTCGTTGCTGATGACGCCGGAGGCTCGTTCCTCGGCCGTGATGCGGCGGACCTGGCTGGTGCCCGTCTTGCCTGCCATTCTGCGCACTTCTTCATTGATGCGAGACCCATAGGCCGTGCCGCGTCTGGCATTGCTGACATCATCCATCGCGGCGCGGACGCGGCGCAGGTTGTTTTCGTTGATCCCAAGGCTTTCGCCTAATCCTGACGGCTGCGCGACCCCATCAATCAATCTGACAAGGCGCGGCGTCACCTCCCGCCCGGTTGCAAGCCGTGCTGTCATGACCGCCAATTGCAGCGGAGAGGTCAGAACGTATCCCTGACCGATAGATGCGTTCACGGTGTCGCCGATCCGCCACTCTTCGCCGTGGGCGCGGGCCTTCCATTCCTTGTTGGGGGCCAGGCCCTCTGCGACCGCAGACAGGGGCAGGTCGTATTGGGTGCCCAGGCCAAGCCTGCGGGCCATTTCGGATATTCTGTCGATACCGACGCGCTGGGCGATATCATAGTAATAGACGTCGCAGCTTTCCTTCAGGCCGTTATGCAGGTTCATGTTGCCGTGGCCGCTGCGTTTCCAGCAATGAAAACGGGTGTCGAAGACATCCAGGTATCCGGGGCAAAAGACGGTTTCATCGGGGGTAACGACACCCGCTTCCATCGCCGCCAGAATGGTCGCCATCTTGAAGGTTGAACCCGGCGGGTAGGTGCCCTGTACGGCTTTGGCCGCAAGAGGGCGAAATTTGTCCTCGTTCAGCCTGCTCCAATCAGGCGTCGAAATGCCACGAACGAACAGATTAGGATCAAACGCCGGAGCCGAGGCGACGGCGCGCAGGTCGCCGTTTTCAAGATCAATCACGACCGCCCCGGCGGACACGCCTTCCAGCCGCGCCTGCACATAGCTTTGCAGGCGGCTGTCCAGTGTCAGCTGGATGTCTTTGCCCGGATCCCCTTCCTGCCGGTCCAGTTCGCGCATGATCCGCCCTGCGGCGTTCACCTCGATCCGGCGGTTACCGGCACTGCCGCGCAGCGTGCGTTCCAGCTTGTTCTCGGCGCCGGTCTTTCCGATCTGGAATTTGGGAATTTGCAGCAGCGGATCCGGGTCATCAATGCGGCTGAGATCATAATTACTGACCGGGCCGACATAGCCGACCACATGCGCCAGATCCGCGCCCCAGGGGTAAACCCGGCTCAGGCCGACCTCGGCCTGAATTCCGGGCAGGGCGGGGGTGTTGAGGTTGATCTGGGCGACATCTTCCCATGACAGGCGTTCAGCAATGGTCACCGGAACGAAGGGCGACCGGCGCTGCATCTCTTCCATGGCGCGCGACAGGTCCTCGGGGTCGATGTCAACGATCTCTGTCAATTTGGCCAGGACTTCGCCGACATCACCGGCATCTTCGCGAACCATGACAACGCGGTAGTTTTGTTCGTTATCGGCAATCGCGATACCGTTGCGATCAAAGATCAGACCGCGTGACGGGGCCAGAAGCCGCATGTTGATCCGGTTTTCTTCAGCCAGAAGGCGAAACTGATCTGCCTGTTCCACCTGCAGCGATTGCAATCGCCATCCAAGGGCGCCGATAACCCCCAGCTGCACCCCGCCCACGACCATGGTGCGGCGGTTGATGGTGCGCGCGCTTGCGATGATATCCTTGGCAGAGCGCTTCATATTGCCTGTCCCTTGCTGCCCAGTTCACCGGGTGCGGCCCGCGATACGCCAAAGGCGAAATGCGCAGCGACCAAAACGAGTGGATAGATCGCGATGGTTCCGACCATCTCGATCAATGCCAGGGCAAAGGGTGCTTGCGGTGCCATCACGACGGCAAGAACCACGCGATTGACCAGTGTGATCGCAACGATCCCGAAGGTGACCGTACCCCATTCGACCAACAGCGGCATGTTGCGGAAGTCCCGGTGCTGGCGACGGATCATCTCGGTCAGGATGACGACGAGCGCCGTCCAGAGGCCCGGGGGACGCATAAACAGGAAGTCGGTCATCAGCATGATCCCCGCGATCACCACTACCGGAACATGGCGTGGCTTGCGCGCGACCCAGGCCAATGTCGCGGCCAGCAACAGATCGGGCGCGGCCCAAAGGGACGGGCGCATGTCCAGGGGTACCAGATCAAAGACGATCAGGACAAACGCCAAAAGGACAAAGACCCCGCGACCGATCCAGGTTTTCCCATCCGTCCGTTCAGCCATCAGCTATCTCCGATGTGCTCAGGACGGCAGGATCAATCACAGCGGGGCCAAAAAATTCGGCTTCCGGGGCAAGCAGGTTGTCGGGGTCCGGGATGACCTCATGCAGTTGCGACCGCAGGACGCGCAGGAATTCAAGCCGCTGATAATCCGCAGCCAGGCGGACGCGCAGCCTGTCATCAGTGCCCAATGCCACCTGTCCCACCAGCAGATCGGCAGGAAACACGCCACCGTCACCTGACGACACAACCCGGTCGCCGGGGCGGACGAGTGCCGTATTTTCAATAAATTCCAACGGCGGGTTAAGCGAGTTGTCCCCCGCCAGGATCGCCTTTTGTCCCGAAGGCTGGATTGTCACGGGGACCCGGCTTGACGTGTCGGTCAGCAGCATCACACGGCTGCTGTTCTGTCCGACCCCGGCAATGCGCCCGACCAGACCGATCGCATCCATCGTGGGCCAGCCATCAATGATGCCGTCGCGCGCGCCCACATTCACCAGAACCGACTGACGAAACGGTGAGCCGCTATCGGTAATGACAACACCCGTCACGACGGTAAGCTGTGGATCGATGCTGACGTTGTTGAGGTCCAGCAACTTGGCGTTTTCCTGTTCCAGTTGCAGGGCCGCTTCCTTCCAGGCCTTCATCTGCTGCAACTCGCGGCGCAGATCCTGGTTTTGCGCGCGCAGTTGCTGGTAGCTTTGAAAGTCGCTGATCAGGTTGGCTGCCCCGGTGATCGGCGCCATTGCCCAGTCAAATGACGGCACAACCGCATCAATCGCCGCCGCGCGCAGACGTTCGACCCGTGGGCTGTCGATCCGCCAGATCAGAAACAGGCCGACCAACGCCAGAACCAACACCCCGACCAGCAATCTGCGGATCGGGCCGACGAAATCTTCGCTGTTCTTGTCGCGTGCCAAGGGCGGATGTTCCCTCGCGTTGGTGTTAGCTGTCGTAGTCTATCACATGCCGCAGCTGTTTTTCATATTCCAGTGCGCGACCGGTCCCCAATGCAACACAATTGAGTGACTCGTCAGCGACCGAAATCGCCAGACCGGTCTGTTCGCGCAGCGCAAGATCAAGCTGACCAAGCAATGCACCGCCGCCAGTCAGCATGACGCCCCGATCAACGATATCGGCTGCAAGATCGGGTGGCGTGGCTTCCAGCGCGGTCATCACAGCCTCGCAGATTTGCTGGACGGGTTCGGCCAGGGCCTCAGCGACCTGCGCTTGTGAAATTTCGGTTTCCTTTGGCACACCATTGAGAAGATCGCGGCCTCGGATATGCATTGACTGGCCGCGCCCGTCATCGGGCATGCGTGCTGTTCCAATAGAGGTCTTGATCCGTTCTGCGGTGCTTTCACCGATCAGCAGGTTATGCTGGCGGCGCAGATAGTTGATAATCGCCTCATCCATCCGGTCACCACCGACACGCACAGAACGGGCATAGACAATGTCACCCAGAGACAGGACCGCCACTTCGGTCGTGCCGCCACCGATATCGACAACCATATTTCCGGTCGGGTCGGTGATCGGCATGCCTGCACCAATCGCCGCTGCGATGGGCTCGGCAATCAGACCGGCGCGGCGCGCGCCAGCGGACAGAACCGACTGGCGGATCGCGCGTTTTTCGACGGGTGTTGCCCCATGCGGAACGCAAACGATGATCTTGGGCTTTGAGAAGGTGGAACGGCGATGCACCTTGCGGATGAAGTGCTTGATCATTTCCTCGGCTGTATCAAAATCCGCGATCACACCATCGCGCATCGGGCGGATCGCCTCGATGCTGCCGGGGGTCCGGCCCAGCATCAGTTTGGCGTCTTCGCCGACTGCCAGTACCTTTTTCACGCCATCCTTGACGTGATAGGCAACCACGGAGGGTTCGGACAGGATGATGCCCTTGCCCTTCACATAGACCAGCGTATTCGCCGTGCCTAAATCAATCGCCATATCCGAAGAAAACAATCCGCCGAAGCCTGCCATGCCAGTGGCCTTCCCAATTCCAGTGTATATCTGCCGCCCCGCCCCTGCATGACGGGTTTCATCTGCTTATAGAGACACTGCGGTGGGGATAGAACCCCCTCTGAACCGAAACGCGGCGGCAATCTGCCGCTTATGAATTTACGAAAAAAATCTGGTAGGTCACCCCAAAAAATGCGGCAATAATTGCAGTTTTACAACCAATCCCAAGTGAGTACGGTTGGCTGGTGGGGGGGCAGCACACTGACAAAGAAGAACGGCGACCCAAACAATTGGATCGCCGCGGCAGGATCGAGTCGCAGTTAGAGCGTCATGTGTCCTTGTAGCTGACGCCTTTCACGTCGTAGCCGGGTGCGGATTGCTCGCGGCGCACAAGCAAACGGTTCAGCGCATTGATATAGGCCTTTGCGCTGGCCACGACGGTATCTGTATCGGCAGACTGACCGGTCGCGATCCGCCCGTCCTCTTCCATCCGGACCGAAACGGTGGCCTGCGCATCTGTTCCTTCGGTCACCGCGCTGACCTGATAGAGTTGCAACCGCGCACCATGTGCAAAGATCGCTTTCACCGCGTTGAATGTGGCGTCCACCGGGCCGTCTCCTGTGGCCGAGGTTTCAACTTCCGCGCCGTCGACTTCCAACACCATGTCGGCCTTTTGCGGGCCTTCGGTGCCGCAGACCACACGCAGGGATTTCAGCTTCAGCCGGTCATCTTCGGTATCGTTTTGCGTGACCAGCGCCATCAGGTCATCGTCAAAGACTTCCTTTTTGCGATCCGCCAGATCCTTGAACCGGACAAACACATCATTGAGCTGATTGTCAGCCAGATCAAATCCCAGCTCGTTCAGTTTCGCCCGCAGCGCCGCCCGGCCAGAGTGTTTGCCCAAGGGCAGGGAGGTTCCTGCCAAGCCCACATCTTCGGGCTTCATCACCTCGAATGTTTCGCGGTTCTTCAGCATCCCGTCCTGATGAATGCCGCTTTCATGGGCAAAGGCGTTCTTGCCCACGATCGCCTTGTTGAACTGCACCGCAAAGCCCGAAACCGTCGCGACGCGGCGCGAGATGTTCATGATCTTGCGAGTGTCGATCCTGGTGGTGAAGGGCATGATGTCACCGCGCACTTTCAGGGCCATCACGACCTCTTCCAAGGCTGTGTTGCCGGCGCGTTCACCCAGACCGTTAATGGTGCATTCGATCTGCCGGGCGCCGCCTTCGACCGCCGCGAGTGAGTTCGCCGTCGCCATGCCAAGGTCATTGTGGCAATGGGTGGCAAAGATAACTTCATCCGCGCCCGGCACCGTCGCGATCAGGTTCCTGATCAGGTCAGCGCTTTCGCGCGGCGCGGTGTAGCCAACTGTATCGGGAATGTTGATCGTCGTCGCCCCGGCCTTGATCGCGATCTCGACCACCCGGCACAGATAGTCCCACTCGGTCCGCGTGGCGTCCATCGGCGACCATTGCACGTTATCACACAGGTTGCGGGCGTGGGTCACCGTGTCGTGGATACGCTCGGCCATTTCATCCATGTTCAGGTTCGGGATGGCCCGGTGCAGGGGCGAGGTGCCGATAAAGGTGTGAATGCGTGGCGATTTGGCGTGCCTGACCGCCTCCCAACACCGATCGATGTCCTTGTAGTTGGCGCGGGACAGGCCACAGATTGTCGCAGAGCTGGCGAGCCTGGCAATCTCGCTCACCGCCTGAAAGTCGCCCTCTGATGCAATCGGAAAGCCGGCCTCGATGATGTCGACGCCCATGTCGTCCAGCATCTCGGCGATTTCCAGTTTCTCGTCATGCGTCATGGTGGCACCTGGCGATTGCTCTCCGTCGCGCAGGGTTGTGTCGAATATCAACACTTCGTTCGATTTTGTCATTTTCGGAATTCCTTTGGTCCTTAGCTTGTCATGGCGCGCTTTGCCCTCTGAGCGGTCGCGCCGACAGGCACGCTCAGAGGCAGCTAAGGAGTAGGATGTCGCGCGAAAGCAGCCCCTTGGAGGCTGAGGTTGTGATATGCGCGCGGGTCATCATGGGCGCGACTATACTGACCAGATTTCCGATGAAAAGGCTTTATTGTGCCTCCGGCCAGAGTTTTTCGCAGCGGTATTTCCCATTGCACAGGCGATTGCCCGCGGTGCGGGTGGCTGCGCGGCCTGCCTTGTCCGCCGCTGTGCTGGCCGAGCCAGATCCGTTTCAGAATGAGAAAGACCCAAGAGACCGCGTTTGGCGCAGGCCCATTTTGGTTGACCTGCTCCCCCGTCCAAAACATGATCCGAAGCAGAGCGATAATCACGACTGGGGAGGGCTCAGATAGCCCTGCGGCCGTCATGCAAGCAAATGGGCCGCGCCAATGACCGGCACAGCTTCACGATTTCCTGGTTGCGGCTACTCGCTGCCCGCGGTCTCTGACACCAGCGCGCCATCAGACCAGATGCCGATGCTCTCCTGTCCGGACGCATAGCGCATTGAGCCTTCGCCTTCGCGACGACCGCGCACAAAATTGCCCTCATAGACATCGCCGTTGGCATAGGTTGCCAGACCTTCACCGTTGATCACGCCATCCTGCCATTGGCCGATGTAGTTAAAGCCGTCCGGCAAAGTAATCTCACCATCGCCGTTGCGCTGTCCGTTCAGGAATTCGCCAACATAGACGGCGCCATCGGCATAAACTGCGCGACCAAGGCCGTTGCGCTGTCCTTCGGACCACTGGCCTTCATAGACATAGCCATCAGCGTAGGTCATTTTGCCCTGGCCATGGTTCTTGGCGTTCAGGAATTCACCTTCATAGACAAGCCCGTTCACCAGTGTGGCCACACCGTCCCCGTTGATTACGCCGG
>Ga0316207_10000691_pt1 | contig 49472 bp, 46 predicted proteins | sample 6weekpyrite_MG_FD_204943 | JGI IMG/M metagenome (GOLD analysis project Ga0316207, IMG submission 204943) | Microbial mat bacterial communities from mineral coupon in-situ incubated in ocean water Damariscotta River, Maine, United States -... | ecosystem: Environmental > Aquatic > Marine >... | reverse complement strand
TCAAAGCAACCCTGGTGATGGATTTCATTCATGTACTGGAATACCTCTGGAAAGCAGCCTGGTGTTTTTTTGATAAAGGTGATGATGCCGTTGAAGGATGGATAGCAGAAAAAGCCGTTAATATACTGAATGGCCCGTGTTCTCAAGTGGCAAAAGGTATCCTGCGTCTGAGTGCGACGAAGCGAAGAATAGCTGTTCGGGAAAACATTGACAAATGTGCAGACTACTTGCTGAATAATAAAGAGAGATTGCAGTATGGTGAAGCGTTAAAAGAAGGTTTTCCTATCGCCAGTGGTGTCATCGAAGGCGCATGCCGTCATCTTATTAATGACAGACCTGGTATTACGGGTGCTCGCTGGAGTTTGCAGGGTGCGGAGGCTGTATTGAAACTGCGTTCACTTAAGTCCAGTGGTGATTTTGAAGATTATTGGAAATTTCATAAGAAAGCATCAATGCAAAGAAATTACGACTTTTTAAAGCTAAACAATTTTGGGTGATGAATTTCGTCGTATGAAAGGAACTACACCCATTGAAAATGGCGTATGGTGGCATTCCAACACCTACCACCGGTTGAACCTTATTGACAATATTTAAACCACTTATGCATAACTATCAAACCTCTGCGAACCTTCGCGTCCTTTGCGGTTAATATTATTTTGGCCCAAGCTGTTTCACCAGCAACCGCAGCGCCTGCCCACGATGGCTTAGCTGGTTTTTCACTTCCGCGGGCAATTGCGCGGAGGTGCAGTGGTGTTCCGGCACGAAGAAGACCGGATCATAGCCAAAGCCATTCTCGCCCTGCGGTTCGCGGGTGATAATGCCTTCCCAGACGCCCTGACAAATGATTGGGGTGGGATCTTTGGCGTGGCGCATATAGACCATCAGGCACTGGAAACGGGCTGTGCGCTTTTCTTCAGGCACATCCTGCAGGGCCTGCAGTAATTTTCGCAAATTGTCTTCGTCCGAGGCGCCGACACCGGCGTAGCGGGCGGAATATATTCCGGGTTCACCGTTAAGGGCATCGACCTCAATACCCGAATCATCGGCGATGGCGGGCAGGCCGGATTGCTCGGCGGCATTGCGGGCCTTGAGAATGGCGTTTTCGACGAAGGTCAGGCCGGTTTCCTCAACTTCGGTAACATTGAAATCCGACTGGGGCAGTACGCTGATATCAAGCTCGGCGAGGATCTGGTTGATCTCGCGCACCTTGCCCCTGTTATTGCTGGCGAGTATGATTTTTTTCACTGAATTTTACCCCAATACCTTACGTTGCATTTCCATCAGCCGGGCAATGGCGTCTTTGCCCAGCCCGAGCATGGCGTTCAGCTCGTCAGTATCAAAGGCGGCGCCTTCGGCGGTGCCCTGAACTTCGATAAAACCGCCCTTGTCATTCATGACCAGGTTCATGTCGGTTTCACAGTCACAGTCTTCCGGGTAATCCAGATCCGTTACCGCTTCGCCTTTGTAAACGCCAACCGAGATGGCGGCAATCTGGCTGACCAGTGGATCGGTTTTAATGATTTCGTTTTCCTGCATATGGCGGATGGCGTCAACCAGCGCGACCCAGGCGCCGGTAATGGAGGCGGTGCGGGTGCCGCCATCGGCCTGCAGCACATCGCAGTCAATGGCGATGCTGTTTTCACCCAGTGCCGTCAAATCTACCGCAGCACGCAGCGAGCGGCCAATCAGGCGCTGGATTTCCATGGTTCGCCCTCCCTGTTTGCCACGTGCGGCTTCGCGGCCCATGCGTTCACCGGTAGAGCGAGGCAGCATGCCGTATTCCGCCGTGACCCAGCCCTGGCCCGATCCACGTAAAAAGCCCGGCACCCGGGTGCTGACGCTGGCGGTACAGAGCACTTTGGTGTCGCCGCATTCGATCAGCACAGATCCTTCGGCATGTTTGGTGTAGTTGCGGGTGATAGTGACAGGGCGCAGCTCATTATTGGCGCGCCCGCTGGGACGGTTGGACATAATCGGGGTTCCTGTGGGGACAAATCAAAGATGAGGATTATAGCGTGCCTGTAGTGGCAACCGCGATTTTTTCTACGCTCTAAAATCAGCTGGCCTATTTATTGTTATCCGTTTTCATTTCGTAGTCGTATTCACGAATGGCGCGCTGGATTTCATCGATCGCGCTGTCGAGCGAGTTTTGTACGGCGTTTGCCCGGTGTTTCTGTGCACCCGTTTTGTGATGCTGAGCCAGAGGCCGTAGCTGCTGGAGTGAGATGACCCTTATCGCAACGGCGGTCGCATTGTCGCTTTTGGGGTAACTGGCAGCCTCGGCGCGTTCAGCCAGATCATTCAGCGCCAGATTCAGTTTTTGCTCATCCAGCAGGAGCCCTATCTGCGCTTCGTCCAGCGGATCCCAGAACCCATCGGAACACAGTAATAGAACATCGCCTTGCTTGATTGCAACACCCTTGCTGGTTGTGATCTGCGGATCGTGAACCGAAAGACCCAGGCACTGGGTAACATAGTTGCGCATAGGATGGCTTTGCAATTTTTTCAGGGAAATCCGGCCCTCCTGATAAAGTTGTTCGACATAGGAATGATCGGTGGTGCGGTACAGGGGCAGGCCGTTACGGAACAGGTACAGGCGGCTGTCGCCGGCATGCGCCCACCAGGCCATGCCGCTCTGGATCAGGCAGATGACGGCTGTGGTGCCGGGTTGCAGGGGCGGTTTGTGTTCATGGCCGGCAATCAGGATCTTGTGGTGTGCGCGGCGCAGCAGTTCTTTCAGGAATGCGCCGGGTTTTTCCGCCGGTAGCGGATTGAGCGCCAGTTCCTCACTGACCGTGTCCACCAGGGTCTGTGCGGCCAGATCGCCACCGGGTTTACCGCCCAGTCCGTCGCCCAGCACCAGCACCACGCCTGCCGGGCTTTCGATCACTTCGATGCGATCCTGGTTGACGGGGCGGTTGCCCAGCCGGCTGGTGCGGCCAAATTCAAACTGCATTAATCCGCTCCATCGGCATTTTGCAGTTTGCGGGCGCTGGCGTCCAGAATCTCGATCAATTGCTCGACATTCTGCGGCCGCAGGATGGGGTCGACTTCCATGGCCCAGTCCACAGCTTCAAGCAGGGAGGGCGAATAACTTTTTTTGAAGGCGTTAAGCGCCGCTTTCATGGTGTCACGCTCGCGGCGTTTGGTCGAGGACGGGGGTGGCGCGCCGGCCATGCAGGTGCGCATACTGGCGCCGATGGCGTAGATATCGGTCCAGGGGCCAACATAGCCACCGGGATCCAGCTGTTCAATGGGGGAAAAGCCGGGCGTGACCACCTGATTAGGCTGGAACTGGCGGGTGTGCATCATTTCATGTACGGCGCCGAAATCCAGCAGCAGGGGGCTGGCCCCCTGGCGCAGATGGATATTGCCCGGTTTCACGTCCAGATGCAGCAGGCCGTTTTTATGGATGGTTTTGAGACCATCGAGCAGGGGCAGAAATACGGTGAGAATAAAGGTTTCGCTGAGTTTGCCCCTGTGGCGCTGGATGTAGTACTGCAGGTTGTAGCCTTCCTCGTACTCCATCACCATATAAACCGTGCCGTTGGCGCGGAAAAAATTGATCACATTGACGATGTTGGGATGCTTGAGGTTGCCCAGCGCCCCGGCTTCCTGAAAAAACAGGCGCTGGCCGTGGGCAAAGCGGTCGGCATAATTTTCCTTGCTGGCGACAACGGTATGGGAATCATCACGGCTGGCAATCCTCGAGGGCATGTATTCCTTGAGCACCACCTGGTTATCCTGTTGGTCGGTGGCCAGATAGACGATACTGAAACCGCCGCCGCCCAGTGTACGTACGATAGTGTATTCATCAACCAGCGTACCACTGGGTAATTCATTTTCAAGTTTCGCCATATTGCCTTGCTCAACGCGCTGATTGCATTCAAGATTAGCATATTCAGGGCATTTATTGATAAGGGGTTTTTATGGTTCGCAGTATGACAGCGTTTTCCCGCCAGCAAGCCGGCGGGGCCTTCGGCAGTCTGGTGCTGGAGCTTCGCAGCGTTAACCAGCGCTTTCTCGATATCAATTTCAGATTGCCGGAAGAACTTCGTGGTCTCGAACCCCGTTTGCGCACGGCTATTTCTGAACGTTTGAGCCGGGGCAAGGTGGAGTTTAGTCTGCGTTACCAGCCGCCGGAAGCCGGGCAGGATGAGCTGACGCTGGACATGGATCTGGTCAGGCGCATCTCCGATGCCAGCCGTGAGATTGATCGCATTCTCTATGATCATGCACCGGTCAACTCGCTTGATATTTTACGCTGGCCCGGTGTACTGCAGACTCGCAGCGTGGATCAGGATATTCTGTTCACGGCGGTTAGCGTGTTGCTGGATACGGCATTGGACGATCTGATTGCCACCCGTGAGCGCGAGGGTGAGAAACTGGCGGCCGTGATTGAGCAGCGTTGTGCGGCGATGGCGGCCATTGTCGAACAGGTGCGGGCAAAGATGCCCGAGATTATGGCCGCATGGCGCGAGAAACTGAAGGTGCGGCTGGAGCAGGCCGGCATCGAGGCGGATGCCGAGCGGCTGGAGCAGGAAATCGTGTTGCTGGCCAACAAGACCGATGTGGATGAAGAGCTGGATCGCCTCAGTATGCACATCGAAGAGGTTCGCCGGGTCCTGAAAGACGACCAGCCCATCGGCCGGCGGCTGGATTTTCTCATGCAGGAACTCAACCGTGAAGTTAACACCCTCGGTTCCAAATCCGTGCATGTGGACTGCACCCGCGCCTCGGTCGACATGAAAGTGCTAATCGAGCAAATGCGTGAACAGGTGCAGAATATAGAGTGACTGAGTTCTGTTCATCCTTCGACAAGCTCAGGACGAACGGGGACTCTCTGGTTGGTGATTAGATTACCGTTCGCCCTGAGCCTGTCGAAGGGCAGTGAGGCACGGGAATGAAGTGCATCGACACAGTGCAAAAATACAGGACGAGCATGCCTATGAATGATAGAAGCACAGCTACTCTCTACATTTTCTCCGCCCCCTCGGGCGCGGGCAAGACATCGCTGGTCAAGGCCCTGCTGGCGGAAATGGACGGTATCGAGGTGTCGGTCTCCCATACCACTCGCGCCATGCGCCCCGGTGAGCAGGACGGGGTGGATTACCATTTTATCAGTAAGGATGAATTTGAAAATATGGTCGAGGCCGATGCCTTTCTGGAACATGCGCAGGTGTTTGACAATTTCTACGGCACCGCGCGCAGCAGCATTGATGATCGGCTGGCGGCGGGCGCGGATGTAATTCTGGAAATCGACTGGCAGGGCGCGCGCCAGGTGCGGGCATGGAAGTCCGATGCGGTTAGCGTGTTTATTTTGCCGCCCTCACGCAACGCGCTGGAAGAGCGTCTGCGCGGGCGCGGGCAGGACAGTGAAGAGATTATTGCCCGACGTATGCATGATGCGGTTAGTGAAATGTCGCACTATGCGGAATTTGATTATCTGCTGATCAATGATCGGTTTGAGACAGCCTTAGAGGAACTGGTGGCCATTGTCACGGCTGAGCGCCTGCGCATGGCGGCGCAGAAAACGCGTCATGCGGCCATATTAGCGACGCTTCTGGCGTAAGTCCGGGGGATTGCGTTATACTGCGCGGTCCGTCGGGGCTGTCACCTGGCAGGGGTAAAAATTTTATTGAATATGTGGGCTGTTCAGGTTTCTGAAGGGTTCAGGTAAAAACCGGAGTAAATTATGGCGCGTGTGACCGTTGAAGACTGTCTTGAGAATGTAGACAATCGTTTTGAACTTGTGCTGGTGGCGTCCAAACGCGCCCGTCAGCTGGCCAATGGCAGGGAACCCCTGGTCGAAGAAGAAAACGACAAGCCTACTGTGATTGCACTGCGCGAGATTGCCGAGGGGCTGGTTAATGCGGACATCCTCAATGAGGAGCCGGAAGTAGCCGAAGAAGTGGTGCTGGAAGAGGAAACCAGCGAACAGGAAGCAACGCTTGTTGCCCCTGAGGGCGATGATGCCGGCATCGATGTTGCCGCGGCTATCAAGGCCGCGCTGGGTGGCATGGGCGGTGGCCTGGCCGAGGCGACTGCAGATGAAGCTGAGACCGGCAATGCCGCAGCGAAAGCCGATACGGATGAAGGAGGCGAGTAATCGCCCGTCCAGACAAGCATAAAGATACTCAGGGGGTGCCGGAACCTTTTCGCATCCGGCATCTCTGCAAACTCCTTGAGGAATATCTGGAGCCCGGCCAGGTTTCCGATGTCTATCGCGCCTACCTCTTTGGCGCTGAAGCCCACGAAGGCCAACGCCGTCTGAGTGGCGAACCCTATATCACCCATCCCATTGCCGTGGCCCGCATTCTTGCGGAGTTGCACATGGATCACCAGAGCCTGATGGCCGCCATTCTGCACGATGTCATCGAGGATACAGAAACCGTCAAGGATCAGATTAAGTCGCGCTTTGGCGAAGACGTCGCCGAACTGGTGGACGGGGTCAGCAAGCTGACCCACATTCATTTCGAGAGCCGGGCCGAGGCGCAGGCGGAAAATTTCCGCAAAATGATGCTGGCCATGGTGCGCGATATCCGCGTGATACTCATCAAGCTGGCGGACAGGCTGCATAACATGCGCACCCTCGGCGTTATGCGCCCCGACAAGCGTCGCCGTATCGCCCGTGAGACCCTGGAAATCTATGCGCCCATCGCCAACCGTCTGGGCATGAATCACCTGCGCGTGGAACTGGAAGATCTGGGCTTCAAGGCCATGTATCCCCTGCGCAGCCGGATCCTTGAAGATCGCCTGAAAAAGGCGCGTGGTAATCGTAAGGAAATCGTCAGCAAGATCGAGGAGACCATCAATACCCGGCTGGCGCAGGAAGGCCCGCCCGGACGGGTGCAGGGACGGGAAAAGCACCTTTACAGCATCTACCTGAAAATGAAACAGAAGCACCTGCCTTTTTCGGAAATCATGGATGTGTATGCGTTTCGCATCACTGTCGACTCGGTGGATGACTGCTACCGTATGCTGGGTGTCATGCACAGTCTTTACACGCCCATGCCGGGGCGCTTCAAAGACTACATCGCGATTCCCAAGACCAATGGCTACCAGTCTCTGCACACGGTGCTGTTCAGCCCCTATGGCGTGGCCATCGAGGTGCAGATCCGCACCGGGGAAATGGACCGGGTGGCCGAGGCCGGCATTGCCGCCCACTGGTTGTACAAGACCAGCGAACCGGTGAGTAACAACGCCCAGATACGGGCTCGCCAGTGGCTGCATGACATGCTGGAAATGCAGCAGAACGCGGGTAATTCACAGGAGTTTCTGGAAAACGTCAAAATCGATCTGTTTCCGCATGAAGTCTACGTCTTTACCCCCAAGGGCGAGATCATGGAGTTGCCTCACGGCGCAACGGCGGTGGACTTCGCCTATGCGGTGCACTCGGATGTGGGCAACCAGTGCGTGGCGGTGAAAATTGATCGTCGCCTTATGCCCCTGCGCACGGAACTGTCCAGCGGTCAGACGGTTGAGATCATTACCTCCAAGGGGGCGCAACCGAACCCGGCCTGGCTGGACTTCGTGCATACCGCCAAGGCGCGCTCCAATATCCGCCATTTTCTCAAGAACCTGCGCCGCAATGAATCTGTGACCCTGGGGATTCGCCTGCTAAATAAAAGTCTGGCCGCGCATAACAGCGGGCTTGATCAGCTCTCGGATGAACAGATTCAGCGGGTGCTGGACGAATACGGTTTTGATTCCATGGAAGCCATGTACAGCACCATCGGCCTGGGCAGTCATATGCCCATGGTGATTGCTCGCGCCCTGTTGCAGGCGGAGCATGATCCGGGTGATGAGACGGCAGAACAGAGTAAGCCCCGACCGTTGGCGATCAAGGGCACCGAAGGCGCAGTGGTAACCTTTGCCAAATGTTGCCGTCCGATTCCCGGGGATTCTATTCTTGGTTTCGTAACATCAGGGCGTGGGATTGTGATTCACACAGAAGACTGCAAGAATGTCGCCGAATACCGCAGCCGACCAGAAAAATGGATCGATGTGGAATGGGAGCAGGAAACCAGCGGTGACTTTCCCATCGATATTAAGGCGCTGGTGGAAAACCACCGCGGGGTGCTGGCCAAGGTTGCCGCCAGTCTGGCCGAGATGGAGGCGAATATCGAAAACGTCAGCATCGAGGAACGCGATGGCATGCATTCCATCCTTAGCTTTACGGTTGCCGTGCAGGACAGAAAGCATCTGGCGCGGATCATGCGCAGGCTGCGTAATCTTGAATACGTAGTGCGCATATATCGGGTTAAGCGATAAACACGGGCTAGCAGTTAAGCGGGTTGCTTACATGTAGGTTCGCCTTCAGGCGAACATGTGCGGCTCATAGTGTTCGCAGTGTGGAAAGCGCACCTGCAATTGAACACAGCTTGTATCTTTGATTTTGAATCTAAGGAAGCTCTGATTAATTACGTTCGCCCTGAGCTTGTCGAAGGGTGTTGTTTTTAACATACTGATTTTGTTGGATTCGGTGTTCATGGTTCGACAAGGCTCTCCTGAGCGAAGCCGAAGGGCTCACCACGAACGGTGGAATTAATCAGAGCTTCCATAAATATTACAGGTAAAAAAACATGAATCGAAAAATCATCCAGACTGAGAATGCGCCACAGGCGATCGGTACTTATTCGCAGGCGGTGAAGGTGGATAACACGGTTTATCTTTCCGGGCAGATTCCGCTGGTGCCGGAGACCATGGAGCTGGTGGAGGGTGATATGAGCGCGCAGATCCACCGCGTGTTTGATAACCTCCAGGCGGTCTGCCAGGCGGCCGGAGGTGAACTTAATGATATCGTTAAGCTCAATGTGTTCCTGATCGATCTCAATCACTTCCCCCTGGTGAATGAAGTCATGGCATCCTATTTTAGCGAACCCTATCCGGCGCGTGCGGCAGTGGGTGTGGCGGCGCTGCCCAAGGGCGCAGAGGTTGAAATGGACGCGGTGCTGGTGCTGCCCTGAGTTCCTGTTTTGCATTGCGACTGTAATTATTGAAAAATAATTCACTCTCGTTTTATGAGACTCTCATTCCGGATTTTGTCACTTAAGTCTGAGGGATCCCCACGAATTTATATCTAAAACCATGCCGGAATGACGGTGAGTGTTAAATTTTTGCGTTAACATATTGATTTTGATCAACATTTTGTGGGGATAACTCAGCACTTAAGTATTAAATGGAATTGATACCATGACAGAAGAAAACGCCCTACTCTCTCTCAAAGGCATTGGACCACGGATGCTTGAACGGCTGGCAAAGCTAAACATCGCCAGTCTCTCTGATCTGTTGTTTCATCTGCCCCTGCGTTATCAGGATCGCACCCGGGTTCGACCGCTTGGCAGTCTGCGTCCCGGCGAGGAAGTGCTGATTGAAGGTGCGGTGGATCTCAGTGAAATAAAATTTGGCCGCCGGCGTATGCTGTTGAGCCATGTCAGCGACGGCACCGGGTCCATCCTGTTGCGGTTTTTTCATTTTTCAAATCAACAGAAACAACAGCTGGCGCCCGGTGTGCGGATTCGCTGTTTTGCTGAAGTGCGGCGCAGCGCCGCAGGTCTGGAAATGGTGCATCCGGAATATCAGCTGGACTCGGATATATCTGCAAATAGCGTCAGTGAAACCTTGACGCCCATCTATCCCGTTACCGAAGGCCTGCACCAGATCGGTATGCGCAAACTGATGAGCCAGTTGCTTGAGCGTCTGGCGCAGAACGAAATAGAGCTGGCGGAATTATTGCCTGAATCAATTCTGACTGAAAAACAGATGCCGACGCTGAAACAGGCGCTGTTGTTTATTCATCAGCCGCCCGTCGATACAGAACTCAGTGATTTTCAGCAGGCGCGGCATCCCGCCTATCAGCGTTTAATTTTTGAAGAGCTGCTGGCGCATTATTTAAGCTTGCGCCAACTACGCCACCGCATGCAGGAGCATGCCGCACCAGTGCTTGAAGCCGGAGACTATGCTCGGCGGTTTGTTGAGGCCCTGCCGTTTACACTGACAGGCGCGCAGCAGCGCGTATATGCGGAGATACAAAAAGACATTCAGCAGCCGCGACCGATGCAGCGACTGGTGCAGGGGGATGTCGGTTCGGGCAAAACGGTGATTGCTGTGTTAGCGGCGTTGTCTGCGATTGAGCAGGGCTATCAGGCGGTGATCATGGCGCCCACCGAAATTCTGGCGGAACAGCATTTTCATAATATCGAAGGCTGGATGGCAGCACTGGATATTCGGGTGACCTGGCTATCGGGCAAACTTAAGGCGGCCCAGCGTCGCCAGGCTATGGATGAGATTGCCGCCGGTGTTACCCAGATCGCCGTGGGCACTCATGCCCTGTTTCAGGACGATGTGTGCTTTGCCCGCCTGGGGCTGGTGGTGGTGGATGAACAGCATCGCTTTGGCGTACACCAGCGACTGGCGCTGCGGGAAAAGGGCCGTGCCGGAAACCGCTATCCTCACCAGTTGATTATGACGGCGACACCGATTCCTCGCACCCTGAGCATGGCGGCTTACGCGGATCTGGATGTCTCCGTGATCGATGAATTACCCCCGGGACGCAAACCGGTCGAAACCGTGGTGATCCCTGAATCGCGGCGTGACGAGATCGTACAGCGTGTGCACCGCGCCTGCCGTGAAGGCAAACAGGTGTACTGGGTCTGCACCCTGATAGAGGAATCCGAGGCGCTGCAGTGTCAGGCGGCAGAAGATACGGCGCAGCAATTAGAGCAGGCCCTGAGTGATGTGAAAACCGCGCTGGTACACGGGCGCATGAAGTCAGTGGAAAAAGAAGCGGTGATGCAGGCTTTCAAGCAGGGTGAGATTGATCTGCTGGTGGCGACGACGGTGATCGAGGTGGGTGTCGATGTGCCGAACGCCAGTTTGATGATTATCGAGAATGCCGAACGACTGGGGCTGGCGCAGCTGCACCAGTTACGCGGCCGGGTGGGACGGGGCGATCAGGCCAGTGTCTGTGTGCTGATGTATAAAAAGCTATCGCAGCAGGCGCGCGAACGTCTGGGGGTGATGCGTGAAACCAGCGATGGCTTTGAGATTGCTCGCCGTGACCTGGCCCTGCGTGGCCCCGGTGAAATTCTGGGGACCAGGCAGACCGGCCTGTTGCAGTTAAAGATTGCCGATTTGCAGCGGGATCAGTTGCTGGTGGAAGAAGTCGCAGGAGTTGCAGACAGGTTGCTGAAAAATAATCGCGCCTGCGCCGAGGCGCTGATTGAACGCTGGACGGGAGCGGCTTCCCGCTTTGCGGATGTGTGATCGAGCGAGCGCGAACAGCTCAATGCTGTACTTAATATGAACTGGCTTGATGGGTTTCGCTTCGCTCTACCCATCCTACTCTCTTTTTATGTTCCCGTAGGATGGGTAGAGCGAAGCGAAACCCATCAATAATCCTGGCGAAAGAGCTTCCATCATTCGCTGTCTTTTTCGGGCAGAATTTCTGAAAAAACAACCGTCTGGTTACGGCCATTATTTTTTGCAACATAAAGCGCTTTGTCGGCATTTTCAATCAGGCTGTTTTCATCCTGAGCACATTTTGGAAAACAGGAAATGCCCATGCTGATGCTGACATGGAATGGTTTCTTATTGTTGATGTGCAATTGCAATTGTTCAACTGACTTGCGGATACGCTCGGCAACCTGAAAAGCGATGTCGTTTGCAATACCGGGTAACAGGAAAATAAACTCTTCGCCACCATAGCGAGCGACGACATCAATATCGCGGGTGATGTTCATAAATATCTGCGCCAGCTCAGTGAGCACCATGTCCCCGGTAGTATGTCCGTAGCTGTCATTGATGGATTTGAAATTATCAATGTCGGCCATGATTAAGGAAAAGGGTTTGTTGCTGCGGCGGCTGCGCAGCAGTTCCTGCTCCAGGCGCACCATAAATTCCCGCCGATTGAACAGATTGGTCAGTTCATCGGTCATCGAAAGGGTAACCGCACGGGTATGCAGATGGGCATTACCGATTGCGCCGGTGGCGATATGGGAGAGGGTGCCCAGCAGGGCGTATTCGTCATCAAAGAGTTCCTGGCGGTGATGGAAATAAAGGTACTGTACGCCCAGTCGGCGTTTGTGACTCACCAGCGGCAGACAGACAAAGGAGGCGATGCCTTCTTCTCGCACCAGCCGGCTGAGCTGATGCCGGGTGTCTGGCAGATCATTGCTGAGGATGTAGTGGTTGTTTTTAAAGACCTCATCGGCCAGACCGCCACGGCGGAAACTCATATTTTTAACAAACCTGGGCGATAGTCCCAGCGTATACTTTTCAGTGAAGCAGCGGGACTCTGGATCAAACAGCACGATGGCGGAAGCCTGAGCCTTGACGATGTCCATGGCGCACTTCATTACTTCATTCAGGGTTTCATTGATGCCAAGGGTGGCATTGACCGTGACCGCGACCTTGTTTAACGCGGAAAGCTGTGCGGTGCGGCGCACCATGGCTTCGCGGTTTCGGTCAACATAGGTCTCCATGGCGATGGCGATATCAAGAAACACCACCTTGAGGATGGATTGTACGGCCTGCAGACAGTCGTGCTCGCCAGTTTTGATGTGGCTGGAAACCTGTGGAATCAGCAGAGACAGGTATTGCCGGTAGGCGCCGATATACCAGCGGGGTTCCAGCCCAACCCGCTGGTGGCTACGGCCAACCCGGAAACGATCACGCAAATAGGCTTCACCATATTCACCCGCGGTCAGCGAGGTAAAATACCGGCTTTGAGCTTCTTTCAGTCGGTTCAGGGTAGCATCGTCAGGGATCAGGGATTTGGAAAATTCAAATTTGAGCAGGTGGGCATAGAACTGATCGACGAAAAAAGCGGGATCTTTTTTAAGGTACTGGTGCAGGTTCGTCAGAATCCTGATATCGGTATCATTGAATTCAAGAAAACGTTTGAGTTCGTCAACATCTCCCAGATCAAAATGTGATTCGATTTCAGGCATAAGCTGCGGTAAGTGTCAATTATAGTTATTTAAGTAAGCTCTGATTAATTCGTCATTCCGGACGTAGCGAAGCGGAGATCCGGAATCCATGTGTTACGCATCAAGTACATACTGGATTCCGGCATTCACCCCAAGGGCACTTTGTCACTTTGTTCGGGCGCGCCGGAATGACAATGTTGTAATTAATCAGAGGTTCCTTAAGAATAAGTACAGGCATTAATAACAGCTTCTTTATTGTGAGTCTATATTATTAGCGCCCTGACGGAAGAATCAGATATCGACCTGCACAGGTATTATATTGGCTGTTTTACAACCAGATTAATTTTCATTTAAGCATGCATTGTTAAGCTTTTGTTATCTTTGCCACTATTGAGGGAAATGATGATGAATTACCAAAGCTCCGTTATTGTTCAATCTGTATCCAGCATTCATATGACGCCACTTGCAGGCCGGATGCTGAACCTGTTGCTTTTATTCAGCATGCTGGTGTCTTCACTGGCGATGTTTCTGCTGCCGGCTGATGCGGAAGCCATTCCTGTGTTTGCGCGCAAATACAAACTCAGTTGCGCCGCCTGTCACGCGGCGTTTCCGCGCCTGAATGCGTTTGGCAAGCAGTTTGTCGAAGCCAATTACCGCCTGCCCAACTGGAAAGATGCAACGGTGGAGACGGGAGATGAGATGCTGGCGCTGCCGAGCTCGGTGCCGCTGGCGATCCGTGCCCAGGCCTATGTGCAGCAGCGGGAGGCTAAATCTATCTCGGTTCAAAACGGTGAGACTACGCAGGCTGGCACCGATATTCAGGGGCCCTACCTGATCAAGCTTTTGTCCAGTGCGCCGCTGTCAGAACACATCAGTTATTATTTTTATGGCATTTTTGCGGAAAAAGGCGATAACGGTACGGTGATCATCGAAGATGCCTGGTTCTCGCACGATGATCTGTTTGATACCCGCGTGGGTATGATGTTTGGTCAGTTTCAGGTCTCGGATCTGATGTTTCCGCGGGAAATACGCATGACGTTTCAGGACTTTATGGTCTATCGCATGGCCGGGCTGACTTACGATCGCGGGCTGGTGTTCAATTATGATCTGGGGCCGGTGGGGCTGGATATCGGGGTGGTCAACGGCAACGGCATCCATGAGAATCTCAGTATCAACAGCCCCGGTTATAAACGTCCGGATCATATGTTTGACAATGATACGGGCAAGGCGCTGTTCGGGCGGCTGGGCATGACGCCGGGCGGCGTCGATCTCGGACTGTTCTATTATGCCGGTTCGCAGAAGAACATCACTGGCGCGGCGGGAACGGTCAGCGGCAGCCGGGACACAGACAAGAATGCCTGGGGCGTGGACCTGTCCGGCAAGCTGGGTAACGATACTTACTGGTTCGCCCAGGCCATCTGGAATGACTGGCAGGGCGTTATTGACAGCAATCGGAACTACCGCTGGTTCGGGGCCTTTGCCGGCGTAGATTACGTATACAGTTCCCGCTGGACGTATTCACTGCTGTACAACTACGCGGATGCCGGTGATCTGGACAATACCGATACGATTTATGAAGGCATCAACATCAACAGCCTGACCGCGGCAGCGTCGTATTATTTCATGCGCAACATCAAGGCAGTGCTGGAAGTGAATGCCGATTTCCAGAGTAAGGTTGAGCAAACCGGCAGCTACTACACTGGCCATCTCACCGGCGAGAACTACGCCCTGATCGGACTGGACGCGGCGTTCTAGCAGAGGCTGTGATCTCAACGTGAAGATTACCAGGTATATGAACCAGTTTTGTCTTGTTGGTGAGTTGAATCTCTGAGGGTTTAATTCCCCGCTGCCTGCAGTGAAACGGTAGGTTGGGCTGAATGAAACGAAGCCCAACAGAATATCGAATGAGGCTTTGTTGGGCTTCATTTCATTCAGCCCAACCTACAATTAATACCCCGCCTGCTTGCGGCGGGGTAATTTATTCCAGTTCGTTTTTTATCGCAAAAACACTTTGCGTTCATGGCGTCTTCGCGTCTTTGCGTTGAAATTATTTTGGCATTGAATAATGCGCTGTTTCATTACTCGCGATGCGTGTAAAATTTCCTCCTTTGCCCGGCTGCTGGGCGTGCAAATTCGGGGAAGCTGTTGAATCGATTTGGTCGTCATCTTTATGAGCCGGTGTGGCGGGTGCGTTCGCGTCTGTTTGCCGAGGCGATTCCCGCTGATATGGCCGGTTGGCTGTTTGATCGGGGTTCACTCACCCGCCGCCTGCAGATGGCCTGTCCAACGGGTTTTCGGGTCGAGCTGGTGGAACAGGGCTGGCAGCGGCCTATGCTGAATGAAGCCATGCGCCTGGGTGTGTCGCCGGATCGGCTGGCCCTGGTGCGCCAGGTCTATCTATTCTGCCACGCTCGCCCGGTGGTCTATGCGCGGACGGTCATTCCCGTGTCCACCCTGACAGGCGCCGAACGGCATCTGGCCTGCCTTGGCAACCGACCGCTGGGGGCGGTGCTGTTTGCTGCGCCCAATATGCGCCGTGATGAGGTCGAGGTGGCCTGTATTCGTCCCGGCCAGCGTATTTTTACCCGCGCCACCCGCGTACTGGATTCCGCGCCGGCCTCCATCTGGGGTCGGCGTTCGGTGTTTTACCTGTCTGGTAAACCGCTGCTGGTTAGCGAAGTGTTCCTGCCGGGAATAGCAGGCATGAGCGTGATGGGGCAGGACGCATCATGAAAGCGCGCTGGCAGGCCATCGACTGGGCGCATCTGCGGGAACGCGCGAGCCAGTATTACTACCTTACCCGGTTGCACCGTCCCATCGGCATCCTGCTGCTGCTCTGGCCTACCGGCTGGGCCTTGTGGGTGGCGGCGGGTGGCTGGCCGGACTGGCCGGTGTTGCTGGTGTTTTTGCTGGGCGTCGTGTTGATGCGCTCGGCCGGTTGCGTGATCAACGACTTTGCCGACCGCGATTTCGATCCACAGGTGAGTCGCACCCGTGAGCGCCCCATTGCCAGTGGCCGGGTAACGCCAAAAGAAGCCCTGTGGCTGTTTGTCGGCCTGTGCCTGCTGGCCTTCCTGCTGGTGCTGAGCATGAACCGACTAACCATCTATCTGTCCTTCGTCGCTGTGGCGTTGGCCGCCGTTTATCCTTTCATGAAGCGTTACACGCATCTGCCGCAGGTGGTGCTGGGCATGGCGTTTGGCTGGTCTATCCCGATGGCGTTTGCTGCGCAGACGGGCGAGGTGCCGCGTATCGCCTGGCTGATCTATGTGATCAATGTGCTGTGGTCGGTCATTTACGACACCATGTATGCGATGGTGGACAGGGAGGACGATATCAAAGCAGGCGTTAAATCGACGGCGGTGCTGTTTGCCGAAGCGGATCGCGTCATTATTGGCATTTTGCAGGCCTTCATGCTGCTGGGGCTGGTATTGCTGGGCGGGCAGCTTGGTCTGTCGACAGCCTATAATGTGGGTGTAGCGGTGGCGGCAGGCCTGTCCCTGTACCAGCAATACCTCATCCGCGATCGTGAACCGGGCGCCTGTTTCAGGGCATTTCTGAACAACAACTGGCTGGGTTTTGCCGTATTTGCCGGTCTGTTTCTGAGTTATCTGTAAATTCTGCTCACCTGCTGCTGCTTTCTACAACGGGATTCTGACGCCTTTCTGCTTGTCAGGTGCTGTGGTGATTATTTATTCATCAATTATTTCAGTATTTTACACAATATTTGTAAACATTTACTGACGATCCGCCGATAACTCCCATGTTGGTATATGGATTGCTAGTTCTATTTGCTGGCAAATTCAGTCGTTATTTTCATTGGGAGAGTTTTCTGTTTTCTTTTTTGCCAAAAAAAGTGAAAGCCAATGGCCTGCTGGGCATAAGCCGCAGTGGGGATGGTTTTGTGCTGGCGCAGATTCAGTTGCGTGAAACGGGCAAGCCGCTGCTGTGTTTGCTGGAGTCGGCTGCCGCCGGTGAGCTGGGCTCGGTGTGTGAGGCGCAGAAACTCGGCAAACAGCCGCTTTCGATGGTCATGGAGCCGGGCGACTTTTCCCTCCAGCTGCTGGAGGCGCCACAGGTAGCGGAGGATGAAATACGCGATGCGGTGCGTTGGAAAATCAGGGATCGGCTGGATTATGACGTGGCTCAGGCTGTCGTCGATGTGTTCGAGATCCCTGGCCTGAAGGAACAGGGGCGTACGCCCCTGATCTATGCCGTATGCGCCCATGAAGATCGGCTGCGGGAATATATCGAACAGGTGGAGCCTGCCGGCATGGATTTGCGCTACATCGATATTCCCGAGCTGGTGCAGCGCAATATCGCCTGCCATCTGCCCGAGGATGAAACGGGGCTGGCGTTGCTTAATCTGCAGCAACAGAGTGGACTTCTCACCCTGACTTACCAGTCCACTCTGTTTCTGGCGCGTGAACTGGATAGTGGCTATCAGGCCCTGGCGGGGGCAGGGGATGCGGCGCTGGCGGTCAATGATAGCCCACTGACATTGAGCGAGTCGCCGGCTGAGGCGCTGGAGACGGTGGCGCTGGAAATCCAGCGTTCGCTGGATTATTACGAAAGCCATTTTGGTAAGCCGCCTATCAAGCATCTGCTTATCGCACCACTGGTGCAGCCGGTGCCTGAGCTGCTGGAACATATTCGCAGCAGTCTGGGCCTGAGCGTGAGGATGCTGGACCTGGCTGAAGTGATTGAAGCTCCGGTCGTGATGGATGCAGATATGCAGGCGCGTGCTTTTTATGCGATTGGCGCGGCGCTGCGTTCGGAATGATGGCCATGCAACAGATCAATCTTTACCAGTCCTGTCTGCAGAAAGAAAAGGCCCGCCTGTCTTCACGCCAGCTGCTGGTTGCAATGGCGCTTGTCAGTGGACTGATGCTGGGTCTGGATCTGATCTATGCCCTGCAGGCAGGACGGCGGGAAGCGGAACTGGAAACGGTGAGTGCTGTGCAGGCCGCAAAAATGGCGCAGCTTGAAACCCTGCAGGCGCAGCTTCAGGCGCGCCGCAAAAATGCACGACTGCAGGCTGAGGTGGATGCGCTGGTGCTTGAAATCAGCAACCGGCGAAAAGTCATGAAAGTGCTGGGGGAACAGCGCTTTGGCAATATCGAAGGCTTTACCGAGCATGTCAGTGGACTGGCGCGCCAACGCCTTGATGGACTCTGGTTCACCGAAGTGAGGATTAGTCATGGGGGGCAAACGCTGGGCCTCAAGGGTCAGGCGCTAAAAGCAGAGCTATTGCCGCGCTATCTGCAGCGGCTATCGACTGAAATGATCTTTGCCGGCAAGGCATTTGAGACGTTATCGATGTCGCGTAATCAGGAACGGCCGAGTCGAATGGATTTTGAGCTGCATGGCGTGGGTGAGGAGTTACGTGAGGCGAAGACCGAGAAGCAATACGCGGCCAGTAGAGGCAGGCAATGAAAATGATATGGCTGAATCATTACATGGCGCGTTTTGATGCGCTTGCCCCGCGCGAGCGTATGGCTGTCAGCCTGTTGTTGCTGGTATCGCTGCTGATGTTGTTTTACCTGCTGTTTGTCGAGCCACAAATGCTGCGCGCAGACGCGCTGAACAAACAGATTAACAGTACTCAGGCCCGGACGAGAGCTGGTAAACAGCAGATCGCCCTTTTGCAAAAACGCCTGGGGCAGGATCCCGATGCCGAAAATCGGCAGTTGCTGGGGCGACTCAAACATCAGAAGCAGCAGATCGATGAACAGTTGCAGGTGAAGATGCAGGGGCTGATTGAGCCGGCACAAATGGCGCAGGTGCTGGAGTCGGTATTGACGCAGAGCACGGCCCTGAAACTGGAAAAACTGAATAATTTACCCGTGCGCCCGCTATTGGAAGATAGCCTGGATGATAAGCGGGATAAAAATGCAGTCGCCTCGGCGGATGTTGGCGTCTATCGTCACGGCCTGCAAATTGAGTTTCGTGGCAGTTATCTGCAGATGCTGGCCTATCTCAGGCTGCTGAAAACCCTGCCCTGGAATTTTTACTGGGACAGCATTGAGGTGACGATGGACAGGTATCCACAGGCGCAGATTGTCATGATCGTGCATACCCTGAGTTTTACGCCCGGCTGGATTGGAGTCTGAGATGCGTGGGCTGTTGTCGCTACTTATGTTGCTGCTGATAGCGCCGGTAACAACTCAGGCAACGCAGGCCGGGGTACTGGATGATCCCATGCGCCCACCAGGTTATGCGCTGGCAGGTACAGGCAAAAAAGTTGCGGCGAAAAAGGGCTGGCGCCTGAGTGCGATTCGCATCGATGCCAATCGTCGTTTCGCCATTATCAATGGGCGCGTGGTGGAAATTGGGGCATGGGTTAACAGGGCGCAGGTGCTGGAAATATTGCCGCAACAGGTTCGGTTGAAAGGGCCGCAGGGACTATTTTCTATCAAGCTGGTAAAAACACAGGTAAAGAAAATGAGGGTGGTTCAGCGTGAAAAGCAAACAGGTCATAACTGATGGAGAAACATGCCGGGCATGCGAAATGATATGAACAGGATTAGCTTCTTGGTATTTCAGCTGTTGGCTGCGCTGTTGCTGGTTTCCTGTGCGGCGGACAGGGCGCGGGAGAGGCCGGCGCCGTTAGCTACCATTGATGATACTTTTGCAGAAATCGGCGCCGGTTCGGAAAATGCCACGGCCGCACCGGTGTCAGATGAGCATATCGCTGAGGCCCTGTTACCGGCTATTAATCTTGATCTGCCGGGCAACACGGCAGTGGATGCCGAACCCCGTTTCGATATCAAGGTGAATCGTGCACATGTGAAACAGTTCTTCATGGGGCTGGTGGAGGGGACACCTTATAATATGGTGATGCATCCAAAAGTCAGCGGCCGGATTACGCTGGATCTAAAAAACGTGACCGTGCCGGAAGTGATGAGCGTGGTGCGCAACGTCTATGGCTATGATTTTGAAAAAACAAAAACCGGTTATCAGGTTTTCCCTAATACGCTGAGTACGCGTGTTTTCAGCGTCAACTATCTGGATGTCAAGCGTAAGGGCAAATCACAGATGCGCATCAGTTCTGGCCAGGTGACCGAGTCACCCGGTGTTGGGCGAGGTATTGGTGGCAGTGGCAGTTATCAGGGGGGTGGCTTCAGTAATTCACGAACATCAAATTATGGTGGCAGCAATCGTTCACAGGTGTCCGGCAGTGAAATCGAGACAAGCTCGAAGTCTACTTTCTGGAAAGAGTTGCAGAAAACCCTTGGGGTGCTGTTAGGCAATAAGGAGGGCCGCAGTGTGGTGGTCAGCCCACAGTCCGGTATCGTTGTCGCTCGTGGCATGCCGGGTGAATTGCGTATGGTCGAGAAATTTCTCAGCAAGACCCAGAATATCATTCAGCGGCAGGTGATTCTGGAAGCCAAGATTATTGAGGTGGAGCTGAGCGACGCCTTCCAGGCGGGGATAAACTGGTCGGCGTTGAAAACTACTGCCAACAACAGTTTCCAGGCCAATCAGGTGGGCGGCGGCAGTATTTTTGATGGCGCAGGAGTGGCCTCCACCGTCGGTAACTCGGGCGATTTAAATCCGGCCAACCTGGCACAGGTGGCCGGCTCGACGACGGAAGCACTGGGCGGGATCTTTTCGATTGCGCTGAATATCGGTAGTGACTTTGCTGCTTTCATTGAACTGTTGCAGACCCAGGGGGATGTGCAGGTGTTGTCCAGCCCCAAGGTCTCGACCATTAACAACCAGAAGGCGGTGATCAAGGTCGGTCAGGATGAATTCTTTATTACCGATGTGCAGTCCAATACCAATATCGCTACCGGTACCGCCAGCACCGACAGCAACGTCGAGCTAACTCCCTTTTTTACCGGGGTGGCGCTGGATGTCATTCCCCAGATCAGCAATAACGGCGAGATTATTCTGCATGTCCACCCCTCGGTGAGCAAGGTGACAGAAAAAATCAAGGACATCGGGCTTTCCAGCACCACCAGCCTGAGTGTGCCTCTGGCCGTCAGCACTATCCGTGAGTCAGACAGCATTATCCGGGCTAAAAACGGGCAGGTGGTGGTGATTGGTGGCCTGATGCAGGATGCGGTTAAGGATGAAGGCGCCTCGGTGCCTTTTTTGAGCGACTTGCCTCTGGTCGGTGGTCTGTTCAAGCATGTGCGCAAGGTCAAAAAGAAAAGCGAGCTGGTTATTCTGCTGAAGCCTATTGTGGTGGAAAGCAATGACCAGTGGGCTGATGCCATCAACCGTTCGCAGCAGAGGGTCAACAGTATTTATGGGCGTTAAATACCAGCTCCCAAAAGCTGTCCAGAGGCTATCAATGTGCTGGTTCGCGATCTGCAGCCACCCTCCGGGTTTTTCTTTATTTAGTTCGTATGGCAGGTGAATAAGTCATGTATCTTGAACATTTTGGTTTGAATGAACTACCGTTTTCACTGACGCCGGATACGGGGTTCTTTTTTTCCTATGGGCATTATGCCGATGCCCTGAATACCCTGCTGGTGGCGCTAAAAACCGGTGAAGGCTTTATCAAGGTCACCGGCGAAGTGGGAACGGGAAAAACCCTGTTATGCCGCAAATTGCTGAATACCCTGGATGATGATGTCGTAACCGCTTACATTCCCAACCCGATGCTGACCCCCTATGGCCTGTTAACCGCGGTGGCGGAAGAACTGGGACTCAATATCGACCGGCATTATGGTCATCACCAGTTACTGAAAATGATCGCCGGGCGATTAATTCAATTTACAGCGGAAGGCAAACGTGTGGTGCTGTGCATGGATGAAGCCCAGGCCATGCCGATTGAAACCCTCGAATCCCTGCGCCTGCTAACCAACCTTGAAACAGAAAAGAACAAATTACTGCAGGTGGTGCTGTTTGCTCAGCCGGAGCTGAATGAAAAACTCAATCGACAGGAAATACGGCAACTGAATCAGCGCATCACTTTTTCCTACACCCTGGCACCCATCGACAAAGCGGGAATGGCATCTTATGTGTCTCACCGGTTAATAACGGCCGGCTATCAGGGCGGAAAACTGTTTTCTATCTCGGCGCTGCAGGACTTGTATAAATCCAGCCGGGGGATTCCGCGCCTGATCAATATTCTTTCTCACAAGGCCATGCTGGCCAGTTATGGTAAAGGGGAGCGGCTGGTGACGCCGGTACATATGCAAATGGCGATAAAGGACACCGAGGATGCCCAGCTACATCCATATTTGCATCTGCATCTACGTAAGGATGTTATGCAGGGTGGGGTCTGGGTGGCGGTAAGTCTGGCGCTGGCGGCGCTGGCGGGCATGCTGGTGCAAAGTGCCTGAGATGGGGAGCCTGCAATGAGTTTGATTAATCAGGTTCTAAAAGATCTGGAACAGCGGCGTGAGGGACCTGTCTCTTCAGCGGAAGGTTCAATCATCACCATGCCGCGTTACACGGTGGCCAGGGGAGACAACCACTTTGTTGTCTATGTATTTGGCGCGGTGCTGATCATTTTATCGCTGGTTATTGGTTTTCTGGTCTGGGATAGGCTTGCAGAAAGAAGCCGCTCTTTGGCAGTGAGCAGTGTTGATAAGCCGGCTTTGGTTGCGGCTCCGGCCGCGACCGTTATTTCCAGGCAGCCTGTGCCCATGCCTGCAGTAGAAACCAGGGTCATGACTGAGGCCGATAGCGTTAGACCGACAGAGAGGGTAGAGCACAGGCATGCTGAGAAAATTGAGACTGGAAAAAAATCTGATGCAGCGGTAAAGGCCAGGCCGAAAACGGTCGCCGCTGTGGCATCTGATGGTGATGAACGGGTTGAAGAGGGTGCAGGAAGCGGGACAATAGAAAAACAGCGGCGTCCATTGACAGAAAAGCAGCTGACCGACCAGTCCTTCCAGCAGGGCTACGAGGCGTTGCGCAAGGGTCAGGTGCAGAAGGGGGAACGATTTTTCCGCAAAGCCCTGAACAGCAGTCCGGGACACGCCAAATCCAGAGAAATGCTGGCCGGGATTTATATCAAGGCCGGACGCTATGTGGAAGCAGCGCAACTATTAAAGCAGGGTGTGGCGATTAATCCCGGACACAGCATGTTCCGCAAACTGTATGCGCGGGTGCTGCTGGAGCAGGATGGCCTGGATCAGGCCGTTGCTGTGCTGGAACGCAGCCTGCCGCAGATAAATCAGGATCTGGATTATTATGCCCTGCTGGCGGCCCTGTACCAGCGCCAGGGGCGGCATGAGAATGCGGTGGCGCTTTATCAGAATATGCTCAAACAAAACGCCACGGTCGGCATCTGGCGGATCGGCATGGGTATTTCGCTGGAAAAACTGGGTGACAGCGACGCGGCCCGTAAGGCTTATGAAAAAGCCCGCGCCAGTGGCACGCTGGCGGCGCAGATGGTTCAGTACACCGACAACCGGCTAGCGGCATTGAACGAGATTGGCTATCCGGATGAATGAAAAGGTTTCAAGGCAAAGATGCGAAGGGCGCGTTTTGACTAAATAGGCGTTCCAAATACCAGATCACTTGTGAATTTCCACGTTCGTGGTGAGCCCTTCGGCTTTGCTCAGGAGAGCCTTGTCGAACCATGAGCGTGGAAATACTGTGAATAGAGTGCCTAATCTGCTTGTTCTTCGACAGGCTCAGGACGAACGGTAATACCTGAAGTGTACGGGTATTTGGAACAGCTATTTAGATAGCGCGTCCCGGAAGGTTGAACCCTCAGCTAAAACCGCATGAGGTCCAGGATTTCTGTTGCTGGATGTGTGCAAATCAGAGAAATAGAAATGGCGCGCCCGACAGGAGTCGAACCTGTGACCCCCGCCTTCGGAGGGCGGTACTCTATCCAGCTGAGCTACGGGCGCGTGATGTGATTATACCGTGATATGGGATGTTCGTCTAAGAATGGATTTTAACTCTACGGGTTTGATTCCCCACAGCTTGCTGTGAAAAGGCTACAATTTTATACTCCGTAGCTTGCAGCGAGGGGGATCATTCGGCGAGCATTTCACGCAGGTTGGCCAAGTGCGCCTGTCCTCGCTGTTGCCGTTCTTCCGGATCCATTTTTACCCCTTCCCCTGCCCATTGCAGATCGTCACTGGGTAGTTCATCGATGAAACGGCTGGGGACGCAGTCTGCAATTTCCCCATAACGTTTTCGTTTCCGGGCAAAGCTCAGGGTCAGGTTTTTCTGCGCGCGGGTGATGCCGACATAGGCCAGGCGGCGTTCTTCTTCAATATTGTCATCTTCAATGCTGTTGCGATGGGGCAGCAGCTCCTCTTCCATGCCGACCAGATAGACATAGGGAAATTCCAGGCCCTTGGCGGCGTGCAGGGTCATCAGGCTCACCTGGTCGCCGCGATCATCTTCATTTTCACGTTCAAGGGTATCGAGCAGGGTTAGCCGGGCCACCAGCTCGCCGAGGCTGGCGTCGGGTGTGGTTTTGGCCATCCGTGTCAGCCAGCTGATGAGTTCCTTGACGTTTTCCATGCGCCGACTGGCCTGCGCTTCGTCCTTGCTGTTATCGAGTAGCCAGCGATCATAATCGATATTACGCAGCATGATATTGATGGCTTCAATCGGGTCGACATTTTCCGCCTTGTTGGCCAGCTCCAGGATCCAGTCACAGAAAGTCTGCAAACGTTCAGCCGCGCGTGCAGATAAATGCTGGGCCAGCCCCAGTTCAAAACAGGCATTGAACAGGCTGCTGTTGCGTTCGCTGGCGTAGAGGGACAGCTTTTCCAGTGTGCTCGGGCCAATTTCACGGCGTGGTGTGTTGATGATGCGCGCGAAGGCGTTATCATCCTCGGGATTGGCCAGCAGGCGCAGGTAGGACATGATGTCCTTGACTTCGGCATAGGCGAAAAAGGAAAGGCCGCCGCTTAAATAATAGGGCACATCATGTTCCCGCAGAACGCGCTCGAACAGGCGGGACTGGTAGTTGCCGCGATAGAGGATGGCGTAATCCCTGAAGCGTGTGCGGTTGACGAATTTATGATGCAGTAGTTCAGAGACGATCTGTTCGGCTTCCGCTTCTTCATTGGCGATGCGCAGAACCCGGATCGGATCGCCATGGCCCAGATCGCTCCAGAGTTTTTTCTCAAAGATGTGTGGGTTGTTGGCGATCAGGCTGTTGGCGGCATGCAGAATACGGCGGGTGGAACGGTAGTTCTGTTCCAGCTTGATGATTTCGAGCCTGGGAAAATCTTCTTTCAGCAGGGCCATATTTTCCGGCTGTGCGCCGCGCCAGGCATAGATCGACTGATCGTCATCGCCGACAACGGTCAGGTTGCCACGCACGCCCGTCAGCATTTTTACCAGCTGGTACTGCGCGGTATTGGTGTCCTGATATTCATCCACCAGAAGATAGCGAATGCGGTTCTGCCAGCGCTCCAGCACCTCCGGATTCTCGCGAAAGAGCAGTGCGGGCAACATGATCAGATCATCGAAGTCGACGGCGTTATAAGTTTTAAGATGATGGTTATATTGCTCGTATAACATGGCGGCGGCGCTTAGCACGGCATCACCGTTGGCTTCTTTTAGCGCCTCTGCCGGTTGCGCGAAGGCGCTTTTCCAGCTCGAGATCTGCCACAGATTTTTTTCCGCCAGATTACCGTGATCGCCGAAAGCTTTTTTCATCAGCTCCTTGAGCAGGGCTATGCTGTCGGTATTGTCATAAATGGAGAAGCCCGGCTTGTAGCCCAGCATATCGAGTTCACGTCGAATGATATCCAGGCCGAGGGTATGAAAGGTCGAGACGCGCAGCCCCTTGCCCTGATTTTTATCCAGCAGCTTCGCTACCCGGCCTTTCATTTCCCGGGCGGCTTTATTGGTAAAGGTGACGGCGGCGATGTTGCGGGGATCGATGCCGCAGTCCTGAATCAGGTAGGCGACTTTCTGGGTGATAACGCGCGTTTTGCCACTGCCGGCGCCGGCAAGAACAAGAGAGGGGCCGTCGATATGTTTGACCGCGGCTAACTGGCGGGGGTTGAGGCTGGCTTGCATGCTGTTGGGAATTCATCTTGAAAGCGCCATTGTAGGCGTTGACCTGTGAAAGGTCGAGATTGACATTCACGGGAAAATTATTTGCAGGGTGAACGGGCGCATCCCCGTATGTATTAATGGGATGCGCCCACCCGCTCAGGTTTAGATATGATGACTGAATTGAAGATGGGGCGCATCCGCCATCAGATCAGTGAAATCTTCGCCACTCAGATGCACCAGCTCGGTGTGATCACCTGCTTCAAAATAAATCTCGTCACATTCGTTTAGACTATCATCGACCACCGCTTCATAGCCAAAGGCTTTGACCATGGGCGGGATAGCGCCGGTGGCGCAGTCCTCGAACATGTCCTTGATTTCATTTTCGCTGGCGAGCTGCAGATCACGTCCCAGCTCTTCACTCAGGGTTTCGATTTCGACTGTGTGGGTAGCGGGCAGTACCGCCATCAGATAACCGGCCTCATCTTCCAGCACCACACACTTGGCCAGCTTTTCGCCGGGAATGTGCGCCGCCTCGGCCGTACGCATGCTGCCGCTGATCCAGGCGTGGTGCACCAGTTCGTAATCCACGCCTTCCCACTCCAGATATTCCAGTAATGAGATTGAGATTGCCATAATCAGGTCCTCCGAATTTACCCCAGATCCTGTCTAAGGTATCTACAACTATAGACGACTCTGTCATTAATGGCGGGCATTTTCAGCAGAAATAACCCAGACAAATAGTGGATTTTCTATTCAGAAATCCGGCTGAACGCCGATGTATTCTAAATACAACAACAAATTTATGGAGTTATGTATGAATAATAAAATCAGGGTTGCTTTATTAGGGTTGGGTAATGTTGGTGAAAATTTTGCTGAGCATTTTCTCGAACAAATCCAGGAAGGTCAGCGGCCGATTGAGATCGTTGCAGTGGCGCATCATCATACGGATTCACCGGTTGCGCTGGGTTTCGCCCAGAGTGGTGTGCCGGTTTATAAGGATGCCACTGAAGTTATAAAAATGGGCGAAAACGTCGATATCATTTTCGATCTGACCGGCAATACCGAAGTGCGCCAGAATCTACGCAAGGGAATGATGGACAGTGGTAACAAACACACCGTTATCGCGCCGGAAGTTTTTGCCAATTTACTCTGGATGTTCTTTGGCGAAGACGTGGTGCTCACGCGCCGGGCCGGGGGATACTGAATCGGCTGATAGTATGACGGGCCGATAGCCAATGGCCTCGGCAAGATGGGCTGAGCGGATTTTATCCTCAGCCGCCAGGTCGGCAATGCTGCGTGCGACTTTCAGTATCCGGTGGTAGGCGCGGGCAGATAAGCCCAGTTGCCGGCTGGCCTGTTCAATCAGGGCTTCACCACTTTCATCCAGAATACAGAATGTCTCGATAGCCCTGTTGTCGAGGCGGCTGTTTGGAAGCGGGCTGCGTTTGAGCTGACGGTTGCGCGCCTGCTGTACCCGCGCGCGAACGGTTGCACTGTTTTCTTCACGACTTTTTTTCTTCAGAATTTCCAGTGGCACAGCAGGTACTTCGATATGCATATCGATGCGATCCAGCAGGGGACCGGAGATTTTATTCCGGTAGCGTTGAATGCGCTCCGGACTGCAGCGACAGCGGCCATCGGCCTGGCCATGATAGCCACAGGGGCAGGGATTCATGGCCGTAATCAACTGGAAGCGAGCGGGGAACTCAGCCTGGTGCGCTGCGCGGGAAATGCTGATCAGACCGGATTCCATCGGCTCGCGCAGTACTTCCAGCACCCTGCGATCAAATTCCGGTAACTCATCCAGAAACAGCACGCCATTGTGCGCCAGTGAAATCTCCCCCGGTCGCGGTTGACTGCCGCCGCCGACCAGGGCGACAGCGGAGGCGGTGTGATGCGGGGCGCGGAAGGGGCGTTGTTTCCAGTGGTTAACGGAAAACCCCTGCGGGCTGATGGAGTAGATGCTCGCGCTCTGTCGGGCTTCGTCCTCATCCATGTCCGGCATAATACCCGGCAGGCGGCTGGCAAGCATGGTCTTGCCGGTGCCGGGTGGGCCTGCCATCAGCAGGCTGTGCCCCCCCGCGGCGGCGATTTCAAGCGCCCGTCTGGCATGCGGCTGGGCTTTGACATCGGCCAGATCAGGATACTGAGCCCGTCTGGCTGTGGCGGTTTGCGCATGGAAGGACAGACTTTGCTGGCCAGTGAGGTGAGCACAGACATCCAGTAAATGATTTGCCGGAATAATCTCCACATCGGAAATCAGTGCGGCTTCATCCGCATTAGCACGGGGCAGCACCAGTTTGCGCTGCTGGTTACGCGTGTGGATCGCGGCTGACAGCATACCGTGTACTGGCCGCAGTTCACCCGATAGCGCCAGTTCGCCGAAAAATTCATAATCATCGAGCTGCGATTGTGGGATTTGTCCGGAGGCGGCGAGGATGCCGAGTGCAATGGCCAGATCGAAACGGCCGCTGCCCTTGGGCAGATCGGCGGGAGCAAGATTGATGGTAATGCGCCGGGTGGGAAATTCAAACTGGCTGTTGAGCAGGGCGGCGCGCACCCGATCTTTACTTTCCTTGACCTCGGTGTCAGGCAGGCCGACGATAGACAGCGCCGGCAGACCATTGGCCAGATGAGTTTCAACGTGAACCAGTGGCGCTTCGATACCGCATTGCGCGCGGCTGTAGATGACAGCGAGAGACATGGTATTTCATTCCTTTGAAATATTCGTTACCAGAGACGGGTAACGGGTGTTGTATGTTTTTCTTCAACCCATTAAGGCTTATTCATGTTTCATGGTCAAGCCTGAAAAACAGAAATACACTGTTCCCAGGCTCTCGTAGGATGTGCTGAAGGCGCACCTACAGCAGGTGCGTCAGTGTTTTAGTTTTTTCCCTCTAACGTCGCGACCTGTTTTTCCAGCGCTTCCAGCCGGGCGCGGGTGCGGCCCAGCACCTCACGCTGTATATCGAATTCCTCGCGTGTGACCAGATCCATTTTCCGCAGGCCGCTTTGAATAGCGGCGCGAATATTGTGTTCGACATCCCGACCGAGTGTTGTCAGACCGGCAGGCAGTCCCGCCATGATGCGATCGATCATGCTCTCGAGATCATCATTTTTTATCATTTTCGATACCTTTGCTGTTTATGTCTGCGGGTTTTACTCAGGATGTGGCTTAAATCATTATAGTCCGAGTCGCTTTTTGATAACATAGGCCCTTACCTGTTTCCACGATTTAAAGAGGGAGTGCCCCCACTATGCAGTACAGAAAATATCTGCTCGCCTGTTTGTTCGCCGGCAGCCTGTCGGCTGGCCCGTCCTATGCGGCGCCGGATGATTATCAGCTCAGCGCCAATTTCGGCGTGACCTCGAATTATGTTTTTCGCGGGGTGAGCCGTTCAAATAATGCAGCGGCGGTCTCTGGTGGGGTTGATTACAATCATAAGAACGGTGCTTATGCCGGCGTCTGGAGTTCCAGTATGGAGGGCGGCGATTACGAGCTGGATTTTTATGGCGGCTACAACGGGGAGCTAAAAGCATTCAAATATGATGCGGGCCTGATTTCTTATAATTATCCCGGTGGCAGTGCGTATCAGGATACTATCGAGGCATACCTGAACATGGATTTCAGTGTGATGACCATACAGGCAGCGCTGACGCTGGACAAGCAGGGCGCCAGCCAGTCCAATGATCTCTATCTGAGTGCGGCAACCGAGCTGGAATTGAAAAAGGATCTGGCGCTGACCCTGTTGCTGGGAACATGGCAGTTCGATGATCCAGCCTATGAAAGTTATGTACACGCCAGGGCGGCTATCAGCAAAGGTGAATTCAGTTTTGCGCTGGAGAAAAATAATAAATCCAGGCCCGACAAGGCCGGGGATATTCGTTTTTACGCCTCCTGGTCACGCGCGTTTGATCTTTAACCGCTGAGGATTTAATTTCGCGTTGCCTGCAACAAAAAACTGTAGGTTGGGCTTCATTTTATTCAGCCCAACCTACAACTTAATACACCGTAGCTTGCTGCGGGGTAGTTTATTTGAAAAAAGCCTGTCGAAAGACAGGCTTTTTTTATGGGTAAATTGCACAAAAGTGGTGCGCCCTGTCCGGGCATGATGCCTGATGGTGCACAAGAAAGGTGCGCCTCCCGAGCGTGTATCTCTAAGTTATTGAAATATATTCTTATATCTTGCTGGCATGGCGTGTGCAGTAAGTGTGCTCAGGTATGCTTAAGTACGATGCAAGGATCTGCATTAAAGCAACAATGTTTATTGCTAATTCTGGCTAATTTTTGGGAGAAAATGATTATGAGTACGATGACGAAGTGGCTGGTCTCCAGCTCACTGGCTATGGTTCCGCTATGGGCAAACGCCGCAACGCCGACACTGGGTGAGGTGCTGGATGCCTCTGGAGTTGAAATCAGCGGCTACGCGGATACCTCCTATACCTATAGTTCACAGGGTAAAACAACGGGCAGAATTTTTGATACCGAGCCCAACTCTTTTAATGTCAACATGCTGGGGCTTTCCATCAGTAAGTTGCCGGAAGAAGGTTTCGGGGGTGCGGTGGTGCTGAATGCAGGCTCGGATACCAGTGTGAGTGCGTCGAGTGGTTCCGGTAATTCCGGTAATTTCGATGTGCAGCAGGCCTATGTGAATTATGGCTATGCGGGGGGCGCGGTCATGTTTGGTAAGTTCGCGACCCTGCATGGCGCGGAAGTGATTGAAAGCAAGGATAACCTGAATTTCTCACGCTCCATTCTGTTTGGTTATGCGATTCCCTTCACCCACACCGGTGTGCGCGCCAGTTATGCGATGGATGGTGGCTGGACGTTCATGGCCGGTATCAACAATGGTTGGGACAATCTCAAGGATGACAACAAGAGCAAGTCGGTTGAGCTTCATGCGCATTATGCGCCGTCGGACGTCTGGGATGTCGCGGTTCAGGCTATGAGCGGTAACGAGCAGGTCAATGGTTATGGCTCGACAGGTCCACAGGGCAACCGAGCCCTGCTGGATATCGTCGCTACATTTAACGCTTCCGATGCGTTGTCCTTTGTCCTCAATATTGATTCCGGCAGTCAGGAAAATGCCGTCAATGGCACCGGCAAGGCCAAGTGGTCGGGTGTCGCGCTTTATGCCAATTATGTTATCTCGGACAAATGGCGTACGGCTGTGCGTGCGGAGTCCTTTGATGACAAGGATGGTTATCGTACCGGTACAGTGCAGAAATGGAAGGAAGCAACGCTGACAGTGGCTTATACCGCCAGCAATAATGTCGAGCTGCGCGGTGAAGTGCGCCGGGATTCATCGAACGTACAGTTTTTTGCCAAAGATGATGGCAGCAGCAGCAAGTCGCAGAATACGTTGGCGTTTGAAGCAATTTACATGTTCTAACCAGTTTCTGGTTTGTTAGTAACAGAACCTGCCTGGCTACAGGCAGGTTCATTTTTTCAGGAGTGATTCATATGAAAATGGTAATGGCAATCATCAAGCCTTTCAAACTTGATGACGTGCGTGAAGCCCTGTCAGAGATTGGAGTGCAGGGCATCACTGTCACAGAAGTGAAGGGTTTCGGGCGTCAGAAAGGACATACCGAACTGTACCGTGGCGCGGAGTATGTCGTGGACTTTTTGCCGAAAGTCAAAATCGAAGCGGTGGTCAAAGATGAGCTGGTCGATCAGGTTATCGAAGGCATTTCCAAGGCCGCTAATTCCGGCAAAATCGGCGATGGCAAAATCTTTGTTTTCGCTATTGAACAGGCGGTGCGTATTCGCACCGGTGAATCTGGCGAAGAAGCCTTGTAAGTCTGGGGGGAGTTAATAATGGAAAATCAAATTTTTCAACTGCAGTACGCCATGGACACCTTTTACTTTCTGGTAATGGGTGCCCTGGTTATGTGGATGGCGGCAGGTTTCGCCATGCTCGAAGCGGGCCTTGTCCGCGCTAAAAACACAACTGAAATCCTGACCAAGAACGTGGTGCTGTATGCGATTGCCTGTACCGCCTATCTGGTAGTGGGTTATGAAATCATGTATGGCGGCGGTATTTTCCTTGCCGGCATCGATGGTGGGGAAACGCTGGTTAATGATGCGCTGGCCGCTTCCGCTGAAAACGGTTTTGATGGTGATTCGGTTTACGCCGGCGCCTCGGACTTTTTCTTCCAGGTCGTGTTCGTGGCAACCGCCATGTCCATCGTCTCAGGCGCTGTGGCTGAACGCATGAAGCTGTGGGCATTCCTCGCCTTTGCCGTAGTCATGACTGCTTTCATTTATCCAATGGAAGGCAACTGGACCTGGGGCGGCGGTTCGGTCTTCGGCATGTTCAGCCTCGGTGATGACTTTGGCTTCTCCGACTTTGCCGGTTCTGGCATCGTCCATCTGGCCGGCGCATCGGCAGCCCTTGCAGGCGTTATTCTGCTAGGCCCGCGTAAAGGTAAATACGGTGAAAATGGTCAGATCAACGCCATTCCCGGCGCCAACCTGCCGCTTGCGACATTAGGCACGTTCATTCTGTGGATGGGCTGGTTCGGTTTCAACGGTGGTTCGGTTCTGAAACTGGGCGATATCGCTAACGCCAATTCTGTCGCCATGGTGTTCCTGAATACCAATGCGGCTGCAGCCGGTGGTGTGATTGCCGCACTGATTGTCGCGCGCATGCTGTTTGGCAAGGCGGATCTGACCATGGCCTTAAACGGCGCCCTCGCGGGCCTGGTAGCGATCACTGCTGAACCTTCCACACCGACGCCGCTGATGGCGACCATGATCGGTGCGGTTGGTGGTGTGATTGTGGTGTTCTCCATCATTACCCTGGATCGGATGAAAATCGATGATCCGGTCGGTGCGATTTCCGTCCACGGTGTGGTCGGCATGTGGGGCCTGCTGGCCGTACCACTGACCAACGACGGCGCCACCTTCGGTGGCCAGATCGTCGGTCTGCTGACGATTCTTATCTGGGTCTTTGGCGCCAGCTTCATCACCTGGATGATCATCAAGGCTGTGATGGGCCTTCGCGTCAGTGAAGAAGAAGAGTTCGAAGGCGTGGATCTGGCCGAGTGTGGTATGGAAGCTTACCCGGAATTCACCGGTGCGCATGGTTCCGGCAAATAAGCAGTACAGCCGAAACCATGAAGAACGGGCGCTTTATGCGCCCGTTTTTTATGCGCGAATCAAAATATTATTTTTACCGCAGAGGACGCAGAGATTTTTAATGCAATCGCAGGATGTGCTGAGCATAGCGAAGCGCATCGATCGAGTTGAGCACGCCGAAATGCATCGACAGCGAACTCCCGCACAAAAAAATGCTTTGCATTCTGGCGTCTTTGCGTTGAGATCTTTTTGTATTTACAGTGATATGCTCCCTCGATTCTTGTAATCTGCCTCCATGAGCACATTAAACGTTATTGATCTGGCAGTGCTGGATATCCAGCCCGCCAGTTTTACCCTGCAGGCCGGTGAGTGTGTCGGTTTGAGCGGGCCTTCCGGTGAAGGCAAGTCATTACTCCTGCGAGCGATTGCCGATCTGATTCCACACCGCGGAACGGTAACGCTCGATGGTGTGGATTGTAAAAACATCAATCCTGCGCAGTGGCGACGCCGGGTGGGCCTGTTGCTGCCGGAGAGTCACTGGTGGTCAGACAGGGTCGGTGATCACTTCCCGGTTCGCGAGATGGACAGGGTGACTGCGCTGGGATTCGATGAAACGGTATTCGACTGGCAGGTGTCGCGTTGTTCTTCCGGTGAGAAGCAGCGCCTGGCGTTGTTACGCCTGCTTGCTAATCAGCCCCAGGTGTTATTGCTGGATGAACCCAGCGCCAGTCTGGATCCGAAAAGTGTGGACCGGCTTGAGTCCCTGATAAAAATATATCGCGAACAAATGGCCTGCCCGGTGCTCTGGGTGAGCCACGATCCGGCCCAGCTTGCGCGAGTGGCGGACCGCCAGTTGCGGCTGGCGCATAAACAGTTACAGGCAGCAGCATGAACGTGATTCATCTGAGCATGCTGGATCTGGGGCTGGCGGCCCTGCTGGTATTGCTGCTGGCGTTGTTGTCCTTCGTCATGCGCCTGCAGCTGGAACGGCAGATTTTAATCTCAGCCGCGAGAACCACGGTACAGCTTTTATTGATAGGGCTGGTTTTAAAAAGCCTGTTTGCCAGCAGCAGCCTGCTCTGGATCAGCCTGATGGCGTTTGTCATGCTGGCCGTGGCCGGGCGGGAAGTCATGCGGCGCCAGAAACGGCCGTTCAGCGGCTGGTGGGGCTATGGTCTGGGCAGCCTGTCGATGTTTGTATCCTCCTTTGCCACCGCTATATTTGCTCTGCTGGTGGTGATTGGCACCGAGCCCTGGTATTTGCCGCAGTATTCGATTCCGCTGCTGGGCATGATGCTGGGCAATACCATGAACGGCGTGGCGCTGGCGCTGGACAGGTTGACTTCCAGCGCCTGGCAGCAACGCGCCGTGATTGAAACACGTTTGAGCCTGGGTCAGGAATGGTCTGAAGCCATTGCCGATATTAGCCGTGACAGTTTGCGCACCGGTATGTTGCCCATTATCAATGCTATGGCGGCAGCCGGTATCGTCAGCCTGCCGGGCATGATGACCGGTCAGATTCTTTCCGGCACGCCGCCGCTGGAAGCGGTCAAGTACCAGATCCTGATCATGTTCATGATCGCCGCCGGCACAGGCTTCGCCACCGTGATTGCCACCTGGCTGGGTGCGCGTCGCCTGTTCGATGTGCGTCAGCGTTTGAGTCTTTATCGGCTTTCGGGTTCCGGGGTAAAATAGAGACGGATTTATATCAGGGATGTGATGATGAAAAAAAGATTATTTTATTTCAGTCTGTTGTTGATGGTTAGCCTGCCGATGGCGCAGGCTGAGATCTACAAATGGGTGGATGACAACGGTCAGGTGCATTACAGCGAAAAAGCACCGGATAAAAAACGCTCGGCAAAAGAAATTCGTTTGCCAAAACACGTGCCGCAGGTTGCTCCCGTGAGTCCGGCGCAACGTAAACAGCAGCGGGACAATCTGTTGCGTGCGTTTGAGGAAGAGCGCAGCCTGCGCAAGGAAGCCAGGACAAAAAAAGAACAGAATGAAGCGCGAAACCGGCAAAATTGCATCAGGGCGCGGGACAGGCTTAGAAACTACGAACGTGCGTCCGTGCTTTATGATTTGAACGAAAAAGGCGAGCGAGTTTATCTCTCTGATGCCCAGCGCAACGGCGCCGTAGCGAAGCTGAAAAGCCAGATCAACAAGTGGTGTAAATAGAACAGTGGCTGGTGGCGAGTAGCTGGTAAAAGCGTGGAGCAGGTTTATACTTCACCAGCCACCATGTTTATATGATGGGTTTCGCTTCGCTCTACCCATCCTACGAGCTACGAGCGGTTAAAAAAAGGGTAGGATGGGTAGAGCGAAGCGAAACCCATCAATCAATACCGCGGGTACGGGTTTTGTGCATCACCGGCACTTCCGTTGGCCGCCCACGTGGAATGTATATTTTATCTTTTATCCGCCTTTTTCATAAATTCCGGCACCGCCAGTGCGCCTTTGTGAATCTCCGCATTGTAGTACTGGCAGGCAAAGGTTTTCTGTATCACATCCTGTTCCCGAAAGTTGCGAAGTTTGGTATTACCTGCCAGCGTGGCGCTCCACCAGCCTGAGGGATAAATGGGTTGTGGAAAATTCAGCGTGGCCTGATGGGTGAAGCCTGCGGCCTGCATGCGCTGGTACATATTGTTCAGAATATCCTGATGCAACAGGGGGGATTCACTTTGCTGCACCAGAATGCCCTGCTCGCCGAGGGCGCGGCGACAGTGGCGATAAAACGCCTCGCTAAACAGCACTTCACCGGGGCCGACGGGATCGGTGCTGTCAACAATAATCACATCCAGACTGTCATCGGCGGCCTCGCGCACCCATTTGATGCCATCGGTGAAATGCAGCTCGGCGCGGGGATCCTGGTTTGACTCGCACAGTTCGGGGAAATATTTTTCCGACAGGCGAGTGACACACTCGTCGATATCCACCTGCTGCGCCTGTTCCACTTCGGGATGTTTCAACACCTCATGCAGGGCGCCGCAGTCACCGCCACCAATGATCAATACCCGTCGTGGTGACGGATGGGTGAACAGGGCGGGATGGGTCATCATTTCATGGTAGAGAAAATTGTCCCGGCTCGAGACCATGGTGCAGCCATCGATCACCATCAACCTGCCAAAGGTTTCGGTGTCGAAAATCTCGATTTTCTGATACGGCGTCTGCTCTTCGTGAAGCCTGGATTTCAGTTTGAGCGAAAAGGCGGTGCCGGTTTCATCGATGGCTTCAGTGAACCAGTTTGCTGTATCAAATGACATGAAATTTCCAGCTATTTGGGGTCAGAGTAAAAACTATACGCATGTTACTATTCGGTTTCTACTTTAGTGATTAGTTTTTACTCTGACCCCAGATAGCGATGAAAAACTGGACTATTAAAAAATCACAGGCCCTCTATAACGTTGACAACTGGGGCGCGGGTTATTTTGACATCAATACACAGGGCCATCTGCAGGTCTGTCCGACTCAGGAGCCGCAACGGGCCATCGATACCTGTGAGGTGGTGCAGGCGGCGCTGGCCGAAGGCCACCGTCTGCCGCTGCTGCTGCGCTTCAGCGATATTCTGCAGCACCGGGTGCAAAGCCTTTGTCAGGCTTTTTCCTCCGCGATAGAGGCTGAAGCCTACCGCGGCGGCTACACGGCGGTGTATCCGATCAAGGTTAATCAGCAACACAGTGTCGTTAATGAACTGCTGGCCGGCAATGAGCCGGTGGGGCTGGAGGCCGGCAGTAAGTCAGAGCTGATGGCGGTGCTGGGTATTTCAGCGCAGGCCGATCAGACTATCGTCTGCAACGGCTACAAGGATCGGGAATACATCCGTCTGGCGCTGATTGGGCAGAAGCTGGGCCACCGCATCTATCTGGTGATCGAAAAACCCTCCGAGCTGGAACAGGTGCTGGAGGAAGCCGCTGCACTGGATGTTCAGCCGCGCCTGGGCGTGCGCGTGCGCCTGGCTTCCATTGGCGAAGGCAAGTGGCAGAACACCGGCGGAGAAAAATCCAAGTTCGGCCTGTCTGCTGCCCAGGTGCTGGCGATGCTGGCGCGGTTGCGCGAAGCAAACAGTCTGGCCTGGTTACAGATGCTGCACTTTCATCTGGGTTCGCAACTGGCGAATATCCGTGACATTCAGCGCGGCATGCAGGAGTGTGCGCGTTACTATGCCGAGCTGCATCGCCTGGGCGCGATGGTTAACTGCGTGGATGTGGGCGGTGGTCTTGGGGTGGATTACGAGGGTAGCCATTCACGCCGCGCCTGTTCCATGAATTACAGTCTCGACAGCTATGCCCGTCATATCGTGCATGCGCTGAAGGAAGTCTGCGAGCAACAGAGCCTGCCGCATCCGCAGATCATGACCGAATCAGGGCGCGCTATGAGCGCACACCACGCCATACTGGTAACCAACACCATTAATGTTGAACAGATGCCGGCAGATGCGGTGATTGACAGGCCTGCAGGTGATGCCCCCGTGGTGTTACAGGAACTTGGGCAGCTGCACTGCTTATTGGCCGAGGGCGAGCCTGGCGGTCATGCCGCTATCGAGGCCTGGCACGATGTGCGTTACTGGCTAGGTGAGGCGCAGACCCTGTATACCCGCGGCATGCTGAATCTGGAACAGCGTGCGACTGCCGAGGCCCTGTATTTTTCCTGCTGTCGGTATATTCGTGCGCGACTCAGTCCGCTGCAGCGCAGCCACCGCGAAGTGCTGGATGCGCTCAACGAGAAACTGGCGGACAAGTATTTCTGCAATTTTTCCCTGTTCCAGTCGATTCCCGATGCCTGGGGCATTGGCCAGATCTTTCCTGTTATGCCCCTGCACCGCCTGCAGGAAACCCCTGCTCGTCGCGCTGTAATTGAAGACATCACCTGTGATTCGGATGGCCGTATCGATTATTACGTAGAAGACGAAGGCATCGAAGCCAGTCTGCCTCTGCATGAATGGAAAGCCGGCGAGTCCTATCTGCTGGGCATTTTTCTGGTTGGCGCCTACCAGGAAATTCTCGGCGATATGCACAACCTGTTCGGCGACACCGATTCGGTGCATGTCAGGCTGACTGACAACGGGTATCGGCTGGAGCAGCCCTGCCGCGGTGACAGGGTCGATGATCTGCTGCGCTATGTACATTTCGATCCGGACGAGCTGGAGCAGAACTATCGTGTTAAAATAGCGGCCGCCGATTTGCCGGCGCAGGAAAAACAGGACTGTCTGGATGCGCTGCTGTCAGGCATGTCAGGTTACAGTTATTTACAGGACTAAATTGTTTCTGGTGAGAAATACGGGTTAACCCTTAGGGTGAAATAATGAAACAGATATTGGTAGAACAAATGGCCTCGCCGGCCAAACTGGAAGTAATGGGCGTGTATGACTGGCCGGAGTGGAGTAAGGAAGTATCCGAGTTTGACTGGGTCTATGATCAGAGCGAGACCTGCTATTTCGTCGATGGCCACGCCATTGTCACGCCCGAAGGCGGGGAGCCGGTAGAAATGGGCGAAGGCGATCTGGTTATCTTCCCCGCCGGTCTGCGCTGCCGCTGGAAAATTACCGAGAATGTTGTTAAGCACTATAACTTTAGTTAGTGTTCATCCATGATGGGTAGAGCGAAGCGCGAAGTCCAGAGGGAAACCCCATCAATCTATACTTTCCGAGCTTTTGTGCTATCTGTGCAGTCTCTATCCTACAGAAAGTATATCCAAAGTCTTATAGACGCTTGCAGTCAACAGGCGTAACTTTACTATCCCTTAAAGGGATAGTGAGTAGTGGAGTTGAAGTGGAGGGAATCAAAATGATTGAATCAGCAAAGAAATATATTCTATTGGGTGTTTTAATTTCTGCTCTTGCGCTGGTGTTGTATGCAATGCCTGAACGTCCGTTGAATGAGGGCATGAGCGCCAGCCTGCAGTTCGGCGGTAATGTGAATTAATAAATAAAAACAGAATCGCCGCATTATCGGATTGCATCAGCAAACCGAATAAAATTTCTCTAAATGTAAATACTCTACCGGCCAGGCGTCGGATCGATCCGTCATTCGGCCGGTTGACCGACAGCAGGCGCCTGTGGTGTATCGTCTACCACAGGCGCTGAATCAACGTCGAAATACACTCAGCCAGCGCCAGACATTCAGCAGGCTGGCCAGTGAGGCCGCGACATAGGTCCAGGCAGCGGCCCTGAGTATTCGGCGCACGGCCATTTCATCTTTTGCTTTAACATACTCACCCTGCTGAAGAATGGGCAGCGCCTTGCCGAAACTGGCATCCAGTTCTACCGGCAGCGTGACCAGATGCACCAGTGTCGTAATGAACATACTGGCAATGCCGAGCAATAACAGGATGCCGCCCAGGGCAGGGGATCGACTAAGCAGCATGATGACGGGCAGAAGCAGGACGGCAGCCGTGCCCAGCTTCTGAAAACGGTTGGCGATGCCGAGTAAGCGCGCACGTAGGCCGAGCAGGGTTTCGCCCCTGTGATCCTGAATCGCATGGCCGACTTCATGCGCCGCCACCGCGATACCGGTAAGCGAATGGCCGTCGAAATTATCCGGCCCCAGTCGTACAGTCTTCGCAACAGGATCATAATGATCCTCGCCGGTATTACCCCGTTCAACCTTGATATGCGCCATTTCAAAACGATCGAGCAGATGACGCGCAAGTTCACCGCCACTGCCGGGGATGTCCGAACGCTCTTTTGCATAGCGTTTGAAGGTATAGCTCGCCCAGAGCTGCGGGCCATACAGTGCCAGCAGCAGGACTAAAATAAGAATCAGATAAGGCATAAGGCTAATCGCGGGTGGGCTTATTATGCAGGTTGGTGCTGAGCAAGGCGAAGCCCAACAAATGAGCGTATCGATGGGTTTCGCTTCGTTCTACCCATCCTACTGTTTTTCGCAGCAGGCTGCGGGGAATTACACCCAAAGTAAATTACGCCTGTTGGGCTTCGCCTTGCTCAGCACCAACCTGCAAAGCCGAATAGTTACTTTTTTTCCTTGACTACAATTGACGCGATATTATTTTCCCGCAGGCGTTTGCGTGTACGGTTAAGCGTAGTGATGTCATGCAGCGGACCGATGCGTACGCGATACCAGGTGTCGTTGTCATTAATTTTCACCGGCTGGATATTGGCGACGATGCCCTGCAGTGCCAGTTGTGCCTTCAGGCGATCGGCCTGAGCCGGGTTACGGAAGGAACCGGCCTGCAGGGTGTAGCGTATGGACTCATTTTTTTTCGTTGCCGTTTTTTTATTGGCGTGTGTTTTCTGAATCAGTTCCTCTTCGGGAATGGCGACTTCCAGTTCCGGCAGGATGGTGTAGAAATCAAATTTTGGCCGGGTTTCCTTAATCACTTCTGCAACTTTCGCTTTGGTTTTTTCGCGTGCGGCCCGGCTTGCCTTTGCGCCTTCATCAAGCATTCTGTTTAGCGTGGTAGAAAGATCGGTTTTGTGATCATTCGCCGTATTGTTGTTGATATAAACCAGCAGCGCGATGAACAGGCCAATACCGAGACCGGCGAGCATCCACAGCCAGCCGGGCAGGGAACGGCCGTTTTCAGGTCGGGGTGTTTTAGCGTAATCTTTGGGCATGGTGTTAAGGGCTCTGAATTTAGGTGTGCCTGTATTCGATAGTGTTATTTACCACAGAGGACACGGAGAAAATTTTATTTTAACTTTTTTGGGTATAATTCTCCCGCTGCTCGTTTGCATGGGTTTCACTTTGTTCTACCCACCCTGCAATTAAATCCATCTTTTACTCTGTGACCTCCGTGTCCTCTGTGGTGAAAATATTTTAAGTCTTTTAAGGAAACTCTGATTAATTCCGTTCGCCCTGAGCTTGTCGACGGGTGTGGCTTTTAAGTAGTTGATTTTACTGTGCCCGCTGTTCATGGTTCGACAAGCTCACCACGAACGGTGGAATTAATCAGAGTTTCCTTAAGTGAATACATACTTCCTTAATTTGGTTTTACATACTCTCCGGCGCCGATACACCCAGCAGCCCCAGAGCATTGGCGATCACCTGTTTCACTGCCGTGATTAACACCAGGCGCGCCTGGCGCAGATCGGCGTCATCGACCAGAAACTGGTGGGCGTTGTAATAAGTATGGTAATCGTTGGCCAGTTCACGCAGGTAATGAGCGAGCTGGTGTGGTTCGTGATTCAGCGCGGCGGCCTCCAGCACTTCCGGATAACGGCTCAGGCGTGCGAGCAGCGCCTGTTCATGTTTTTCCGTAAGCTGTGAGAGCTGCTGCAGACCAGCCGTCTGATCGTAGGACAGCTTCTTTTCCTCGAGCTGGCGAAACACGCTGCAGACCCGCGCATGCGCGTACTGGATGTAGTACAGCGGGTTGTCGTTGGAGCGGGATTTGGCCAGATCCAGATCGAAGTCCATATGCTGTTCGCATTTGCGCAGGACGTAGAAAAATCGCGCTGCGTCACTGCCGATTTCCTTGCGCAACTGGCGCAGGGTGACGAACTGGCCGGAGCGGGTGGACATCTGCATTTTTTCGCCGCCGCGGTAGAGCACGGCGAACTGCACCAGCAGCACGTCCAGTTTGTCGGGATCATCACCCACCGCCTGCATCGCGGCTTTCACCCGCGGCACATAGCCGTGGTGATCCGCGCCCCAGACATCGATCACCCGTTCAAAGCCGCGTTCCAGTTTGTCCATGTGATAGGCGATGTCGGAGGCAAAATAGGTGCTCTGGCCGTTGTCACGCACCAGCACCCGATCCTTTTCATCGCCGAAGTCGGAGGAGCGAAACCATTTGGCGCCCTCTTTTTCATAGACATGACCGCTTTTTTCCAGCCGCTCAACCGCGCGCTCAACCGCGCCGCTTTCCGTCAGCGAACGTTCGGAAAACCATTCTTCGTAATTGACATTGAACTGTGACAGGTCATCACGAATGTCCGCCAGAATGTAATCAAGCCCGGTATCGAAGACAAAGCGGTAGTCCTCAGCGCCGAGCCGGGTTTTGGCTTCGCTGATAATTGCATCGATGTATTTTTCCCTGTCACCGCCATCCGTTTCATCCGCCGGCAGCGCTGTGGCAATTTCATTCCATGGGTGGCGGAAGCGATCGCCGTTTTCGCGGTGCAGTTTGGCCGCGATATCCCAGACATAGTCACCTTTGTAGCCATTGACCGGGAAGGGCAGTTCCTCGCCGGCCAGCTCCAGGTAACGCAGCCAGACGCTGGCGGCGAGAATGTCCATCTGCCGCCCGGCATCATTGACGTAATATTCGCGGTGTACCTCGAAACCCACGGCATCCAGCAGATCGGCCACGGTTGCGCCATAGGCGGCGCCGCGGCCGTGACCGACATGCAGGGGGCCGGTAGGATTGGCGGAAACAAATTCCACCTGCACCCGCTTACCGACGCCCAGGCTGGATCGGCCATAGTCGTCCCCGGCCTCAAGAATAGCCGGCACTACGGCCTGAAAAGCGTGCTGGCTAAGGCTGAAATTAATAAAGCCTGGTCCTGCGATCTCGACCTTGACGACAGTGTCGGATGCCGGCAGCGCTGCGACCAGCTCATCCGCAATGTCGCGCGGTTTTTTGCGCGCGGCTTTGGCCAGCATCATGGCCAGATTGCTGGCAAAGTCGCCATGGGCGGGATCACGGCTGCGTTCAACCTGAATTTCGGGGTTGGCATCGGCCGGCAGTGCGCCGGACTGTTTGAGACTGTCCAGCGCCTGCTGGAGCAAGGTTTTGATTTGCTGTTTCAATGTTGCGTCTTTGTTTGTTGGTCAGGGGGGGGGTGGAATGTGAATAGAACACGGGCAGGATATTACTACAAAAGAGAGGGCAGGGGAAAAGAGAGGGCAGCACCGGTAGACCTCATGTATTAACTTGCAAACAAGCCTGGCCTATATGATTGTTTTGTTGGCAAGTAAATACATAATGTCTGAGGTATTAGTCACTAATTGTTCCAGAAAAAAGCCTTCTGAAACAATTAGATGCAAGTTAATATATATCAGGGTGGGCACGGGTTTTGTGCCCACGCGGGATGGTCTGTTCTAAATGCGTGGGCACAAACACCGTGCCCACTCTACGCTGCTTTGTTTGTAGTCAGGGGGATGTTGAATAGAATACGGGCGTGATATTACTACAAAAGAGGGGGCGGGGGTGAGGGACGAATTACAGGGGACAAGTTACGAGTACGAGGTGCATTTCCTCGTCCCTCGTCCCTCGTCCCTCGTCCCTCGTCCCTCGCCACTTTATTACTTAATGGTTAGCACAACCGTGACCGAAGCATCGGCGGCGCCGCTGTCGATATAACCAATGGCATTGGCCTTGCTGGCAACAATGGACTTGACTGCAGCATCATCGGCGGCGGACTGGGGCGGGCTGCCCTTGCCGGAAAAAATGATTTTCGACCAGTAAGCCTTGTACTGACTGTCAGATTTGCCCAGCGCCTTGTCATTGAAGGCGCTTCGCACTGCACTGCCCTCGGCCTGTTCCACTGGTTTGGCTGGTTTACCGTTAGGAAGTTTCCTGGTTTTGCCCAGAAATATCTTTTTCGCATCGCTGACAGAGAGGCTGCTGATGCCGCTACCTGAATTGACGATGACAACAACATCAGCAACCGCAGTGGCAGTAAAGCTGAACAACCCGAACAGAACAATCACCGGCGCCAGTATTATTTTCATATACGCATTTTTCATGGTTATTCTCCTTATCAGTACATCACACTGAGGCCAATGCCAAACTGGTTGGTGCTGTTATCGGTCGGGGCGCTTTCAAACATACCCTTCCCCACCTTGGTCTTGATGCGGGTGAGTTCCACCTTCAGTGCCGTATTACGCATCAGTTCATAGCGCAATCCCACGGTGGAGAAGGTTTGTTGCTGGCTGGCGTCCTCGCCCTGTTCGAAGTCCTGATAAGTAATGATGGGCAGCCATCTGTCGATGCGGTAACCCAGCGAGGCGTACCAGGTTTTGGCATGCATATTTGCCAATGAACCCATTTTGACATCGGCAACCTCGGAATAAAACACGATGTTATTGACGTCGGCCTTGACGCCAAAGGTGGTGACATCATGCTTCTGGTTGTTCATTTGTGCCGGCGTTGCGTTTTCCATCAGGCCGGTATAGCTCGAGAGCTGAAGCAGCACCTCATCATTCCAGTCGGCCTTAAGCGTCAGCCCCTGGGTTTTGCGCACATCGGCTGATTCCATCTTAACCTCACCGCCAAATAAGTCCGCGCCCAGGGTCCAGTCGCCGACGCTGTCGCTGAACAGCAGGCTGGCGCCGGAATAACCGTCACGCGTCACCTGTGGCCCGTTGGGCACGATCTCGGAATAAATCGATTGCGGCGCCCGCAACCAGGGATAGAGATAGCCCACGTCGACATATTCATTGATCAGCCCAACCGGGAACTTGATACTGCCGGCGCGCAGGGTAAAGGCATCGTTCACTTCAATACCCATAAAGCCCCAGTCAAGATGCAGGGCGTACCTGTTCTCGTGGGCGGCCGATATCTGGCTGTATAGTGTGATCCGGTCATTGATGTTAGCGGTGATGTTGAAGCCGAACTGGGTGCCGCCAAAACTGCCGCGGTTGTCAATCCCGCCCTCGTTGGAGGCGCCGTGAATCGGGATAGCCTCATCCGTGGCCTGATAAATGGCATCAGTAAAACCATTGAGCCTGACCTTGTGGGTCCAGTCTTCGGCCAGGACGGTGCCTGTCGCAAAGGGAATCACAAGGGGCAGCATGATGGCCTGTTTGATGAGTGAATGGTGCAGCTTGTTTCGTAACATGATTGTGCTCCTTACAAATAATGTCTTTATATTTAGCCTTGTTATCACGGCAAGTGTTCCGCGGTCTTCCTGCGGACCTGGCAGGATTTATCGTCCGAAATTAGACTAACTTTAGAGCATGGAAAAGATAGTGTCGATGAGAAAAGAAAAAACAGGATTACAACAAAAACCCCTATAATTACAGGGCGAAACTAAGTGTGGCTATTTTTTATATTCATTCACAATGTAAACGCAGAGCGCGCAAAAGCGCAGAATTTTTGTAATGACATACAGAATAATAATTTTAAAAAACAAGGCCAGAGTAAAATTTTTACTCCCCATTTTTATTGATAGTAAATGTCGTTCAGTAAATTTTAGGAACCTCTGATTAATTACAATCCTGTCATTCCGACGAAAGCCGGAATCCAGTAAGCCATTGATGCGTACACACGGATTCCGGATCTCCGCTTCGCTACGTCCGGAATGACGAATTAATCAGAGCTTACTTTATTTTGCTTTCATGATTTGTATATCCAACACAGAGCCGCAAAGATCACAAAATATTTTTTAATGGTGCGCGCGGCTAAAGCGTGAAACAAAATATGGTTATTTGGTGTTTTCAGACTTTTTCTAAAGTTTTATTAGGGGGGGGCGATAAGCTGTCCTGAGAATTAGGTAGTTGCCTTGAAATCTTGACAATGAAAGTCAGAGGAGAAACCAGATAATGTTGCGAAAAATAACGCTTATGTGTGCGGCAGTGGCGCTGTCACAGAATGCAGCAGCGGTAGGCGCGGATAATATCCGTATTCACGGCTTTGTTAACGTCATCGGCTCAGTGAGCGATTCAAACACCAAATACCTGTCAAACATTGATAGTGACGGTGACTGGACTGGCACGGACTATGGGCTGAATGTCATGGCCCGAATTGACCAGAAGTTGACGATTGCCACACAGCTTCACGGTACCGGGCTGGAAGGCAACAGGGTGAATTTCGACTGGGGTTTTGGCCGCTATCAGGTTAGTGACGGCCTCGCGGCCAAGGCGGGCAGGATGAAATATACAGGCAACCTGGTGTCCGAGTATGTGGATGTGGGTTACGCCTATCCCTGGGTGCGGCCGCCGGAAGTGATTTATTCGGAAAATGCGGACTTGTTCTTCGAGGCCTACAATGGCGCCGCCGCGGTGTTCTCCGGCGGGAATGATACCGAATACAGTGCCGAACTCTATAGCGGTGCGGAGATAGAAGATGACATCTCGCATAAGAAAATGCTGGGCCTCACGCTGCGGGCGGTCAATGATGATTACGGCGAGATTAAACTGGCTTACAACCGTTCCACTCTTCTTTCGACCACTTACCCGAATCAGGATGGCAAGAACAAGACTTATATTAGTCTGGGCGCCAAGGGACACTGGAACCAGTGGCTGCTGCTGGCGGAATATGTGCGTAGCAAGATTGATGGTCTCCCGGTTCATGATGCCTATGGTGCTTTCGTAACGGCGGGCTACAGGATGGGCAAGACCATGCCGCATCTCACCTATCAGAAATACGACAAGAAAACCGGCGCAAACCAGAGCGGCTGGACCCTGGGCGTCAGGCACAATCTTGGCTCGGCCACGGCGCTGAAACTGGAGCTGCAACGGGTCAAGCCCAAAGGAGGCGGCCTGTTCGTGTCACAACCTGTACAAAGCAGTGTGAACATTCTCAATGCTGCCGTGAACTTCGTGTTCTAAACAAGGAGGAGACAACTATGAAAACCATGATTCATTCTCTGCTTGCCGCCGCCCTTGTGTTGCTGATGGCATCCCCTGCGGCGCAGGCCGAAATTGCGGTAATTGCTAATTCTGCAAATTCTGAATCCAGTCTCACAGCCAAACAGGTCAAGAAAATCTTTCTGGGTAAAAAGAACGCTTTTCCCGGTGGTGGCGCGGCAAAGCCGGCGGATCAGGGCGAAGGTAGCGCCACGCGTGAGGCCTTCTATCAGAAGATAGCGAAAAAAAATACCGATGCCATGAAGAGCTACTGGACACAGATGATTTTTTCTGGAAAAGCCTCACCGCCGGAAGCCGTGGGTGATGATGCGGCGGTCAAGGCCTGGGTGGCCAGTAACAAGGACGGCATTGGCTATGTGGATAAAAGTTCGGTGGATGGGTCGGTCAAGGTGTTGTTGATCCTGCCATAGAACAAAGGGGCGAGGGCCAGCACGCGTAGGACGTGCTGAGCACCGCGAAGCGCATCGTTCGAGTGATACCGATGCGCTTCGTACCTCAGCACATCCTGCGCAGTGAAATTTTTAATATTTCGAGGGCACGAATCCCTTGAAATTCTGAACTGGAGAAATAGTGATGGCTGGATTTAGATCGCTTTCAATTCGTTACAAAATTTTATCGGTGGTAGGGATTGCCTTACTGGGGTTTGTTGCCAACATGGGTTTCAATTATACCGTTACCAACAGCAATGCGGTGCGCTTGAACCAGGTGCGAGACGTCTATTTTCCTACCCTGGAAAACATTGATGCCAACCGTGTGCGACTGGACAGTATCAAGGAAACCCTCAAGGCTGCGGTAAACGGCCAGGAGATAGATCTGGTTGAGGAAGATGCGGATGCGCTGGCTAAAGCCATGCACGAAGCGTTTGCCACGGTTGCCGGGCTTGATCCCGCGATTGGCGAGAGAGTGGAAAGCCTTGATGCCGCGTTTACAACATATTATCAGTCTGCACGGGACTTCACTGTTGGTATGCTCGAAGGCAAGCTGGCACCGGCGGAGATCAAACCGGCGGTGGACAGGATGGTGGGTAGCATGAAGATCTTCAGCCAGCAGCTTGAGGATTTCCGTAGTGCCAGTTATGAGCGGTTTGTGGCTACGCTGGATGCGGCTAATGATTCTTCGGAATTTGCGCTTTATTTTGGTTTTGTAATCAGCTTGCTGGCTGTCAGCCTCGTTGCCGCGATTGGTTATCTGATCAGTGGCATGGTGGTGAAGAATATTCTCGCGGTCGTGAATTCGCTCAGGGAAATGGCAAATGGTGAGGGCGATCTTACCCGCCGGCTTGAAGCGCAGAGCGACGATGAAATTGGCCAACTGGTGAAGCAGTTCAACAGGTTCATCGAAAAGCTGCAACATATTATCGGCAATGTGGCGGGCTCCACTACACAACTGGCGGCGGCGTCCGAGGAAATGTCGCTGGTATCGGCTGAAAGCAACGAAAGTGTTGCCCGTCAGACGGCGGAAACCGAGCAGGTTGCGGCGGCGATGAATGAAATGACCGCCACGGTGCAGGAAGTGGCGGGTCATGCGCAGGCGGCTGCCAATTCTGCAGTAGATGCCTCCAGTGCGGCAAACAATGGCCAGCAGGTTGTGGAGCAAACGGTCACGGCGATTAACAACCTGGCTGAGGAAGTGGAGCAGGCCGCAGGCGTGATTCAGAAACTGGAAAAAGATACGGAGAACATTGGCGGGGTGCTGGAAGTGATTCGTGGTATTTCCGAGCAGACCAACCTGCTGGCATTGAATGCGGCGATTGAAGCGGCGCGCGCCGGTGAACAGGGACGGGGCTTTGCTGTGGTCGCCGATGAAGTGCGTACGCTGGCCGGACGTACCCAGGAATCCACCAAGGAAATCCAGGCCATGATCGAAAGCCTGCAAAGTGGGGCGGCACAGGCTGTGTCGGTGATGAGTGAAGGGCGGGGCAAGGCGCAGGTCAGTGTCGAAAAGGCGGCACTTGCCGGTGAATCGCTGCGCGAGATTACCGGTGCGATCACAACTATCAGGGATATGAATACCCAAATTGCCAGTGCCTCTGAGGAACAGGGCAGTGTCGCCGAAGAGATCAACCGCAACATCAATACCATTAGTGAAATTGGCGAGCAGACCTCGCAGGGCGCGCAACAGACGGCTACGGCCAGTCAGGAAATGTCGCAGCTTGCAACTCAATTGCAGATCGAAGTTGGCCAGTTCAAGGTATAGCGTCATTTAGTGCGACCTAGAAACCCACGTCCTATGGACGTGGTCATGAATGACTGGCTTAGCCTGTCATGAAGAACTGCTCATGTTAAAACCTTAGTTGAGTTGTCCCCACAACATCAACGAAGGAGGAAACATGAGCAGATTTGAGAAGTTAACGCATGTGTTATGGCATTGCCAGTACCATATTGTATGGGTTCCGAAATATCGGTATCGAGTATTAAAGGGTGTATTAAGGGAAGAAGTCCATAACAGCATAGAGGTGTTTTGTAGTCAGTTAAGATGCCGGGTCGTGGAGTTAAATGTGCAGCCCGATCATGTTCATTTATTGGTAAGGGTTCCGCCGAAGGTATCGATATCAAAGTTAATGGGCGTGTTAAAGGGTCGAACGACGTTAAGGTTATTCACGAAATTCCCGTATTTGAGGAAGAAGCCTTATTGGGGGAACCATTTCTGGGCAAAGGGATATTGTGTGGATACTGTTGGGGTTGATGCTGAGATCATACGCAAGTATGTAAAATATCAGGAAAAGCGTGAACGTCAGCAACAAGAGCTGGATTTTAGGAAATAATATGAAATTGGGACAACTTACCAGCCAGCCTTCTAAGAAGGCTGGCAATCAGCCCCCTTTTAGGGGGCTTAGGGCAAGTCCGCGTTCTAAGAACGCGGATGTTTAGTGACGAGGCGCGAGGGATGAGTGGCGAGGCGCGAGGGATGAGTGGCGAGGTAAAGCGGCGCCACCATCGCAACCTGTTCCCGTTAACTTTTCTACTCGCGTAGGATGTGCTGAGGTACGAAGCGCATCGCGCGTGGATTATTTATGTTTTT